>ENA-OYVR01000206-OYVR01000206.1-human-gut-metagenome-genome-assembly--contig:-NODE-206-length-14061-cov-3.691846_pt1 | contig 14061 bp, 10 predicted proteins | sample MGYA00244158_ERZ653373 | MGnify/ENA primary metagenome ERZ653373 (study PRJEB26926, sample SAMN06164990) | human gut metagenome | biome: ENVO:00009003; feature: ENVO:2100002; material: ENVO:00002003... | reverse complement strand
GCATAACTGTCCCCGCCTATGCTAAGCTCAACCTGACGCTTGACATTCTTGGCAAGCGCGATGACGGCTACCACGAGATGCAGATGGTCATGCAGACCGTTTCGCTCCACGACGATGTGACCGTCACGCTCACAGACGGCAAAGGCATCACCTGCCGCGTCGACGGCGCGGCGCTTCCCTGCGATGAGCGCAACCTCGCTGTCAAGGCGGCGAGAGCCTTCTGCGAGGCGATGGACTACGGCGGCGGCATCGACATCGCGCTTATAAAGCGCATTCCGTCCGAGGCCGGCATGGCCGGCGGCAGCGCAGATGCCGCGGCGGTGCTGCGCGCGCTGCGCGAGCTCGTCTCCCCCACCCTCACGGACGAGCGGCTCGAGCAGATCAGCGCAAGCGTCGGCAGTGACGTGCCCTTCTGCATCCGCGGCGGCACACAGCTGGCCGAGGGCCGCGGCGAAAAGCTGACCGTCCTCAAGCCCGCACCGCGCTTCTTCGTCGCCGTCTGCAAGCCGGACTTCCCGATCTCCACACCCGCGCTCTTCGCGCGCGTAGACGGCGTGACGATCACCGACCGTCCTGATACGGATGCGATGCTCGCCGCCATCGAGCACGGCGACGCGGACACGCTGTGTGCAAACGTGCGCAACGTCTTTGAGCAGGCGCTCGACGGCGAGCAGCGTGAGCGCATTGAGAGCATCAAGTGCGATCTTCTCGCCTACGGCGCGAAGACGTCGGCGATGACCGGCTCAGGCAGCGTGGTGTTCGGCCTCTTCTCTGACAAAGCGGCTTGCCGCAGAGCGTGCGAGGCACTGCAAGGCGAGTGCGTCAAAACTTTCTGCGCCGAATTTGTTTGAAAACTCAGAAAACCGTCCATACTCGAAGCAAATTCTTTGAGATGGGCGGTTTTTCGATGAAATGGACGAAATGGGAGCTTTCCCTTGCCGTTGGCCTCGCGGTCATGCTGCTTTTCTGCGCCGCGCGCGGCACTAATACCCTCCAGTGGTGGAGCGCAGCGTTCTCCCCGCTGTGCGACGGCATCCTGACGCAGAGCGCCGCAAGCGGTGATGTCGTAGTGAAGTCGAAGCTTGCAGAGCTGCTGGCTCTGCTGATGGGTGGAAAATGACATGCTCTGCCTGCCATTTGAGCGAGAAAAAGGGAGTCGGCACTTTTTACGCCGGCTCCCCTTTTCATTATCCCTCGCACAGGATGTCGATCAGCTCATCCTTCTGCAAGCCCGCGAAGTAGCGCGAAACGTCCACATCGCCGAGTGCCTTTTCATAGCCCGCGCGGTCCGGCGTGCAGCCAACAAAGTGCGCCGCCAGCTCGTCCGGTTCCGAGGCGCTGAAGAAGTCGCCCTTGAATGTCAGGGCCGCGATCTTTCCGTGCTCCACGGTGATGTAGGCCTCGATCAGGCCGCAGCCGTCCACGCGGCGGCGGCGCAGCATCGTGCACGCCGGAGAGAAACCGTAGTTCCAATCCCATGTGGCGTAACGCTCCGCGCGCAGCTTTTCCACCGCCGCAAGGTCGTCCTGCGTCAGCGGGTAGGCCTCGCCCGGATTCTCTTTCAGAATGTTTTCCAGCAGGATGCGGCGGAATTCCGGCAGCGTGACCTTTTCCGGCAGATGCTCGGAAACGTTCGTCACGCGGCTGCGCACCGAGCGGATGCCCTTGGTCTGGATCTTCGTCGGGTCGACGCGCAGCGCCTCGCTGACGACAGAGAGGTCCGAATCGAACATGATCGTGCCGTGGTGCATCACGCGTCCCTGGCGGATGTACTGCGAGTTGCCGGAAAACTTCTTTCCGTCGATCGTGATGTCGTTGCGGCCGTTGACCTCCGCCTTCACGCCGAGCGTCGCCAGCGTGCGCACGACCGGTTCGCAGAAGAGCTTGAGGTCCAGCGCATTGCTCTCGCCGACATCTGTAATGAACGTGAAGTTCAGGTTGCCCATGTCGTGATAGACCGCGCCGCCGCCGGAAAGTCTGCGCACCACGCGAATGCCGCGCTCGCGCACGGCCTCTTCGTTGATCTCAGCGATCGTATTCTGATACTTTCCGACAATGATCGCGTTGTCATTCTGCCAGAGCATGAAATACATGCGGTCGCGCGGGAGACAGTCGAACACGTACTGCTCCATCGACAGATTGTAGCTCGGATCGGTTGTCATCAGGTCCAGATATGATAGCTTCATAGTCGTGGTCTCCTTCTATCAGGGTCGTTGATTTTCAAGCCTTTTTCAGGGCTGTTATCCTTGTCTTTTCAGCTGCGCGCTCAGCCGCCGCGCCATCAAGCGGTGTCCCTCCGGCGTCGGGTGCAGACCGTCGAGCAGCAGCTCTGAGCGGATCGATCCGTCTGGCGACAAGAAGTCCGCGCAGAAGTCGATATACGGCACGCCAAACGCCGTGCAGTACCGCTTGAGCCATGCGCAGTACTCTTTCATCGTCCGCTCCGCCGCTTCAAAATCGACCGCGGCCGCCCACGCCCGCGGCGCATCCGGTGCATCCGCCGGAAGCGGGATACCAACCATCGGCAGCACGCCCACGGAAAAGAGCTGGTGGATCATCGCGCCCATATTTCCCCGCGCCGCAGCGTCGGAGCCGGAGTAGAACACATCGTTGCTCCCGCCCATCAGCAGCACATAGGGCCGGTCGGCGCCAAGGCCGCCCTCGCGCAGCTCCGCGAGCACCCCGCCCTGCATGCGCGTCAGCATGCCGCCGGTCGTGTCGCCGTTGATACCCTCATTGACAAGCTCCCAGCCCGTCTCCTGTGCGCACAGCCGCGTCCACCGCTGAGACAGATGCACGCCGTATCCAAAGGTCAGGCTGTCACCGATGCAGATCAGTTTCATGATCTTTCCACCCGCGTTTCTTTCGGATCGATGGTAAGCAAAAAAGCCTTGAAAGTTTACACTTTCAAGGCTTTTTCATGGTGGAGATAAGCGGGATCGAACCGCTGACCTCTTGACTGCCAGTCAAGCGCTCTCCCAGCTGAGCTATACCCCCATGCCGTTTTGTTTTTTACCGTTCCGTTCGGCTCGGAACAAGTGATAATATAGCACAGAGAGTAGAACCTGTCAACACTTTTTTGAAGAAATCTTTGCTTTTTTGAAAGGTTCTCCTTTCACTAGAGCATTTTCCCCGATTTGAGAGGCTTTCTCCTTGGTCTCCGGATGCCGCCAAAGCCTCTTTCTCCCGTCAGATGCCAAGGGGGTGTGACCGCATGGATCAGGAGCGCGGTCAAAGCGGTACCCCCCTCTAATTTTGCTTAGCGCGTCAAAGCCGCAAAAAAGCAGGGCCCTTCCGCGCTCAAAAAAGGCCCTGCTTTTCTTTTTACCCTCTCGCAAACACTGTGTAGCGTCCGCTCGGCGCGTCGAAGAAGTTTTCGCCTGCGACGGATTTGACGTGCAGGCCGTCGCTGCCGCGCAGCAGCGTGAACGCGCCGTAGCGCACCGTGCCCGCATTCTCGTTCAAGTGATAGCCAAAGACCATGCCCTCGCCGTTCGTGCCGAGGTAGTTGAGCTGGCCGGTGTACTCAAAGTAAAGCCCGACCTCGCTGTTGATGTCCTGCACCGTGAGGCCGCCGCCATCGGTCAGCGTCAGGATATAATCGCTGTCATAGCTGCCCTGCTCGGCGGTGTCGTGCGTCACGGTCGCCGTCCACTCGCCGAGAAATTCCGACGGGATCGTGTAGTCCGCGTCGCTGACCGCGCCGGAGAGGTCATGTTTCTCCCCTGATGCGTCGACGGCGAACACCGTCTGATACGTGCCGTAGTCCTCCTCGACCTCGCCGGACTCGAACGAAACAATGCCCTTCACGCCGCCGAGCGGTCCGCCGTCGCAGAGGAAGCCCGCCGTCAGGCCCTCGAGCAGGTTCACGTACTCCACCGTGCCCTCGCTCGTCAGCAGGAAGATGTACGGGAAGTACCCCTGCCCCACCGAGCCGACGAACACATCCGTGTAGTCGGAATACAGGCCTTCCACGGGGTAGATGGTCTCGTAGTCAAAGCGGAAATTCTCCGCGTACCACGCGGAGTCCGCCGTCTTTTCAAAGCTGACCGTCAAATTGCCGCCCGAGAGCGCGGCCTTGACAAAGCTGTCCTGCGCCGTCTTCTCGACCGTCTCGCGCGCAGAGAGGTCGAGCGCAAGGTCAGCGTCGTAGCTCTCCGCCCCGGCGAACGAGCCGACGGGCACGATCATGTGCAGCACGCCGCCGTCGAGATAGAGCCGCATCTCCGCGTTGATGTTCTCGTCCGAGAGCGTCCACGCGCGGCGCTCGGCATAGGACGCGATGAAGCCCGCGCCGCCCATGCTGCCGCTGAGCGCATCTCGGTACGTCTCATCAAAGTAGTTTGCCGCGGTGCGGCGCGCCGCCGTGATGAAGTCCTGCGTTGAAAGCTCGCAGCGCGCCAGCAGGTCCTCGCTCATGAGGCGTTTGCCGCCGAAAAAGTCGTAGCTGTACGTCTCCGTCGTGCTCGTGTCGCCGTCCATCTCCGCGCGCACCACAAGGCAGAGCAGGCTGTCGTTCCAGTAGCTCGTCCACGTGACGGAAAGGCATGTGAGCGAAACGCGGGAGGCCATCATGTTCTTCTGCTCCTGCACGAGCGCGCCGAATTGATCGGCGATCTCGTCGTTCAGCGCGGCGGCGACCGCCGTTTCCGACACGATTCTTGGCACATGGTAGCTGTATGCGAGCGTGTTGTTCTCGGCGTCCGTGTACTCGCCCTCCTCGCTGTAAAGCTCGGAAATAAGCGAATCGTCGTAGCCGGACGAGGTGTCGTCCGGCTCCTTTTCGCCGCAGGCGGCAAGGTTCAGCAGCAAAAGCGCCGCAAGCAGCGCGGTGGTCAGTTTTTTCATAGGCTTCTCTTCTCCGATCTCAAAGGTCTTGTCTTTTCTGCCATTATAGCGGATTTTTGCAAAAGCGCAACGGCTTTTCGCGCGCGGCAGCGCGCGCCGATTGACAGAATTCCGACAAGGTTATAGAATATGTGTACTTTCAAACCTCAGGAGTTTTTATGTACGATTATACACAAGCCAAAATGAACGACGACGCCATCCGCGCCATCAGCTCCATCGGCCTCGCCCATCTGGGCGACGCGGTGTATGAGCTGCTTGTGCGCACGTATCTGTGCGTGCACGGCAAGGCGACGGGCAAGGGCCTTCACCGCGCGACGGTCGAGCTCGTCTGCGCGCCGCAGCAGGCGCGCTTTGCCGAAAAGCTCTTACCCCTTTTGACGGAGGACGAGGCCTCTGTGTTCCGCCGCGGGCGCAACGCGAATGTCCATTCCATCCCCCACCACGCCGACCGCGCGGACTATCAGAAGGCCACGGGCCTCGAGGCGCTGTTCGGCTGGCTGTATCTGCGCGACGATCACGCGCGCATCAACGAGCTTTTCAACCGGATGATGGAGGACAACAATGCCACTTGACGCGATCTGCCTGCGGGCAGTTTTACACGAGCTGAGACCTCAGCTCATCGGCGCGCGCATCGACAAGGTGCAGCAGCCCGCGCGCGACCAGATCGTTCTGCTGCTGCGCGGCAATCTGCGCCTGCTGCTCAACGCGGGCGCAAACCAACCGCGCATCCAGCTCACGAACATTCTGCGCGACAACCCTGCCCAGCCGCCGATGTTCTGCATGCTGCTGCGCAAGCACTTAGTCGGCGCGCGCGTGCTGTCCATCGAGCAGCCGGATCTTGAGCGCATGGTGATTTTAACGCTCCAGTGCACGGACGAATTCGGAGAGATCAGCCAAAAGCAGCTCGTGCTCGAATGCATGGGCCGGCGCTCGAACCTCATTTTGCTCGACGCGCAGGGGCGCATCGTCGAATGTCTGCGCCGCGTGGACGCGGACCTTTCCGCCACGCGCCAACTGCTGCCCGGCCTTTTTTACCATCTGCCGACGCCGCTCGACAAGCTGTCGCTTTTATCGCAGGAGGAGGACTCCCTCGCCCTCGCGCAGCGCGGCGGCGACGCGGAGCAGGCTGTCGACAAGTGGGTGCTCGACCATTACACCGGCATTTCGCCGCTGATCGCGCGCGAATTCGCCTTCCGTGCGGGACACGAGACCGACGTGCGCTTCGGTGCGCTGAACGATGCGCAGCGCGGGGCGCTGGTGCAGGAATTTTCCGAGACAGCCAACGCTGTAAAGGAAGATAACTATATGCCCGTCATCCTCTACCGCGACGGCAAGCCCGTGGATTTCACCTACCGTCCCATCGCGCAGTACGGCGCGGAAACGCAGGTCGAGACGCGTGAGAGCTTCTCGCAAATGCTCGACGAGTTCTACGACGCGCGTGAGCGGCAGGAGCTCTCCGCCCGCCGCGGCCGCGAGCTGACGCACGCGGTCACGGTCGCGCGCGACCGCATGGCGCGCAAGGCCGAGAACTTAAAGCACGACTATGCCGCGACGCAGAAGCGCGACGAATTCCGCCTGCGCGGCGACCTCATCACCGCAAACCTGTACCGCATGAAGAGCGGAGAAAAAGTCTTGCATGCGGAAAACTACTATGAGGACGGCTGCCCGACCATCGACATCCCGCTCGACCCGCTGCTCTCCCCCCAGCAGAACGCCGCGAAAAACTACAAGCAGTACAACAAGCTCAAGACCGCCGAATTCCACCTGCGCGAGCAGATCGAAAAGGCGGAAAACGAGAGGGCGTACTTAGAGAGCGTCTTGCAGGAGCTTTCGCAGGCGGAGACTGAGCAGGAATTCAACGAGATCCGCCGCGAATTGCAGGAGACGAACTATATCCGAAAGTCGAGCGGCAAAAAGGAGCTCAAGCGCGCCTTCGCCCCGCGCACATTCAAAACCTCGAGTGGGCTTGAGGTCCTCGTCGGCCGCAGCAACGTGCAGAACGATCAGCTGACGAAAAAGGCCGACAAGCGCGACTACTGGTTCCACACCCAGCACATTCACGGCTCACACGTCATCCTGCGCTGCGCGGGACTCACGCCGAGCGACGATGATCTGCGCGAGGCCGCAATGCTCGCATCCTACTTCTCGCAGGCGAAGGAGAGCAGCAGCGTCCCCGTCGACTACTGCCCCGTGAAGTTCGTTAAAAAGCCCGCGGGCGCACGCCCCGGCATGGTGACCTACGACAATTACCGCACACTCTATGTCACGCCCGAAGAGGGGCTTGCCAAAAAGCTCTTTATCAGGTAAACTATTAGAAAGCGATTTCCCTCTCCCCTGTTAGACGACAAAAGCAAGTTTGATATTGGAAAGGAGAACCACCCATGGACAAAAAGAGAAGGACTCTGCTCATTACTGTTGCCGCAGTGCTTCTCGTCGTTGCCGCGTTTTTGCTGCTGCGCCGCTCGCAGCCGCTCGGCGAGCTGATCCCCGCGCCTGAGACCGCCCGTGTCGACGGACTCTTCTGCATTTCGACCATTGTTCCCACGCCGGACGGCTACGGCACGTTCGACACCGGCGACTGCCGGGTAGAGGGCTATTCGGACAGTGAGGCCGCCGCAGCTCTGCGCAGCGCCATGTCCGAAATTTCGGTGCAGCGCTATTATCGTTTGCCCACATCGCTGCTCTCCCGCTTCACCCAGAACGAGAACTATGTCACCGTCTGGTGGATCCCCGAAGACGGACAGAAGCACGACCTGTACCTCAACTGGGACGAGGGCTTCATCTACGACGACGCCAACCGCGCCATCGCCTACAAGATCGACGGCGACGCGCAGCAGGCGTTCAGTCAGCTCTGCGCCGTCATCAGTGAGTACGGCACGTACACCCGATAAAATTCAGCAATAAAAAACTCCGTATGAGAAATCTCATACGGAGTTTTTTTGCGTCCTTACAGCATTTTCTGCGGCATCTGCCACGCGTTATGGTCGGTGTGCAGCAGGTGGTGCGACTTTTCGCCAAGCGGCGCGCCGAGGTAGTCCTTGTAGAGCGCCTTGACATCCGGATTCTCGTGTGAGAAGCGCAGAAGCTCACCCTGATCGAGCCGCCAGAGCACGTTGCCGCGATCCTCGGCAAGCTCGGTACCGTCGTGGATGGGCTGGCCGCCGCCGCCCGCGCAGCCGCCGGGACAGGCCATGACCTCGACAAAGTCATACGCTGCGTCGCCGCGCTTGACAGCCTCAATGAGCTTGCGAGCTTTCCCGAGCGAGCTCACGACCGCGACGCGCACGTCGCCCGCGCCGGGGATATTGAACGTCGCCTCCTTCCACCCGTCCATGCCGCGCACGGCGGTGAAAGCGTCAGGGTCAGGATTCTTGCCCGTGATGAGGAAGTACGCCGAACGCAGCGCCGCGTCCATCACGCCGCCGGTCGTGCCGAAGACGACCGCCGCGCCGGTCGCGGAGCCAAGCGGGCTGTCGAACTCCTCCTCGGGCAGGTACTTGGGTTCAATGTGATTCGCGCGCATCATAATGTTCAGCTCGCGCGTCGTGATGCTCACGTCGACATCGGGGATGCCCGCGTCGTTTTTCATCGTCGGCAGCGCGCATTCGCTCTTTTTCGACACGCACGGCATGATCGAGACGACGAAAAGGCGCTTGGGGTCGATGCCGACCTTTTCGGCAAAGTAGCTCTTCGCCACCGCACCGAACATCTGCTGGGGCGACTTGGCCGTGGAGAGATTGTCCGTCAGTTCGGGGTACTGGGACTTCACAAAGCGAACCCAGCCCGGGCAGCAGGACGTGAACATCGGCCACTGATACTGATCCTTGTGGGTGAAGCGCTCGATAAACTCGCTGCCTTCCTCCATGATCGTGAGGTCGGCGGCAAAGTCGGTGTCGAACACATAGTTGAAGCCCAGCTCGCGCAGCGCCGCGACCATGCGCTTGGGCGTTGCGAACTCGCTGTCGAGCCCGAACTGCTCGGCCCATGCCGCGCGCACCGCGGGCGCGACCTGCGCCACGGTGACGGTATTCGGATCGTCGATCGCGTCGAAGACGAGACCCGTGTCGTCGCGCTCGCGCAGCGCCGCCGTCGGGCAGTGGGTGATGCACTGGCCGCAGTAGGTGCACTCGGTGTCCTGAATGCGGCGGTTGTACGATGCGTCCACGACCGTGCGCGAGCCCGTGCCGAGAAGGTCCCAGATCTTCACGCTCTGCACGTTTTCGCACACCTGGATGCAGCGCAGGCATTGCACGCACTTGTCGTTTTCGCGAATGAGCGGCGTGGAATAATCCACCGCCTCGTGCCGCAGCTTTTTGGGGAAGTGCGTGCCGCGCATGTTGAAGTCGTTCGCGAGCTGCTGCAAGGTGCAGTTGCCGCTTCGCGTGCAGTTCGTGCACGATGTATCATGGTGCGAAAGAATGAGCCGCAGGTTTATGCGGCGCGCCTCGCGCGCCTTGGCGCTGTTCGTGAAGACGACCATGCCGTCCGCCACCACATTGTCGCACGCGGGGACAAGGCGCTCCATGCCCTCGACCTCCACGCAGCAGATGCGGCACGCGCCGATCTCGTTGATGTCCTTTAAGTAGCACAGCGTCGGGATATTGATATTGACCGAGCGCGCGGCCTCCAAGATCGTGGTATTCTCGGGCACGGTGACGCTCTTGTGGTCGATGGTCAGTGTGACGTTTCTTACCATTTGCCTTTCCTCCCTCCGCGGAAGATGCCGTAGCCGAAGTGGTCGCAGCGCAGGCAGCGCGACGCCTCGGAGTACGCCTCTTCATCGGTGAGGCCGCACTCGATGCACTTGAAGTCGTGCTTGCGTTCGCCTGCCTCGCGCTCGGTGGTGTCGATACGGCCGTGGGGCGGCTTGTTGTTCAGCCGCGCCGTGGGGATCTCGACGCCGGGGTCGATCTCGTGGTGGAAGCCGAGGTATTCGTCGATATTCGCCGCGGCGACCTTGCCGGCCGCGATGGCGCGGATGACGGTCGCAGGGCCGGTGACGCAGTCGCCGCCGGCGAAGACGCCGTCCATATTGTCGATCTGGCCGCTGGCCTCGGCGACGAACGCGCCGCGCTTGATGGCGATCTTCGTCTGCTCAAAGCCGTGGGTCTCCACGCCCTGACCGATGGCGACAACGACAACGTCCGCCGCGATGCGCTTTTCGCTGCGCTTGGCCTTTTCGGGCGCGGGGCGGCCCTTTTTATCCATCTCGCCGATGATCTGCGGCTGTGTCCACAGCGCGACGGCGTGACCGTTCGCATCGGTCTCGATGCGGACAGGTGCCTGAAGCGTCACGAGCTCCACGCCCTCGGCAACGGCGCCCTCCACTTCCTCGGGAAGGGCCGTCATGTCCTCCTGGCGGCGGCGGTAGACGCAGCTCACTTTGCGCGCGCCGAGACGAACCGCGCTGCGGCAGACATCCATCGCGACGTTGCCGCCGCCGATGACGACGATGTCCTTGTTGCGGAAGTCCGGCATGTGATCGTCGCCGATCTCGCGCAGCATCTCGACCGCGGAGATGACGCCCCCGGCGTCCTCGCCCTCGATGCCGGTCTTTTTATCCGTGTGCGCGCCGAGCGCGATGTAAAGCGCGTCGTTCTGCTGGCGCAGCTCGTCGAACGTCACATCGTCGCCGACATTGACGTTGACATGCACATCGATGCCAAGCGCCAGCATCGACGCGATCTCCGCGTCGAGCACTTCGCGCGGCAGGCGGTAGTTGGGGATGCCGTAGCGCAGCATGCCGCCGAGCTTCGCGCACTTTTCATACACGGTGATCTTGTGGCCCATCAAAGCTAAGTAATACGCCGCGGAAAGGCCGCTCGGGCCGCCGCCGATGACGGCGACCTTCTTGCCTGTGGGCTCGGCACAGTCGGGCTGCGGCACGTAACCCGCGTTATCCACTGCGTAGCGCTTGAGGCCGCGGATGTTGACCGCGTCGTCGATCATGTTTCTTCGGCAGCGCGCCTCGCACGGATGCTCGCAGATGTACGCGCAGGCCGAGGGGAATGGGTTATCCTTGCGGATCAGGCGCACGGCGTCGGCGTAGCGGCCGTACTTGATGAGCACGAGGTAGCCCGGGATATCCACGCCCGCAGGGCACAGCGCCACACAGGGAACGGGCTCGCGCATGCCGCCAAGGCAGCGGTGGCGCAGAATATGCTCTTCGTAGTCGTCGCGGAAGCCCTGCACGCCGTCAAGCACCAGGCGCGCCGCATCGCGGCCAATGGCGCAGTCGGCGCTGTTGACGATCACGCGCGCCACGCGCTCGATGATCGAGATGGTCTCCATCGTGGCTTCGCCCTCGAGCACCTGCTCCATCAGCTCAGAGAGCTGGCCGAGGCCGATACGGCAGGGAACGCACTTGCCGCACGTCTGCGCATGGCAGAGATCCAGAAAGCTCTTGGCCAGGTCCACCGGACACAGTCCCGGAGGGCTTGCGGCGATACGCCGCTCCACATCGCGGTACAGCCCGTCGATGACGGTCTGGGCATGGGAGGGCGTCATAATATCGAGTCTTGACACTGCTGTATTCTCCTTTCACTGCTTGCCATCAGTGTAGTATCGGCCGGCAGGACAAATGCACGTATCCCGCCGCCTGATGTCAGCACCCATAAATAGATGTTATCAATAATAAACGTTAGTCATTCCATTTTCAATAGTCAATGCGGATTTTTTGTCATATTTTTCCATTTCACTCTATTTGGCTAACAAAGAAAAGCGAGGGCCGCAGCCCTCGCCTGTTCTTCCCTTTTATTTGCCGCGGATCTCGTCGAAGGTATCGGTGACGGCCTTCTCCGGCGCGGGCGTCGCGAGCGATACGATCACGATCGCAATGCACGCCGCAAGGAACGCGGGGAGCAGCTCGTAGATGGCCCACGCGCCGCCCATCGGCGCGATGAGGTACTTCCAGATGAAGACCACCGCGCCGCCAGTGATCATGCCCGCGAGCGCGCCCTGCTTGTTCGTGCGCTTCCAGAAGAGCGAGAAGAGCATCACGGGGCCGAACGCCGCGCCAAAGCCCGCCCACGCGAACGAAACGACACGGAACACGGAGCTGTTGGGGTCCCACGCAAGCACCATGCCGATGATGGCGATGCAGATGACCGTGGCGCGCGCGGCCAGCATCGTCGTGCGCTGGTTCATCTTGATACCGAACGAATGCTGCATGAGGTCCTGTGACACGCTGGACGCCGCGGCCAAAAGCTGCGAGTCCGCGGTCGACATCGTTGCGGCCAGAATGCCGGAGAGGATGATGCCCGCCATGATGGCGAGCAGCACGCCGTGCTGGCTCATCAGGTCTGCCAATTTAATGATGATGGTCTCAGATTCCGCGCTTGTCGCCAGGAAGGGCACTTTGCCCGCGGCGGTCACGCTGTAGCCGATGACGCCGATGCACACGGCGATGAACATGGAGATGACAACCCAGATCGTCGCGATGCGGCGGGACTGGTTGAGCTCCTTTTCCTCGCGGATGGCCATAAAGCGCAGCAGGATGTGCGGCATGCCAAAGTAGCCGAGGCCCCATGCGAGCGTGGAGACGATGCTCAGAGCGCTGTACGTCGAGGCTGTGCCGCTCGCAGCATCGTAGCCCTGCGTCATGTTAAGGTAGCCCGGCAGCGCACGGGCATTGTCGATGACCGTGTCCAGTCCGCCCGCCTGCTGCACGCCGAAGCATACGATGACGATGAGCGCAATGGTCATGAAGATGGACTGGATCAGGTCGGTGAACGAAACGGCCATAAAGCCGCCCATCACCGTGTACAGCACGACCACAATGCCGCCGACGATCATTGCCGTGTGGTACTCCACACCAAAGAGGCTGTTGAAGAGCGTGCCGATGGCTTTGAAGCCGGACGCCGTGTACGGGATAAAGAAAATGAGGATCACGACCGCCGCGATGCAGGAAAGCAGATGCTTCTTATCTCCGAAGCGGCGGGCGAAAAAGTCGGGGATCGTGATGGCGCCGAGTTTGGCCGAATACCGGCGCAGGCGGCGCGCGACGATCAGCCAGTTGAGATACGTGCCGATGGCCAGACCGATGGCCGTCCACGTCACCTCCGGCAGTCCGCAGAGGTAGGCAAGGCCAGGCAGACCCATCAAAAGGTAGCTGCTCATATCGCTCGCCTCGGCGCTCATGGCCGTGACGACGGGGCCCATCTTGCGCCCGCCGAGGTAGAAGTCGTCCGAGCTGCTGCCGCTGCCCTTTTTGCCAAAATACACGCCGACGAACACCATCGCGACGAGATAGAGAACGATGGTCACTACAATAATGATCTGTGCGCTTGTCATGTGATTTTCTCCTTCAGCTTTCGTTAAGACCTGCACAATATAGCACAAAAGAAAGCAGACGTAAATACAGAACGCCGTACAGAATAATTCCTGTACGGCACTGCAAAATTCTGAGTTTTTGATTAATTTTACTGCATTTTCTGCAAGACGATTTAGTAGACTGTTTTTGAAACGAATTTTATTTTTTGCGAAAGCCGTCTAAAAAGAGCGGCATCATCTCGCGCGCATACTGCACAAGCGAATATTCCCCGCCCGAAAGACACCAGTCATACATCAGCCCGCGCTCGAACATCGCGTAGGCCTTGACGATCTCGCTCACGGTACGCGTGTCGGTCAGCTCCTCACGCTCCTGCCCCTGAGAGACGATTTGGCGCAAAAGACGATAGTACGTGCGTTTGCGGTCGAGCAGGTGCTTTTCTCCCTTGGTCACGAGCTGGGAGGAAAAAAGCCGCGCCAGAAGCTCGATGGAGACCGTGTTCTCGATCGTCGTGAACAGCTCCTGATTGAGCCAGCATAAGAGCTCGATGCAGTCCATCTCGTCGTGGGGCTGCTGCATCAGCTCCTCATACCGCTCGTCAAACAGCACCGAGAGGGACGAGAGCAGCGCGTCCTTGCCGTCAAAATAGTGGTAGAACGAGCCCTTCGACGTCTCCGACTCGAAGATGATCTCCTCCACCGTCGTCTCCTCATAGCCCTGCGCGTAAAAGAGCTTCCACGCCGCCGAGACGATGCGCGCCTTGGTGTTGCGGCTCGATTTTTTTGCCATGTGCTCCCCTCCCCTGTTTTTATTGATTGTATCACAGTGCGCTGCCCGCTGCCAAGCGTTTTGCGCTCACCCAAGGTTTTTCCGCAGGAATGTGCGAGCATTTTCAAAGAAAATGCCGTCCGCGTCCTGCTGCTGTCTCTTATACACATCTGACG
>ENA-OYVR01000201-OYVR01000201.1-human-gut-metagenome-genome-assembly--contig:-NODE-201-length-14126-cov-5.112927_pt1 | contig 14126 bp, 10 predicted proteins | sample MGYA00244158_ERZ653373 | MGnify/ENA primary metagenome ERZ653373 (study PRJEB26926, sample SAMN06164990) | human gut metagenome | biome: ENVO:00009003; feature: ENVO:2100002; material: ENVO:00002003... | reverse complement strand
CGGCATACGAGATGAGCGCTAGTCTCGTGGGCTCGGAGATGTGTATCAGAGACAGTTTTAAAATAAAGTGAATATTCGATGTTAAATTCATCTAAATCAAATACGCATAACACAGTACTTGACAACACAAGGTAGTATGTATATCATAATAGTGAACGGGGTGATATTATGCAGCCAAGAGCGGTGATTTATTGTTCTAAACATGGAGCAACAAAAGAATATGTGCAATGTTTAGGTAAAAAAAAGAATCTTCCTGTGATTTCGATTGACCATATTTCGGGATACTCTTTCCAAAATATTCCGGTGTATTTTTGTGGTTGGATTCGTAACGGAAAAATCATGGGGTTGAATAAAGCTTCGAAATTATTTATGTGTGTTCAGGTAATTGGTGTGGGTGCCATTGAATATAATGAGGCATATGAATTGAAGTTGAAATATAAGAATGGGATTGTGAATCCAAACTTTAAGTATGTACAGTCGATTCGTAATCTTTCATTGACAACTTTGGAAAAGATGTATGTAGATGTGTTTCAGCCATCATTAATGGGAAAGAATAGGGGTGAAACGCATGAATACTCAATTTAAAAAAGGTGTTTTAGAGTTGATTGTATTGAAGGCTATTGTATCGGATGATCTATATGGGTATCAGCTTGTGTCTCGTATCAATGAGGTAATTCAAGTAAATGAAGGTACGATTTATCCTTTGTTGAAGCGATTGTCGAACGATCGTTTGTTGGAGTCTTATTTAAAAGAATCTACGGAGGGTCCTCCAAGAAAGTATTATCATATCACAAATTTAGGACTTGAAAGATATGATGCATTATTATCGGAGTGGACGGATTTTTCAGATAGTGTAAATGCATATTTGAAAGGAGTGAAGTAGGGTGTTAAAAAAGGAATTTTTGGATGTTTTAAATCAAAAGTTATCGTTGATTAGTGATAAAGAAAGAGAAGACATCATATTGGAATATGGAACGTATATTGATGACAAGATTGCTGGTGGTGTTGCAGAAGAAGAGGCTGTTGCTGGATTTGGTGATGTGGATGAATTGGTAAAGGATATTCTAGATGCATATAAGATCAATACGGACTCAATGGATCCATTCTCTAATCGTGCAGATAAAACGATTGATAAGGTGTATGCGAAGGTAGAGGAATTGTTTTCTAAGCTTGGTAATTTTTCGATGAATGAAATTTTTCACATCTTATTTGATGCGATTGTTTTAGTGTTGATTTTGTTGATTGGAAAAGTCATCGTGGTTGATATATTATGTCAATTTTTATTGTCTATGATTTTTTCATTCTTTGTCGGATTCTATATGATCACAGATTTTATGTTAAGTCTTTGTCGCATACTATATTTATGTTTATCCATTTATTTCTTTGTGAAAGTCATGGCTAAAAGAGTGGAGCGTTATCGTTTGCATGCACATAATGTGGGTGTGATGGATGATATCAAAGATACTTGGAATGATAATATTAAATCGAGTGATTTGCCTCCAACACCTGAGCGTCCTTTGTATCATGAAAGAAAGCCAAGACATCTTGAATCGGATGTCTTAAAGGTGATCTTAGTCTTGGCTATGATTCCTGTAGCGTGTGTTTTGATTGGTAGTGGTATTGGTTTAGTGGTGTTAATTTATGTCAGTGCTATGTATGCCACAACAAGCGCTGGATTATATTGTATGGATATTGCCTTTGTGTTAGGAAGTTTGGCAATACTATTGATGTTAGTTCGTGCTTGGCCTATGAGGGTGGATACAAATGCGTAAGTTAGGTGTATTGTTGGTTCTTTCAATCTTATTATTTGTGTTTGGCTGTGGAACTTTTGTGTATGAATTGAGTCAAATTAGTCCAAATCAAATTGATTTGTCAAAAGAAACGCAGACTATGACAACGTCAATGCCAGATCGTTGTCGTTTGTATACAAAAACGTATTTAAGTTCGGTTGGCGATGTACGTGTCGTTGTGGATGAGATGGTGGAAGATAATCAATTACCGAATAATTCATTGGTGATCACATATCCTAAAATGCTTCATGTTGTGCAGGATGGGGATCAATTGGATTTACAGATGGATGATTATGAAATGTCAAAGAATCTTCAAACCATTTTTGATACGTTCAAATCGAAGAGTTATGATGAGTATTGTGCAAAGAATGGTGAAATTCATGTAAGTCTTCGATATGGTAAGGCATTAAAGGATAAAATTACATTGGTGGATGACTACTATTAAGGAACAGTTTATACTGTTTCTTTTTGATTTTTAACAAGTGTGTTAAAATACTGTTATGGTGAAAAATAATAGAGACTGGAGTCGTTTGTTGAGAATGATTCTGGTGGATGATAAAAAGAAGTCAAATTCGCTAAGGAATTTAAAAAGGGGTAAAGTGACAAATACGCCTTTACGTAGAAAGCAGGATGTGAAACGATGAGTGATACGAATACGATGTCAACGAGTGCAAGGTTTGCGCAGATTGTATCTATATTAAGAAAACATCATATCCAAAAGGGAATGGATCCCGTTAAGTTTCGTATGATACTTGAAGACTTGGGTCCTACTTTCGTTAAGATTGGACAAATTATGTCGACAAGACAGGATCTATTTTCTGAGCGTTATTGTAAAGAGTTGATGAAGCTTCGCTCGCAGGCAAGTCCCATGCCTTTTTCTATGGTTGAACAAATCATTCAAGAGACGTATGGCGATTTATTTCAAGAAGAGTTTGAAAGTATTGATGAGATTTGTCTAGGTTCCGCATCTATTGCGCAGGTGCATGCAGCTACTTTGAAGTCTAAAAAACGAGTTGTACTTAAGATTCAGCGTCCTAAGATCTATGAGTGGATGGAACGTGATGTGGCCTTGTTAAGAAAGGCTGTTAAGATATTGAATCTTTCAGATATTGTATCAAGCGTAGTGGATCTAGATATGGTCATCGATGAATTTTGGACAACCGCAAAACAGGAGATGGATTTTACGATTGAGGCTCAATTTGCGAAACGCTTTAAGAATGATTATAAGGATTGTAAGTTTATTGATGCGCCAAAGATTTATGATGAATATACAAGAAAGAATATTCTGGTGATGGAATATGTGGATGGCATTGAGATCAATGATTCAAAAAAATTAGATGAACTGGGATATGATCGTAGTGAGATAGCGGATAAATTGGCATTTAATTATATTTCACAGATTATTGAAAATGGTTTCTTTCATGCGGATCCACATTCGGGAAATTTAAGAATTCGTGATAATCAAATCGTATGGATCGATTTTGGTATGATGGGCACTTTAGATGCGAATGAACGTGAAACGATGAAGGAGGCTGTTCGTGCCATTGCCTTGAGGGATACACAAAAGTTAGTGGATTGTATCTTGATGATAGGGGATTGTAAAAAGGAGATTGATTATACGGCTTTTTGTGCGGATATGGATCGTTTTGTGAATCAATATTTGAGTGTTCCATATTCAGAAATTGATGTTGCCAAACTGATTCAGGATATGTTTTCAATTTGTCATGTATATTCGATTTCTTTGCCTAAAGGCATTAGTATGTTAGCTCGTTCTATGATGACGATTGAAGGAACGTTAACTGCTTTAGATCCGAATATGAATACGATGAAGATTGCGATGAGTCATAAGTCAAGTTTGACAAAAATTGATTGGGAGAAAGAAATTAAGTCGGGATTTAAGCGTAGTATTGATGCTCTTTCTCGTTCGGTGGATATTCCTGTGCAGGCAAGTGATGTGTTGAAGATGGTTCAAAGAGGACAGATCAAGGTAAATTTGAATCTAATGGGTTCTCAAGCTCCACTTGCCAAGATTGATCAGATGGTGAATCGTTTGATTGTATGTGTGTTGATTGCCGCTTTGGTTGTGGGTTCAAGTTTGATTTGTACGACAAAGATGAAGCCGATGATTATGGGAATACCAGCACTTGGATTTTTTGGGTACATCATTGCGATTGGGATGAGTGTATGGTTGTTTTTTAAGATGTTATTTTTGCATCGAAAAAACAAGTCTTTTTAAAGGGGAAGTATATGAAAAAAGGTAAAACTACAGTGGCTTCACTATTGATTGTGTTGGTCACTTTGGGACTGGATCAATGGACAAAGTGGGCTGTTGAGAAGTCTATCGCATTAAATGATTCGGTTGAAATGATTAATCATTTCTTTTATTTGACATATGTTCGAAATACAGGGGCAGGTTTTAGTATGTTTGCGGAAGCTGGAATGGGTTTCTTTGCCGCACTTACCATTATTGCCTTAGTTGGTATGGTATATATGTTTTTTAAAACGAATGATTCGCGTTATCAGATTTGTTTATCTTTAGTTTTTTCGGGAGCTATTGGAAACTTTATCGATCGTATGACGCTAGGCTTTGTAAGAGACTTTTTTAGTTTCTATATTTTTGGCTATCCATTTCCCGTATTTAATGTAGCAGATATCTGTATTACAGTAGGTATCGCATTAATATTAGTAAGTATGTTTATAGATGATAAGAAGGAGCAAGCAAGATGGAAACAAGAATCTTAAAGATAGATGAAGATACTAAATTGGATCGTTTGGATAAGGTTCTTGCGGAAAAATTGGATTTTTCACGTAAGAGAATTAAGGATTTATTAGACGAAGGAAATGTCTTGGTCAATCAAAAGGTTATGAAGGCAAGTTATAAAGTTTGTGTAGGAGATGAAATCGAGGTTTCTATTCCTGAACTAGATTCCACGGAAGTTCTTCCTGAACCAATTGATTTGGATATTGTATATGAGGATCATGATATTATTGTGATCAATAAGCCAAAGGGTATGGTTGTGCATCCAGCTCCTGGTCATTATTCTGGAACTTTAGTGAATGCGTTGTTGTATCATTGTAAAGATTTGAGTGGTATTAATGGGGTGATGCGTCCAGGTATCGTACATCGTATTGATAAGGATACGTCAGGATTATTGGTTGTTGCCAAGAATGATGTGGCCCATGAATCTTTAAGTCAGCAATTACAGGATAAAACGTGTCATCGTGAATATGTAGCTATTGTACATAATCCTTTTACGCACGAGCATGGTACGATTCATGCACCAATTGGTCGTGATGAAAAGGATCGTCAGAAGATGGCGGTTACCGCAAATAATTCGAAGGATGCGATTACGCATTTTACAGTATTGGAAAACTTCAAGAAATTTGCGTATATCAAATGTCAGTTAGAGACGGGTAGAACACATCAGATTCGTGTTCATATGCAGTATATTGAACATCCAATCGCAGGAGATCCTAAGTATGGTCCTAGAAAAACAATTCAGGCCAATGGTCAGTTGTTGCATGCGTGTGCATTGGAATTTGTGCATCCTACGACAAAGGAAAAGATGCGTTTTGAGATTGGTTTAGAACCTACTTTTGAAAGAGTTTTGAATGAACTTAGAGAAGGGGAAGAATAATGCGTGATGATGTATTAAGTTGGGATCAATATTTTATGGGCATGGCTCATTTGAGTGCAAAGCGTTCAAAAGATCCAAATACGCGTGTAGGAGCTTGTATTGTCAATCCTCAAAAAAGAGTGGTTGGACTTGGATACAATGGTTTTCCTTATGGTTGTGAAGATGAGGAGTTTCCTTGGGATCGAGATGGTGAATTTCTTGAGACTAAGTATCCTTATGTTGTGCATGCTGAATTGAATGCGATTTTAAATAGTATTCAAGACCTTCATGGTTGTACTTTATATGTATCGTTATTTCCTTGTAACGAATGTGCAAAGGCCATTATTCAGGCTGGCATTTCTTGCGTAGTATATGAAAGTGATAAGTATGATGGAACTGAAGGCAATATTGCCAGTAAGCGTATGTTTCATGAGGCGGGAGTAAAGCTTGTACAGCTTCCTTATGAGATTGATGTAGAAACAAAAATTAGTGAGCGTTAAGTCATCCGAAATGGGATGGCTTTTTTTTAAAAGTAAACGTTGTAAACAAATGAAAATTGTGTAACAAAAAAGACAAAGTTATATGTTTTATAACCACTTTCTAACCGTTAAAATTCTATACTTTAGTTGTAGATGGGAAGGGTAACTATCTAAGAATAGAAAAGGAGGAAAATTGGATATGTTGAAGAACTTGAAGAGAGCATCGGCGATCATGTTGTCGCTTGCGATGGCTGTTCAGTTCGGAATGGCAGATACTTACTTTGCGAATACGCTATCAGAAGAACCAATAATAGAAGAAACCCAAGAACAAGAACCGGTAACGGTTGAAGAGGGTTCGCAACAAGTGGCTGTCGAACAAACTGAAGCGCCTGCAATAGATGCGAAAGAAGAGTTTGTACAAGTGCCTGAAACCAAGTCTGTAACATTAAGTTATGTAGCTGAAGATGGAACAATATTACAAGATGCTACCACTCATGAGTATGAGATGGGTTATAGCTTGAATTCGGATGCAAGTGTGATGTTGAATTTTGATGGTTATACCCTAAAAGATGTAGTTATGAATGATTCACAAATCGTAGCTGCAGCCCAGGCAAATTTAAATGTGACTTCAGATTTGACAAGTGTGAAATTTGTTTACCAGAAGGTAATGACAGAATCGCACCCAGAAGCAAATGAAGCTCAAGAAGAAAACAAAACTGAAGAAAAAACAGAAGAAGATGCTGAGGCAGACCCAGAAGCGAAGGAAGAATTACCAGAGTATCCTGCATTTGATATGAGTGCTACAGCTGGAAACGTAACCGTTCATGTAACGGCGGCCGAAGGTGTTTAACCGAGTGGTGCACAATTAATCGTTAAGCGTGTTACAAGAAAAGCTATTTTGAACGCTGTTGAAGAAACAGTTACGGAAAAGGATAAAGAGGTTGATTCAGCTATAGCTCTGGATATTACGATTGTGAATGCAGATGGTATCGAAATTCAACCAAACGGAATTGTTAATGTTAGCTTTGAAAATGTAGCAGTTGGTGGTGAAGAAGTCAATGTTTACCATGTTACAGATGATGCAAGTACGGTAACTGAGGTTGCTACAAATACACAAAGCTTTGATGCAAATCACTTCTCAATTTATGTTATTACGGGTGAAAAGAAAGTCGAATTGACAACATTTAACTTTGTTGCTGAAGGTAATACAGTCAGTACACAAATTGTTAAAACGGGGGATACATTGATTACTCCAACTGCTCCAGATATTGCTGGAAAAGCATTTGTGGAATGGCAAGAAAATGGATCTAAGTTTGATGGCTTTGGTGCACAGACAATTACTAAGACTGAAACTCGTACAATTACTGCAAAATACGAAGACGCATTATATGTTTGCTTCTATAATCCAGAAGGAACACAGATCATGCGTACAGAAAAGGTTGCAGATCACAAGGATCATGATTACTCACACGTATCTTATGATGTTGACGCAACTCACAAATTAGTTGGTTGGGCAGCAGATCAGAATGGTACTACTAATATCGCAAAAAATATTGCAGTACCAAAAGGAAGTACTTCTGTAAATGTATATGCGATTATTAAAGAAGGGTATTGGGTAACTTTTGATTCTGATGGTGGAAGTGCAATTGATTCTCAATTCGTATTTGACAAAATCTCTCTAAATGATCAAACAACACCTACAAAGCCTGGTTATACATTTGATGGATGGTACAAAGACTCAACACCGGTTGAAAATGGTGCAACAGTGACTTCTCCGATGACATTAAAAGCTCATTGGAAAGCTGCAAAAGTTAGCTATACAGTTATTCACTGGTGGGAAAATGCCGATGATGATGGATATTCATTCCATGAATCTGAAAACAAAACTGGTCTTACTGGAACAGAAGCAAACGCAAAGGCAAAATCTTATGAAGGATTTACAGCACAGCCAGTAACTAAAAAGACAATCAGGGGTGATGGCTCAACAATCGTTAGTGTTTACTATAAGAGAAATGTTTATGAAGTTAAATTCTATTCTTATAGCACTCCAGGATTTGGATGGTGGGACCCTGGGAAACCTTCTAAAGAATATGAGGATTTAAAAATTACTGCAAAATATGGTCAGGATATTAGTAAGAAGTGGCCAACTTACAAAGGAAGCTCAACATGGAGAACTAATGATGGTAGTGGTGCATACCAAGTAAACATCGGAACGATGCCATTAGGCGGAGCAACATTTTATGGTCCTAAAACAGGTGATGAATATGAAACAGCATACTACTATGTAGAAGCATTGCCAGGTGAAGCAAGTGATGTGACAGTAAGTGGCATTCGATATAAATTAGATCATAAAGATACGTCTCCAGGACAAGGATATTATGTAACTAAAGAAGATCAGTATCCATTGACTGGGTTTACATTCAATGAAAAATCGAGCACGAAGATAAAAGGAGACTACGATAACGCTAAATTCTACTACACTCGTAATTCTTATAAAATCAAATTTATCAATAAAGGTAAAGAAGATAAATCGGTAGAAAAGAAGTATGAACAAAGTATTTCAAGTGAGAACTATACTCCTACAAGACCTAGTTCACTTCCAGAATATTATGTATTTGATGGATGGTATGAAAATGAACTTTGTGAAGGTGAAGCATATAACTTTACTGGTAAGAAGATGCCAGCTCAAAATGTGACTCTATACGCAAAATGGACAGCTAAGAAGATTAACTTAACTTATAACTTGAATAATCCTGAGGGTACAGTAGATAAGGATACTAAGAAGGTAGAAGCTGGTACAGTAGCTAGTACAGTATTACCAAGTATTCCAACAATCAATGAATATTCATTTGCAGGTTGGTATTATGCGGATGGTAATGGAAATATTACTTCTGAAGTATTCAATACGAATAACACAATTACTAGAGATACAAGTATCGTTGGTAAATGGTTGTATAAAGGTGAATTAAGAGTTATTTATAAGCCTGGTAGTGAAACTGGCGCAACCGTTCCTACAGATGGTAGAGTTTATGCAGGTGGTGCAAGAGTTACCGTAGCTAAGAATGCGACTACTACTTCAGGTAAGAAATTCTTAGGTTGGGAATTAAATGGAAACGTTTATAAGCCTGGACAGTCATTTGAAGTAAACAAGGATATTGCGAATAAGGATAATCAGATTATCTTAACGGCAACTTGGGGTAATGCAGAAACTTCTACAACATTGACTTATAATCCTGGTAATGGTCGTGGTAATCTTCAGACAGTTAATGTCATGAATAATGAGGCAGTCGAAATTGAAGCTCATGGTTCATTAGGCTTTAGCGCTCCAGTACAAGAAGGTAAAGAATACTACTTTGCTGGTTGGGCTGATTCTAAAACAGGAAATGCAACTTATGCAGATGGACAAACAATCAATATTGATGCGAATGGTGAAAACGTTCTATATGCAGTTTGGGTTGAAAAGACTGAAATTACATTGGTTGCGAATAGTGGTACACGTACTTATAACGGTGTTGAACAGTCAATAGAAGGTTTTGAATCAACTACAATGAATGGTTACACAGTATCTGGATTAACAGCAGTAACTAAGGGTACAAATGTTGGTGAATATACGAACACTGTATTTGATGGAACGGCTAAGGTTGAAAAAGATGGTGTTGATGTAACGGATAAAGTGGTTGTAAAGACTCGTGCTGGTAAGTTAGTTATTACGCCTAAGTCAATCAATACGCAAGAAATTACAGTAACTAAACCTGCTGATTCAAAGTATGATGGTAATGAACACAAGAATAAACCAACTGTTAAAGATGGTGAAAAAGTATTAGTAGAAGATACGGATTACACATTATCTTACAGTGAAGATGTTATCAATGCTGGTACAGTAACAGTAACAATCAAAGGTAAGGGTAACTATTCACAAAAAACTACAGTTGATTATCAAATTACTCCACGAACAGTTAAATTAACGAGTGGATCTGATTCTAAGACTTATGATGGAACTCCATTGACTAAACATGAAGTTAAAGAAGATGGTTTCGTAAAAGATGATGGTGCAACTTATGATTTTACTGGATCTCAGACAAATGTTGGTACAAGTGACAATACATTCACTTATAACTTGAAAGATGGAACATTAGCTTCTAACTATATCATTACAACTGAAGCAGGTAAGTTAACGGTTAACCCTGTAACAGATAAAGTGACAGTAACTATTAAAGAACATAGTGCTGAACATGTCTATGATGGAACTGAAAAGACTGTAACTGGTTATGATGTTAAGTCAATCAGCAATAAGCATTATACAAAAGATGATTTCACATTTAGTGGTACGGCTGAGGCTAAGGGTACAAATGTTGGTGAATATCCAATGAATGTACAAGCATCGGATTTCACAAATAACAGTCATAACTTCACAAATGTAACATTCATTATTGAAGATGGATCATTAAAGATTACGCCTAAGTCAATCGTTCCTAGTGAAACAAATGGTATGGAAGTAACTGGTCCTGCAGATACTAAGTACAATGGTGATGAACAAAAACTTACACCGGTAGTAAAAGATCAGGGTAAAGTATTGACAGAAAATGTAGATTACAAATTATCATATATTGGTGACACAACAAATGTTGGTACAGTAAAAATTACGATTAAGGGTAAAGGTAACTATAATGGTTCTACAGAAGTAAGTTATAAGATTACAAAGCGTAGTGTAACATTGACAAGTGCAACAGATTCTAAGGTTTATGACAAGGATCCATTAACAAACCATAACGTAGCAGTTGGTGGTGATGGATTTGTTAAAGAAGAAGGCGCAACTTACAATGTAACTGGATCTCAGACAAGTGTTGGTGAAAGTGATAATGAATTTACTTACACATTGAAGTCAAATACAAAGGCTGAAAACTACAATATTACTACTCAAAATGGTAAGTTAATAGTGACAGCTGAAGCGAGTGAAGTTACAGTAGTCATTACTGGTCGTAATGGAACGTTCCCATATGATGGAACTGAAAAGAGTGTCAAAGGTTATGATGTATCGATTACTCAGGGTAGTACTTATACAGAAGCAGATTTCACATTCAATGGAAATGCTGAAGTTAAGGGTACTGAGGCTAATACATATCCAATGGGATTAAAGGTAAGTGATTTCACAAATAACAATACGAACTACAGTTCTGTAACGTTCGTAGTAAATGATGGATCATTAGTAATTAATCCTAAGTCAATCATTCCTGATGGTCCGGATACTCCAGATGAAAAGAAGACTGGTATTGAAGTAACAAAACCTGCTGATTCTAAGTATGATGGTAATGTTCATGAAAATAAACCGGAAGTCAAAGATACTAAGACGGGTGCAACGTTAGTTGAAGGTACAGATTACACATTATCTTATAAAGGTGATACTACAAATGCTGGTACAGTAACAGTAACGATTACTGGTGTTGGAAACTACACAGGTAGTCATAATGTAGAATATCAAATCACTAAGCGTAATGTAACATTGACAAGTGCAACTGCTTCTAAGGTTTATGATAAGACTCCGTTAACAAACAGCAATATAGCAATTGGTGGTGATGGATTCGCTAAATTAGAGGGTGCATCTTACAATGTAACTGGATCTCAGACAAATGTTGGTAATAGTAACAATGAATTTACTTACAAGTTGAACGATGATACGAAGGCTTCTAACTACAACATCGAAGTTAAATTTGGTAAATTATATATCACAACTCAAGATGGAAAAGTTATCGTAGTCATTACTGGTCATAAAGCAACATATGATTATGATGGAACTGAAAAGACAGTGAACGGATATGATGTATCCATTACTGAGGGAAGTACATATGCAGAAGCAGATTTCACATTCAATGGAAATGCTGAAGTGAAAGCGACTGAAGCCAATACGTATCCAATGGGATTAAAGGCAAGTGATTTCACAAATAACAATACGAACTACAGTTCTGTAACGTTTGTAGTAAATGATGGATCATTAGTAATTAATCCTAAGTCAATCATTCCTGATGGACCAAATACTCCAGATGAAAAGAAGACGGGTATTGAAGTCACAAATCCTGAAGATTCAATCTATGATGGTTTACCACATGTAAATCCATTAACAGTAACAGATACTAAGACTAAGACTGATTTAGAAGAAAACAAAGATTACACATTATCTTACAGTAAAGATGTAATCAATGTTGGTACAGTTGAAGTAAATGTTAAAGGTATCGGAAACTATACTGGTGAATTTACTAAGACTTATAAGATCACACCAAAAGAATATACAGTAACAACTGATTCTGCAAAGAAGGTTTATGATGGAACTGCATTAACAGCTGGTGGTAAGATTGAAGGTATCGTGGATGGTGAAGTTGTTGTTGTTCATACAACGGGTAGTCAGACGGAAGTTGGTTCAACTCCTAATACTTATAAATTAGAGTGGAAGAAAGCTTCAAGTAAAAACTACAAGTTAAAAGAAGATTCTATTGGAACATTAACAGTAACAGAACAGACAATCGATCCAGGTAAAGATCCAGACAATCCAAATCCTAACTACAGTGGTGTTACAATCAATAAGCCAAGTAATTCTGTATATGATGGTAAGGAACACAAGTGGTCTCCTGCAGTTACAGATAAAGAAGGAAATGCACTGGTTGAAGGTACTGATTACACAGTAGAATATTCAACATCTGATTTCAGAAATGTAACTGGAACAATCACAGTAACAATTACAGGTATTGGAAACTACACGGGAACAGTAACAAGAACATACGAAATCACACCTAAGGCTTATACAGTAACAACTGAATCTGCAAAGAAGGTATATGATGGAACTGCTTTAACAGCTGGTGGTAAGATTGAGAGTATTGTTTCTGGTGAAACAGTAGAATTTACTACAACGGGTAGTCGAACTGTTGAAGGTACTTCAAAGAATACGTATAGCTTGAAGTGGAATGGATCAGCTATTCAGACAAACTACAAGCTTGCCAAAGAATCTATCGGTGAATTAACTGTAAAGTCTAAGTCTATTATTCCTGATGAGCCTAGTACTCCAGATGATAAGAAGACAGGTATTACGGTAAGTGATCCAAAAGATTCTAAGTATGATGGTCAAGAACATAGAGAAGTATTAACAGTTAAAGATACTAAGACTGGTAAAGATTTAATCGCAAATAAGGATTACACAGTAGTATATAGTGATGATTTAGTAAATGCTGGTACAGTAACTATTAAGGTTTCTGGATTAGGTAACTATACTGGATTATTCACTAAGACGTACAAGATTACTAAGCGTTTAGTAACATTGACAAGTGCAACTGTAAGTAAGACTTATGATGGTCAAGCATTGACGAATACTTCTATCACAGTCAGTGGTGATGGATTTGTAGAAGGTGAAGGTGCTTCTTATGAGGTAACTGGAACTCAAACAAGTGTTGGAAATAGTGCTAACGCATTCGAATACAAATTAAATGAAAAGACATTAGCTTCTAACTACGATATTACTAAGGTTGTTGGTACATTAACAATTACAGCAGCTCCGGCTCCTGTAACTCCACCAACTTCACCAACTCCAGTAAGTCCTCCTCCAGTAACACCTCGATACATTCAACAAGTAGTTCCTGCTTTAACTCCACAAGAGGAAGTGAAGAAGGAAAAGACTCCTAAGGCTGAGCCTAAGGAAGAAAAGGTTGAAAAGGTTGAAAAGGAAAAGACACCTAAGGCTAGACCAGAGAAATTCTGGGCATTAATCAACTTGATTTGTGCTATTGTAACGGTATTATTCGGATTGTTGTTGTTGATTAGTAAACGTCATAAGAATAAAGATGACGAAGAAGAGGATGATGAAACTAGACAACAAACAAATAACGATGATGAATCTAAAGAACAAGAAAAGAAACGTGGAGCATTCACTCGCGTACTTGCAGTTCTAATCGCAATCCTATCTGTTGTATTCTTCCTAGTAACTGAAGACTTAAGTCTTCGTTGGACTTGGACAGATCAATGGACAATTTGGATGGTTGTTATTGGATTCGTACAAATCGTAGTATTCTTCGTAGGACGTAAATGGAAAAACGTTGATGATGATGAAGACGAACAGGCACAACAAGCTTAATGAAAGTCAATAATCACACAAAGGGGTAGCCTAGTGCTACTCCTTTTGGGTATGCCGGGCATGGCATATATCGGTAATCCGCAATTAGATAGGGCTGACTAAAAGTTGGCTTCAAGAATTGTAGGGT
>ENA-OYVR01000186-OYVR01000186.1-human-gut-metagenome-genome-assembly--contig:-NODE-186-length-14452-cov-5.450511_pt1 | contig 14452 bp, 8 predicted proteins | sample MGYA00244158_ERZ653373 | MGnify/ENA primary metagenome ERZ653373 (study PRJEB26926, sample SAMN06164990) | human gut metagenome | biome: ENVO:00009003; feature: ENVO:2100002; material: ENVO:00002003... | reverse complement strand
TGCTCAATCAGACGCATGACCTCATCGGCCAGCTCGAGCGCGCCCTCGCCGCCCTTGGCCCAGACCTCGGAAAGCTTAACGTTGACGCCGAGCTTCTGGCACTCGGACTCGATGAGCGCAAGCTCGGCCTCGGTGTCCGTCGGGAAGCGGTTGATGGCGACCACGCAGGGCAGACCATAAACGTTCTGGATGTTGTCGACGTGACGCAGCAGGTTGGGCATGCCAGCCTTGAGTGCCTCGAGGTTCTCCTCGTTGAGGTCGGCCTTGGCGACGCCACCGTTGTACTTCAGCGCACGAGCGGTCGCAACGACCACGACGGCGCTGGGGCGAACGCCCGTCATGCGGCACTTAATGTCGAGGAACTTTTCGGCGCCCAGATCGGCGCCGAAGCCGGCCTCGGTAATGGCGACATCGCCAAAACGCATGGCCATGCGCGTAGCCATGATGGAGTTGCAGCCGTGGGCAATGTTGGCGAAGGGACCGCCGTGGACAAACGCGGGCGTGCCCTCGAGCGTTTGCACCAGGTTGGGCTTGAGCGCGTCCTTAAGCAACGCGGCCATGGCACCCTGGGCCTTAAGGTCGCGGGCACGGACGGGCTCGCCGGCAAAGCTATAGCCGACGACAATCTCGCCCAGGCGCTCCTTGAGATCGCTGATGCTCGTAGACAGGCACAGGATTGCCATGACCTCGGAGGCGACGGTGATATCGAAGCCGTCCTCGCGCGGCACGCCCTGAGCCTTACCGCCAATGCCGTCGATGACGTGGCGCAGCTGACGGTCGTTCATATCGACGACGCGCTTCCAAGTGATGCGCTTAACGTCAATACCGAGCTGGTTGCCCTGCTGGATGTGGTTATCGAGCATGGCGGCCAGCAGGTTGTTGGCAGCACCGATGGCATGGAAGTCGCCGGTAAAGTGCAGGTTGATGTCCTCCATGGGAATGACCTGGGCCCAACCGCCGCCAGCGGCACCGCCCTTGACGCCAAAGACGGGACCGAGCGAAGGCTCACGCAGGGCCACGGCGCTCTTGATACCGCGACGACGCAGGCCATCGGCCAGACCGATGGTCGTGGTGGTCTTGCCCTCGCCCGCGGGCGTTGGGTTGATAGCGGTCACGAGGACGAGCTTGGCCTGGTGATCAGTCGGCTCGTTGAGCAGTGAATAGTCGACCTTAGCCTTGTCGAAGCCGTACGGAATAAGGTGCTTAACGTCGACGCCGGCGTTCTTGGCCACCTCGGTAATAGGCAGCGGCGTGACAGAACGTGCGATTTCGATGTCAGTAGGCATGGGCGGTCCTTTCGTTACCGAATGAGAAAAAGACCAATTCAGCATAGCACGGGCGCGCAACAGTAAAACGCCCATAACCGATGAACGGCGATATGTTTACCCGATGCCCAGCGATAGTCCAACAGCCCGCCAAAACAAAACGCCCTAAACGGTAGGTTCAATCCCCAGGTGCTCAAAGGTGCGGAGGGTTGCCTGACGGCCCTGCGGCGTACGAATCATCAATCCGCACTGCAGCAAATAGGGCTCATAGACATCCTCGAGCGTGCCTGGGTCCTCGCCCACCGCGCTGGCAAGGGTCGTAAGTCCCACGGCGCGACCGGAGAACGTCTTGGCGAGCGTCTCCAAAATGCGAATATCCATCCAGTCCAGACCGAGCTCGTCGATCTCGAAGAACTCGAGCGCCTGGCGACAGATATCGAGCTCGATGGGGCCGTTGCCGCGCACCTGTGCGTAATCGCGCACGCGCTTGAGCAGACGGTTGGCAAGACGTGGCGTGCCGCGCGAACGCGAGCCGATCTCGAGTGCACTGGGATGGTCGATCGTCACGCCCAGGATAGTCGCCGAGCGCGTCACAATCTGCGCGAGCTCCTCGACCGTGTAGTAATCCAGGCGATATGAAATGCCAAAGCGGTCGCGCAACGGGCCGGTCAACATGCCTGAGCGGGTCGTTGCCGCCACCAGCGTAAACTTGGGGATATCCAGGCGAATCGAGCGCGCCGCCGGACCCTTGCCAATCACGATATCGAGGGCAAAGTCCTCCATCGCGGGGTACAGGACCTCCTCGACCGAACGGTTGAGGCGGTGGATCTCGTCGATAAACAGCACATCGCCCGGCTGCAAGTTAGTAAGGATGGCCGCCAGGTCGCCCGTGCGCGCGATGGCAGGGCCACTCGTGGTCTTGATCTGAGCGCCCAGCTCGTTGGCGATAACGGTGGCCAGCGTGGTCTTGCCCAGGCCCGGAGGACCCGAGAAGATCACGTGGTCGAGCGTCTCGCCACGGCTCTGCGCCGCTTCGATCAACACGCGCAGGCTCTGCTTGATGTGCTCCTGGCCGCAGTAATCGTCCAGGCGCTGAGGGCGCAAAGTGCGGTCGACATCGAGATCCTCGGCCGTCAGCTCCGAGCCCACCATGCGCTCGCCGTGCGCCATGGATGCCGCCGGCGAGTTACCGGGCGTCGCCCACAAGTCCTGAGAGTCATCGGCTTCCCACATCACGCATCCATTCCGAGTCGCTTAAGCGCCGCGCCGAGCAGATCCTCGACACGCATATTCTGCCCATCATACCCGCTCAGGGCAACATCGGTCTCCTGCGGGCTAAAGCCCATGGAAAGGAGCGCCGCACGGGCATCATCGATCACCGAGGGAGCGGCAGCGGGCACGGGCATCGCAACCTGTCCGGAAATCACGTCGACCGGCACAAAGCCCTTATCCTTGGCAAAGGTGCTCTTGAGTTCCAGGATCAGGCGCTGAGCTGTCTTTTTGCCCACACCGGGTACCTTGGCCATGCCCTTGTCGTCCTCGGCCATCACCAGCGAATACAGCTGCCCCACGGTATAGGTGGAAAGCACGGCGAGCGCCAGGCGCGGGCCAACGCCCGAAACGGACACGAGCCGGTCGAACATCGTGCGTTCATCCTTTGAGGAAAAACCGAAAAGTGTCATGGCGTCCTCGCGCACCTGCATACGCGTGTAGAGGCGGACCTCGCCGCCGGGCGTCGGCAACGTGGCCGCAGTGCTGCCCGAGATGCCGAGCTCAAAGCCAACGCCCGACACATCGACGACAGCCGAGCTCATCGTGGCCTCGACAAGCGTTCCGTGGAGCTGGGAGATCATCAGTATCCGGTTCCTCTCTGTTGATAGAACTCGCCACCGGTGAGGGCGCGGGTGCGGCTGAGGTTTACGTGGCAGATGGCGCAGGCCAGGGCATCGGCGGCATGGTCGGGATGCGGGTCGTGGTCGAGCTGTGTTAGAGTGCGTACCATGTAGGCGACCTGCCGCTTGTCCGCGGCGCCGGTGCCCACCACAGCCTGTTTGATCTGCATGGGCGTGTACTCGCCAATCTCGAGCGCGCATTCCGAAAGCGCTACGAGTGCAGCACCGCGGGCATGCGCCGTGGGGATGGCCGAACGAACGTTGGCGCCAAAGTAGATACTCTCGACAGCAGCCGTGTCGGGTCGATAACGCTCGACGACATCCTTAAGGTCACGGGCGATATGCGACAGGCGCACCGCGAGCGGACTTCCGGCACTGGTCTCGATGCAGCCATAGGCACGGCAGCGAACCTCGCCGCGCCGCTCCTCGATAATCCCCCAACCCGTATGGGCCAAACCGGGGTCGATGCCCAAGATAACCAAGCCAACCTCCCCTCGCCACAAGCACAGCGCAAGACAAGGCCCCGCGCATCATTCACGAACGTCTGTTCTAGAATAACACAACGCTAGCCCTATAAGTCAGCCGAGATCGAATTGTAGGTTGAGTATACGCAAGCGAGCGCCCGCCAGAGCGAGCAAGGTGCCTTGAAAGAGGAGGGCATTGACCTGGCGGTCATGTCCGACGATTGAAAGGCAGATTGCCGCTCTGGCGGGCGCGCAGCGACCTAGTTCTGAGAGAAGAACGGAAATTGTCGGGGATCAACCGGCGGATGCGGCATCGGGCCACCCTGGGGCCCACCCTGCGGGCCACCCTGGCCGCCCATCATCTTATCGATGGCGTCCTGAACCTCGCCCTCGAACTTTTTCATTCCCTCGTGTAAACGACGCTGACCGTCCTCAGAGCGCAGCTCCTCCATTTGCTCGGGCGAAATACCCAGTAGCTCGCCCAGCACGCCCATCATCTCGTTTCGCACGCGCTCGCTCGTATCCTCGTCAGCAAAACGGCGCACCTCGGCGCGCGCCAGCGAATCGACCGTCATACGCTCCTTGCCGTTAAGCCCCAGGTCGGACCACGCGAGCATATACGGCCAGGCACGCTCGGCAAACGAACGGGCCGAGACGATCGGCGTCATCGGCAACATGCGGCGGGCAGCCTCACCCTGTCGAACGAGCATCAGCAGCAGCGAGCAGGCCTCAGGCTTGCCAGCGGCCATCGGGATGTCGTCGAAAGATCGATTGCGGTCCACGTGCGCCTCGAGCGCGCCATCGACCTCACCCGGCTCAAGCCCGCCGAGCAGCTGTGCCGCACGGTCGAGCATATCGACCGGACCGTCGAGCGTCGAGAGCGCCTGCGCCAGCACGCGCTCCATACAATCTTCCACTGCGTTGAGCGTCACGAGCTCTTGGGGCACCACGGCAGACGTGCGGTTGCGCACACGCGCCACAAACTCAAGCGTCGACAGGTACACATCGCCAAAGGGCGCAAAGTCGCCCTGGTAGCCGCCGCAAAGCGCCGGCGCCGCCAGCGCGTACTCAGTTTTGGACAGCGGGCTCAGCGCCATCGCACCCAGCTCGAGCGCCGTATCCTCCAGCATCAGGCCCAGCGTGCGCGAGCGCAGGCGCTCGGCATCGCCCGCCGACACGTCGCGATCGAGCACGCGCGCCGCATCCGGTGCATCGCGCTCGACGGTGCGAATGTGCAGACGCTCGGCGATGGCGCGGACGGCGGCACAGCGGGCAGCCTCGGCTTCTTCCTGCGCCGGCGTAAAGATACGGTTGCGCCCCAGCACCAGGCCAATCACATTGCGCGGGCCCAGAGCGTCGACGGCCAGCGCCGCCAGCAGGGACGACGGCAAGTCACCCTCGAGTGCCACCACAGCACGCGACGCACCGTGGGCTCGGGCGTTGTCGCGCACGGCGAGCACCAGCGCCTGCCACAGCCACTCCTCGGAACGGAACTCGGGCAGTTCGTGATCCTCCAGGGCATCGAGCATCACGCCGCGCTGAATCTCCTGAACCAGCAGGCTCTCCTCAAAGCACGGCGCCTGGGCCACCGCGCGACCGCAGTCGTCGAGCACAAACGAACCGCCGGTATACACCGACTCGTCATAGGCACCGACCGGCGCCATGCAGGCAAACCACACGCTGCGCTTGGATGCGATCTTGCGGTAGGCGCCGCTGCGAACGGCAGCAATGGCGGCAGTCTCGCGGTCGGTCATGTCAAACGCGTTGAATTGGAAATACGCAATGAGGTCAACACCGGTCGGCAGCATCTCGAGTTCGCGGTCCAAGTCAAAAATCACGGCGATGCGCACGCCGTCCACGTCGAACACCGGCGGCGCCCAACGTGTGTCGTTGTTCTCGCCACGCTGCAGGGCAATGCTCGAACGCGCCGGCACCACATGACCGTCCTTGAGCATCATGTAGTCGAGCAGCGGCTGGCCCTCAAACGAAACCGCCGCGGGCACGATGCAGATCATGTCAAGCTCCTGGATACGCTCGGCGACACCAGTCAAACCGGCAAGCACGTCGTGCTCAAAGTCGGCAGCGCCCACCAGGCCACCGGGCATGGCGCCCATAAAGAGCGGAGCCGGAACGCACAGCACGCGCGCTCCGCGCACGTGGGCCAGACGAGCCTGGTCCTCGATGCGGCCGCAAATGCCCTCAATATCACCCAGGCGCATATCGATCTGTGCAAGCGCGAGCTTCATGGCTCAGCCCTTTCCGTCGTAAACCATCGAAATCGTAGTAAGAGCGCCGGCCGCATAATGCAGTCGGCGCTTACATGTGCATATGCTAGCTATGATACCCCGAGCGGGGGCGCGCTCCTAGAATGTCGCGGACCACAGCCCGTGCAAGTTGCAGTAGGCATAGACGGTACCGGTCTTGGAGCCGCCCGCGAAAAACGTCGCGGGTTTCATGCCGGGCTCAAGGTAATGGACCTCCAAGCGGCCCTCGGCCTCAAGGGCGATCCACTCAATGTAGTGCTCGGGCAGGCTGGGGTGCTCGACCGAGCCAACGCGTGCGCGAATCACGTGACCGTCACGCTCGGTCTCGACAACAGGCACGTGCTTCTCGTGCGCCGCGTCCTCAGTGTTTGCAGTCAGTTCCGTGCAACCGGCAGGGGTCGCAACGTCGTCGCCAAGGGCGGCGATGAGCTTGCCGTCGGGGTCCTTAAAGAATTTCGCCATGATGTTCTCCTTTGCTGATGTGCCAATGTTCTTGATGGTTCTTATGCCCAAAGGCAGACAAACCATCCACGGCATTGCAAATGAACACATAACGGGCGGGGACGATGGGACAGCGTGTGCCATCCGCCCTGACGGCCCCACCCGCGCGCGGCTAGCGCCCGTCGCCGCCGAGCAGCGCCAGGACATCCTCGCGCGTGAACAGTGCCGACGAGATGCCGTCGCCGCCGAGCACGCTGTTGACCAGATCGCGCTTGGACTCCTGCATCTGCATAATGCGCTCCTCGATCGTGTCCTTGGCGATGAGCTTGTACACGGTCACGGTATGTTGCTGGCCAATACGGTGTGCACGGTCAGTCGCTTGGTCCTGCGCCGCCACGTTCCACCACGGGTCGTAGTGGATGACCACGTCGGCAGCCGTCAGGTTAAGGCCCACGCCGCCCGCCTTAAGCGAAATCAAAAAGACCGGAACCTCGCCCGCTTGGAACTGCGCGACCATCTTGGCGCGGCTCTCCTTAGACGAAGCGCCCGTGAGCTTAAGGAAGACGATGTCCTCCTTGGCCAAGCGCTTACCGATGATATCGAGCATACCCGTAAACTGGCTGAACAACAGGATGCGATGTCCGCCGTCGTGGGCGCCGTGCACGAGCTCCATGCACGTATCGAGTTTGGCGCTCCCCGCCTTGTAATCCTCGTAGTGTAGACGCGGGTCGCAGCAGATCTGGCGCAGCTTGGTGAGCTCGGCGAGCACCTTGAGCTTGTCTTTCTTAAACTCGGATGACTCGCGGTGCTGCACCTGTTGGGCGATACGGTCCTGGTTGGCCAGGTAGAGCTTGCGCTGCTCGCCGGTGAGCTGCGCCATGACCGTATCCTCGATCTTCTCGGGCAGGTCGGCCACCACGTCTTCCTTGACACGGCGCAGCACAAACGGCGACACGAGCGCTTGCAGGCGAGCGGCACTGTCGCCCTCGGCATGCTCGACCGGGCTTTCGAAGCGCTTTGCAAACGATTCACGCGTGCCGAGCAGGCCCGGCATTAAAAAGTCGAAGATGCTCCAGAGCTCGGATAGGCGGTTTTCGATGGGCGTGCCCGTCAGGGCAAAGCGCACGCCGGCAGGCAAGCGCTTTGCGGCGCGCGCCACCTGGGTGAGCGGGTTTTTAATGTACTGGGCCTCATCGAGCACCGCACGGGCAAAGTCCTGCTCGGCGTACTCGTCGATATCGCGCCGCATAAGGTCATACGACGTCACGACCACGTTATGCTCGGCCACGCCGGCAATCTGTACGCGACGCTGCGCCTTGGCGCCCACGATGGCGCACACATCGAGCGAGGGCGCAAAGCGCTCCAGCTCGGCAGTCCAGTTGTACACGAGTGAGGCCGGGCATACCACGAGCGTGGGCTTGGTGTCCCCCGCCTCCACGCGCGCCAGGATATGCGCGATCATCTGGAGCGTTTTGCCCAGGCCCATGTCGTCGGCCAGGATGCCGCCAAGGCCCAGGTGTTCGAGCGAGCCGAGCCACTGGTAGCCGTCGACCTGATAGCCGCGCAGTGTGGCCTTGAGCGAGACCGGCACCGTAAAGTCCATCTTGCCGAGCGTGTCCAGACGCTCGACGGTACGGCGGAACGCAGCGTCGCGATCGGCCTCAAGCGCCGGCGTGCGCGCAAGCATGCTATCGACGAACAGGGTACTCGACGCGGGGAGCGACACGCCGTCGAGCAGGTCGACAGCATCGACACCCAGGTCCTCGGCAAGGCCAAACGCGGCGCGGGCGCCCTCGTCCAGGCGAATGATGTCGCCGGACGTAAGGCGCGCAAACGTCTGGTGGCGCTTGTACGAGTCCAGATAGATGGCAAGGTCGGCCGCCGAAAGACCGCTCGCGCCCAATTCAACATCGAGCAGGTTGCTCTTGACGGTCGCACGCACCGAAAGCTTGGGCGCGGGACGGACCGAAATCTGGCGCAGACGGTCGCTGAGCATAACCTCACCCAACTCGGACAGGGCAGACAGGCCCTCGGTCAGCAGGCAGAACAAGCTCTCGTCATCGCGTTCCTCAAACGCCAGACCGCCCTCGTAAAAGTCGAAATACAGGGCCGCCGTATCCATAACGCGAAACTCTGCCACCTCGTCGCGGGGCGGCACGCCCGGGCGCTGCTCTTCGAAGGGGCTGCCCGGAGCGCCCAGACTAAAGAGGTCTGCCGACCAGTCGCCGTAGGTAACCGTAATTTTGCAGGTCACGAGCCCATCGTCGACGCCGATTGCCATAGCAAAGCTCGGCTCGGGCGCCACGGTATCGAGCGCAGCGGGCGCGGTAAGGTCGGTATAGTCGCGCAAAATGGGCAGAGCCATACGACAGAACTCCCCCACCTGGTCGGCAGCGATATGGACTGGCGTGCGACAGGGCAGCAAGCGCGATAGGAACGGCGCCGCATGCTGGGCAAACGCCACATCGGTGCGGCGCGCACGGCGGGTGTCGACCAGATAAGCTACGTCGCCCGAAGCAAAGCAGTATGCATCGGCCGGCAGGCGCAGATCGTAGCTACCACCAGCCGCCGGCGCGATTTTGGCGGCAAGGAGCGGTGGGCGCTTAGCGGACGCCTCGTCCTCCCCTTGCGGAGACAGCTCAACCGCCACGTCATAGGTGCGATGCGTCGTCGTCCCCCGCGACCAGGCGGGCTCAAAAGAGATGGTCTGGCCGCGCAGCAGGTCCAGCACATATACGATGCTATGCTCGGACAGCGGCAACTGACGCTCGGCGACAAAACCGCTGCGGGCAAAGTCGTACGACGCCGAACGCGAGCTTGTGATGTCATCGAGATAGGCAACTGTCGTCAAGACAAGGCTGAGCAGCTTTGTCGACACATCTTCGAAGGCTTCGGGCGTATGGACAAACGTGAGCTTCTTGCCGTACGAGAAGGTGCCGCCGCGCACGTAGGCATCGGCCATGCCGTCGATATCCTTGACCACGTAGGACACCGAACCGCAGCGAATGCGGAACTCGAGCGCCCAGCTAAAGCGGTCGGCGAACAGCGGATTGTAGTACGGCACCAACGAGGGCTCCAACGCCGCTTTGGGGGCGTCGGGACCAACGGCACCGGCAAGCTTGCGGCGCATGCTCGCCAGCTCATCCATGCGCGCGTTCGAAAGATCGGAGAGCGCCGCCATGAGGCTGGGACTCGTGGGGACAGGTGCTGGGAAGGGAAAGTTGGGGTTGACCGTGGGCGTTGTAGGCGCGGGACGCGCGGACTGTTTGGGCTGAGCCGCAAACGTGCGGACCGGCGTGCGCAAACCTTCGACGGGCTCGGCACCGCTGGCGTCCAGGTACGCCAGCGCCGTGGCGATGGCGTGCTTGCACATGCCGGGGTAGCGATAGGCAGCGGGGCAATCGCAGTCGTAGTCGATCACCTCGTGCTCGTCCATGTCAAGCGCCACGTGCGTCTTGTACAGGTCGCCGCGCGAGCCGCGCACCGAGCCCTCAACCGTCACGTTTTTGGAGAAGCGCGAGCCGCTGTCCTCGATCGACAGAACGGCGCCGTTGAGCATGAGCGAACGCCCCTTCATAAAGGTTCCGCTCAACGCCGCCTCTTTGCGAAGCGCCTGCACAAACGTCCCCTGCGCCATCACTTCCTCCAATCTCACCCGGGGTAGCTTAGATAACCGTCACGCGGCCTTGGTTGCCGACGATGGCCTTTGCCTCTGCCAGCAGCGGAATCGAGCGTGCATTGACCTTGGCCGGCACCTCAGCGCGCAGCACGCGCCCGTCGACTTGCTCAATAAAGATCTCCACGCGGTCGCCGCCCGGGTTGGTGGTGAGCACCGTGGCCAGGCGCGCCATATTGCCCTGGCTAAAGCGGCTGTTGGGCACCATGACCTCAAAGACCTTGGGCTTGTTTTTCTCCTCGCTAAGCTCCAGCGGCACAATCTCCTGCGCGATGATCTGGTCGCCGCGGTCCGAGCGCTCGAGCTTGCCCTTAATGCGCACAAACGCGTCGGACAGCTGCGCGCCGGTCTCGGGATCGACCTCGCCGTACAGATACCCCTCGGCCTCCTTGTAGGTCTTGGGGAACACCACGACCGTGGCCTCGCCTTCCATGTCCTCGAGCTGCACGATGCCCATGGGGTCGCCGTTTTTGGTCACGCGCTTGGACACGCTCGAGACCATGCCGGCCCACCACAGCGCCTTGCCCTCGGGAATCTCCTGGTTGATGGTACCGCCCGTGGGGTTTTGCACCTCATAGCCGGTGTCGATCTGCGAGAACGAGAAGTCGCGCGCTTTGCTAAGTGCATACTCAAACGGGCGCAACGGGTGGTCCGAGACATAGATGCCCAGAACCTCCTTCTCCTGGCTCAGCTTAAGGTGGCGGTCCCACTCCTGGCCGTCCGGATCGGGCACGCTCACCTCAAAGCCCGAGCCCTCAACGTCGCCGAACATATCGAAGAACGACGTCTGGCCGCTCGCGCGATCCTTTTGGCGCTTCACGGCGGCATCGATGATGTTCTCGGGGTTGTTCTTATCCACAAAGTGCATCATCTGGCGACGCGGATACCCCGTGGAGTCGAAGGCGCCTGCCTTGATGAGCGATTCGATCACGCGACGGTTGGCCTGGCTCGAGTCCACGCGCTCGACAAAGTCGTGCAGCGTCTTAAACGGGCCGCCCGCCTCGCGCTCGGCGATAATCGCCTGCGCCACGCCAGTGCCCACGCCGCGGATGCCGGCCAGACCAAAGCGCACGCCCTCCTTGGTAGCCGTGAACTCGGTACCGGACTCGTTGACATCTGGCGACAGCACGGGGATGCCGTCGTGGCGGCACGCCGAGACGTAATGAACGATCTTGTCGGTCTTGCCCGTGTAGGACGTCAGAACGGCCGCCATGTACTCGTGCGGATAGTGCGCCTTGAGCCACGCCGTCTGCATAACCAGGATGGCGTAGCCGGCGGAGTGCGACTTGTTAAAGGCGTAAGACGCGAACTCGAGAACATCGTCCCAAATCTTCTGGGCGACCTCGCGCGTGTAGTTGTTCTTGATAGCACCGTTCATCCAGTGGTCGTAGGTGGTCTCGTCCGAGCCATCCTCCCAGTGGAGCACCGTCGACGTGAGCAGCTTGATCTTTTTCTTAGCCACGGGCTTACGGATACGCGAGTCCGATTCGCCCTTGGAGAAGCCGCACATCTCGACGGAGATGAGCATAACCTGCTCCTGGTAGACCATGGTGCCGTAGGTTTCGCCCAGGATGTCGTCCAGGCGGTCGTCGTAGGAGACGGCCGGCTCCTTGCCGTTCATACGGTTGATGTAGGACGAAACCATGCCGGCGCCCAGCGGGCCCGGGCGGTACAGAGCGATCAATGCCACGACGTGCTTGTATTCGGTGGGTTTCATGTTCTTGATCGTGGCCGTCATGCCGGCGGACTCGACCTGGAAGACGCCGGCGGTGTGGCCGGAGCCCATGAGCTTAAAGATCTCGGGATCGTCAAAGGGAATCTCTTCCTCTTTGATGTCGATGCCGAAGTTCTTTTTGATGTTTGCCTTGGCCTTGGAGATAACCGTCAGCGTGCGCAGGCCAAGGAAGTCCATCTTGAGCAGGCCCATGTCGGCAACGGTATGGCCCTCGTACTGGGTAATCTCGACGCCGCCCTTGGTGTCGAGCTTGGTGGGCACATGCTCGTTGACGGGGTCGCGGCAGATCAGAACGGCGCACGCGTGCACGCCCTCGCCACGGGTGAGGCCCTCAATCGAGAGCGCCGTGTCGATGATGCGGCGGGCGTCGTCGTCCTTTTTATAGGCCTCGGCAAAGTCGGGGTTAAACAGATCCTCTTTGCCGGGTTGTTTTTCGAGCACCTGCTTGAGCTTGACCTTGGGGTCGCTCGAGACCATCTTGGACAGGCGCTGGCCCATGTAGACCGGGTAGTCCAGGACGCGCGCGGCGTCGTTGATGGCCTGCTTGGCCTTAATGGTCGAGTAGGTGATGACGTGGGTGACCTTCTCGGGGCCGTAGAGCTGGCGAACGTGCTCCACGACCTCGAGGCGCCGCTCATCGTCGAAGTCCATATCGATATCGGGCATCTCGGTACGCTGCGGGGACAGGAACCTCTCGAACATCAGGCCGTTCTCGAGCGGGTCAAACGCGGTGATGTTCATGGCGTAGGCGACGATAGCGCCGGCGGCCGAGCCACGGCCGGGGCCGACGCCGATGCCGTTGTCCTTAGCCCATTGCACGTACTCGGCGACGATCAAAAAGTAGGCGGCAAAGCCCTTGTCGCAGATGACCTTGTATTCGTACTCAAAGCGCTCTTTGATGTTGACGCCGCCGATCTCGCGCGTGGCCCAGTCGTCACCGTAGTGCTGGCGCAGGCCTTTCTCGCACTCGCGGCGGAACTGGCTCTCGTGCGTCTCGCCGGGATCGAGCAACGGGAATCGCGGCAATATGATGGAGTCCCAGTCCAGCTCAACGTAGCACTTGTCAGCAATCTCGAGCGTGTTGTCGCAGGCCTCGGGGCAATACGGGAACATCGCCCGCATCTCCTCCTCGGTCTTCATGTAAAACTCCGAGCCGGTCATGCGCATGCGGTTGGGGTCGTCGACCTTGGCATTCATACCAATGCACATGATGACGTCCTGCACGGGCGCATCCTCGCGGCGCAGGTAGTGGAAGTCGTTGGTGGCGATGACCTTGACGCCCACCTGCTTGGCGATGTCGATGAGCGTGCGGTCCATCTGCTCGTCAGTCAGGCCGTTGTCGGTGGTGATGCCGTGTTCCTGGATCTCGATGTAGAAGTCACCGGGCTCGAAGGTATCACGGAAGGTCTCGGCCCACTTGATGGCGCCTTCCATGTCGCCGCGGTCGATGTATTTGGGGATGATGCCCGCGATACAGGCGCTCGTGCAGATCATGCCCTTGGCATGGCGGCGCAGGTTGTCGAGCGTCACGCGCGGCTTGTAGTAAAAGCCCTGCACGGCGGCCTCGGAGACCGTCTGCATTAGGTTGACGTAGCCCTCCTGATCCTTGGCCAGAAGGATCATGTGGTAGAGCTCGGGCTTGTGGTCGCGGGCAAGGGTCTCGTCCGGCGTAAAGTAGACCTCGCAGCCAAAGATGGGCTTGATGACCAGGGGCGGTTTGAGCTCGTCGATGTTGCCCTTCTCGTCCCACATGGCCATGTCTTTGACGTACTGGGCATGCTCGCGCGGGTTTTCCTCGGGATCGGGCTCCACCAGCTCGTCGCGGCGGTCCTTTTCCAAGAAGGCCTTGTCGTGGCTCCAGGTTTTGTACTCGGGCGTGTTGTGATTGACGGCGTCGCAGGCCAGCGCCAGGTCGGGCACGCCATACATGTAGCCGTGGTCGGTAATGGCCACGGCGGGCATGCCAAGTTCAACGGCACGATTGACCATATCCTGGATACGGGTTGCGCCGTCGAGCATGGAGAAAACAGTGTGATTGTGCAGATGGACGAATGCCATGTGATGAGCTCCGATGCGGGTTCGTGTTCTGACTGAACGATTTTACCGCACGGCACGGACAGCACCCGAACCTAGCCAAACCAACACGGCTCCTCTTGCAGTTGCGGTGAAATGCGGACTGTTTGGCGGCTTTTTGGCCAAAACAGTCCGTATTCCACCGCAAGTTATCTGAGGGCTAGAGATTGTAGGTGACTACTTGAGGTTCGGCGGGTTCGACGAAGATGGCTGGATTCGTCTGCTCCACGCGAACGAACTTGACCGTCACCGCCTCAACGCCCGCCTTGTGCAACACGTCGGCGTAGACGCGCGCCTGCAGGGCGTGCTTCTCGAGCAGCTGTTCCGGCGTCTCATCCGGCGTGCCACCCGTCTTGTAATCAATGACCAGGGCGCGCGACGGATCGGCCGGGTCGGTGGCCAATGCATCGATGGCGCCTTCGGCATATGCACCGTAGCGGGCGATGTCCTCGTCCTCGCAGCCCAGCGAAAAGAACGGTACCTCGGCGCGAACGCACGGCCACGCGAGCAGGTCGGCACGAACAGCCGACTTGAGCCAGCGGTTCAGGGCAACGTCGAAGCGTTCGCGCTGCTCCGGCGTCAGGCGCCACAGACGCTGTCTCTTATACACATCTCCGAGCCCACGAGACTAGCGCTCATCTC
>ENA-OYVR01000162-OYVR01000162.1-human-gut-metagenome-genome-assembly--contig:-NODE-162-length-14865-cov-5.775017_pt1 | contig 14865 bp, 14 predicted proteins | sample MGYA00244158_ERZ653373 | MGnify/ENA primary metagenome ERZ653373 (study PRJEB26926, sample SAMN06164990) | human gut metagenome | biome: ENVO:00009003; feature: ENVO:2100002; material: ENVO:00002003... | reverse complement strand
TCAGCACGGATATCAATACGATCGCAAGCAGATACGACGGCAAGAAAACCATGCACTACTGCCTGGTTCTGTTCATCTTCTCCTGGCTGACGCTGGGCATTGTGCCCCTTGTCTGGAACCATAAGATTTCCGACCGAATCGGCGCTGAGCTGACGCGCCGCGGCATCGATTATCAATTTGGCGCAGGCACCTTCTGGGGCTGGGGCATTCTGGGCTCTTTGATCCTCGTAGGCCCGTTTATCTACACCCACAAGCTGCTGACGGCCATGAACCGGCTTTCCGCAGACTACAACGTGAACGGCTAAGGGCAGCAGTTCGCAAAGCTCCGTCTGATCCGGCGTTCGAGCCGCTGAATATAAACCCGAGCGGGGCTGCCGCAAAGCAGCCCCATAAAAATAAGAGCGGGGCTGTCTCTTCGGGAGGCAGCCCCTTTGTGTTTTGGGGACGCCGCTTCGTGGGACAGCCCCGGCGGTGCTTTTGTTATTTCACAAACTTGTCGATCGCCTGACACAGCGCGTCGAGGGCCTGCTCGTCGTCGTGCTCGACAGCGTCGACGATGCAGTGCTGGATGTGGTCCTGCAGGATCACCTTGCCGATGTTCGTGATCGCTGCGCGCACGGCTGCGATCTGGATGAGGACCTCGCTGCAGTCCCGGCCGTCGGCGACCATCTTCCGCACGGACTCCAGATGGCCGATGGCACGGGACAGCCGGTTCAGGACGGCCTGCGTGTTTTCGTGCACATGGCCGTGGCCGTTCGCGGCGTCGTGGCTGTGGGTATGATTGTGCGTCTCGTCGTGGGTATCCGTTTCGTGGTGCAGGTGGGGAATGTTGTGCTCATGCAGGTACGCATGGTCGTGAGAATGCTCGTGTTCCATGGGGGAACGCTCCTTATATCATAAATTACTTGTAATGTATCATATTTCACATGGAAATTCCACTTAAAATCGGGAAATGCCTGAAAAAGTTTTTGGAAAAACAGACAGACGTGCGCCCGACTGCTTTACAAAATCAAACGGAAAAGCTATAATACAAGCAAGAAAAAAAGTCTGGAGGAAGCATCCATGCACCTTGACCACGACCATGACGAAACCGTCCACAGCCATACGCATACCCATGCGGACGGCACGACCCACACCCATACGCACGACCATGCGCACGACCATGAAAACGAGCATACGCATTCCCACGAGGACTGCGCGCACACCCACTGCGACGCCTGCGGCGGCTGCGAGCACAGCCCGAAGGAGGAGCTGATGGCGCTCATGAAATACATGGTTGGCCACAACGCTTCCCACGCCAACGAGCTTGCAAATCTCGCAAAGCAGCTGCAGGAGATGGGCGAAACGGCGGCCTACGACCAGATCATGCTGGCCGTGAGCGATTTTGAAAAGGGCAACCTGCGCCTGTCCACCGTGCTGGCGTCCATGCAGGCCCCGAACGCATAAGGAGCGAAAACGTTATGTGCCTTTCCAATGTCTATGAAAACAGCGTCGAGCAGAAGAACCTGATCCTGTCCAATGTGCAGCGCATCGACTGCAAGGACGGCTTCGTTGTGCTCTACGACCTGTTCGAGCGCGAAACCCGCGTCGAGGGCCGGCTTGCGACCATCGATCTGGTCGGCAACACCGCCGTCATCGTCAAAGCCTGATATGGCCGAGTACGAAGTCGTGCGCGAGGTGCAGAACCTCTGCGGCAACAACCAGATGCGCGACGTGTTCTTTGCGGAGATCGAGACGGACGACCCGGTTTCATGGGTGCGCGGCTTTCTCAAGGGGAAGGACGTGGAGCTGACCGTCGACGAAAAGGAAAACGGCGATCTGACCGTCTATGCCGTCTCCGGCGGCGTCAGCCAGAAATTTCTCATGACGCGGATCTGAGTTTCCCGCGCCAGCCATGCTAAGAATGTAAAAAGAAATGCTTTTTTTCATATATTTGCGCGCCGCAGGTCTTGTAATTGCCGGTCAAGTGTGATACGATAATTTTGTATCGAATCCATACCGGCTCTGCGCCGGTATGCAGCCACTCAGGCAATCTATTTTGGATATGGAGGCAATTATGAGCGTAGCGGACATTTATGAAAAGAGAGCGACATTCTCCTTCGAGGTTTTCCCGCCCAAGACGGACGTGGGCATGGAAAAGCTGTGCGGCAAGGACGGAGTTCTGGACAAGCTCTACACCCTTGAGCCCGACTATATTTCCTGCACCTACGGCGCCGGCGGCACCAACGTCGGCAAGAACCTGGAAGTTCTGGACAAGATCCAGAAGGACGGCAAGTGCACCCCTGTGACGCACTTCACCTGCATCGGCAACACCAAGGAAGATATCAGGGAAAAGCTGCAGACCTACCTTGACCATGGCATCGACCATATGCTCGCCCTGCGCGGCGACCTGCCCTTCGGCTGGACCGGCACGAACGGCGATCTGCACTACGCGACCGAGCTTGTCAAGTTCGTCCGCAAGGAGTTCGGCGACAAGTTCACCATCGCGGTCGCAGGCTCTCCCGAGGGCCATATCCAGTGCCGCAGCCTCGAAGCCGACATCGCCTTCCTGAAGCAGAAGCAGGACAACGGCGCGGACTTCATCATCTCCCAGCTCTGTTGGGATATGGACGCGTTCCGCTACTGGCTCGAGGCCATCCGCAACGCCGGGATCTGGCTGCCCGTCGACGTGGGCATCATGCCGATCCTCGATCAGGCTGCAACCATCAACATGGCCCTCAGCCGCAACGGCTGCGTCATGGACCGCAAGCTCTGCGAGATCATCTCCAAGAACTGGATCTTCCCGAACCCGTTCGACAAGGAGCCGTTCGACGCAGACGTCGCCGGCAAGAAGGAAAGCTTCCGCAAGGCCGGTATCGAATACACCATCAACCAGATCGACGAGTACCGCGCCTGCGGCGTTGACGGCATCCATCTGTACGCGCTCAACAAGTACGATGACGTCGCCTACATCGCAAAGGAAGCCGGTCTGATCGACCTCGTTTAATTGCATTCCGATTCGGCAGGCGGGCATATGTCCGCCTGCCGGAACCACGTTCCAAGGAGCGATTTTCTATGGCCAAAACCCATATCATTGCAGTTGCCGGAAAGGGCGGCGTCGGCAAGACGACGACCTGCGGCATGATCATTGACTATCTGTGCAAGCAGAAAAAAGGCCCCATTCTGGTCGTGGACGCCGACGCGAACTCCAACCTCAACGAGGTTCTGGGCGTCGAGGTCGAGACGACACTGGGCGATATCCGCGAGGAAATGGCCCACGCCGAGCAGACGGGCACCGTGCCCGCCAACATGACCAAGGCCGACTATGCCGAGATGAAGTTCAACTCCGCGCTCATTGAGGAGGACGACTATGATATGCTCGTCATGGGCCGGACGCAGGGCAAGGGCTGCTACTGCTTTGTCAACGGCGTTTTAAAAACGCAGATCGACAAATATGTCGGCAATTACCGCTACATGGTGGTGGACAACGAGGCTGGTCTGGAGCATATCAGCCGCGGGACGCTTCCGCACGTCGACACCATGCTCCTCATTTCCGACTGCTCCCGCCGCGGCATTCAGGCCGTAGGCCGCATTGCCGAGATGATCCGCGAGATGGATCTGAAGCCCGGCGAAATGAAGCTGATCGTCAACCGTGCGCCGAACGGGGTCCTGAACCCCGGCGTCATGGAAGAGATAAACAAGTACGGCCTCCAGCTGGCAGGCGTTCTTCCGCAGGATGAGACTGTTTACGAGTACGACTGCGAAGGAAAGCCCAGCTCGCAGGTGCCGGACGATACGCCCGTCAAGAAGGCGCTCGCCGCCGTCATGCGGGACTTAAATCTGTAAGCAAAAGACAATATTTTTATAGGGGGATTCACAACTATGCCTTTCGTTCCCAAGAAACAGGCGTTCAATGCGCACATCAATGAAGTTGTGCTGGGCGTTGGCGACAAGGCCACGGCCATCGGCGGTCAGAACGTGCTTCCGTTCCACACGTTTGACGCTGAGATCAAGAACGCACCGAAGATCGGCGTTGAGCTGACCGACCTCGGCATGGCGGAATACACCATGCCCGGCGAGAAGGCCTTCTACGCCGGCTGCACCACCGTGGCCGAAATGGCCAAGCGTGCAGAAACGCTCGAGGGCGCTTCTTTCATCTGCCTGCACCTCGAGGGCGCAGATCCCAACGGTCTGAACAAGTCCGTGGAAGAGTGCGTCCAGCTTGCCAAGGACGTCGCCGACGCGACGACCCTGCCGCTCGTTATCATGGGCTGCAAGAACATCGAAAAGGACACCGAGCTGTTCAACAAGATCTCCGAAGCGCTGGCCGGGAAGAACATTCTGGTTCTGTCCGCGCGTGACGAGGACTACAAGACCGTCGTCGCCTCCGCCGGTATGGCCTACGGCCAGAAGGTCGGCGCGGAATCCGCCGTCGACATCAACCTCGCCAAGCAGCTCAACACCGTCATCACCCAGATGGGCTTCAACGCGCAGTCCATCGTCATGAACGTCGGCTCCGCTGCCGCGGGCTACGGCTATGAGTACGTCGCCTCCACGCTCGACCGCGTGAAGGACGCTGCGCTCAAGCAGGCGGACGCCATGCTCGAAATGCCCATCATGACCCCTGTCTCCGCAGATACCTGGGGCGTCAAGGAAGCCGTTATGTCCGAGGAAGACATGCCCGAATGGGGCAGCCAGGAAGAGCGCGGCATCGAGATGGAGATCACGACCGCTGCCGCCGTTCTGGCAGGCGGCTCCGACGCAGTCATTCTGCGCCATCCGGAAGCAGTAAAGACCATCGCCAAGATGATCGACGCGCTGATGTAAGCAGAGAGGGGGAACCATACTATGGCAGTTAAAGGTCTTGACATTTTCAAATTATCTCCGAAGAAAAACTGTAAGGAATGCGGCAGCCCCACCTGCATGGCATTCTGCATGAAGGTCGCACAGGGCGCTGTTCCCATCACCAAGTGCCCGTATATGTCCGAAGAGGCGATCGCCCTTCTGTCCGAGGCCACCGCGCCTCCCATGCAGACCATCACGGTCGGCGCGCACAAGCTCGGCGGCGAGACCGTCATGATGCGTCATGAGAAGACCCTCGTCAACCGCAACCTGTTCGCGGCGACGCTGGATACCTCCATGGACGACGCGTCCATCGAAGAGCGCATCGCGCTCGTCAAGAAGGTCGATTACGAGCGTATCGGCGAGCGTGAAATGGTCGAGTGCGTCTTCGTTCACGACGCAGGCGACTGCGCGAAGTTTGTCGAACTGTGCAAAAAGGCAGCCGCTCTGCCCGACCGCACCGTCATCATCGACACCAAGGACGTCGAGACGGCGAAGGCTGCCGTCGAGGCCATCAAGGACAGCAAGCCCATCCTGAACGGCGCAAACAAGGACAACTTCAACGACATGAACGAGATCGCCAAGGCGGCAGGCCTCGTTCTGGGCGTCAGCGGCACGGATCTGTCCGAGCTGCACGATACCGTTGCCGCACTCGAAAAGGCCGGCAACAAGAACCTCATTCTCGACGTGACCGCTCCCACCATCAAGGAGACGTTCGCAAACGCCGTGCTCGTCCGCCGCACCGCCATCAAGGACGGCGACCGCACGTTCGGCTATCCCTCCATTGTCAATCTGGGCGTTCTGTGCAACCATGACGAGCATCTTGAGACGGCTCTGGCCGCCATGTTCGTCGTCAAGTACGGCTCCATCATCGTCATGGACAAGGTCGGCTACGCGGAGGCGCTGCCGCTCTACGGCCTGCGCCAGAACATCTTCACCGACCCGCAGAAGCCGATGAAGGTCGCCCCCGGCATCTACCCCATCAACGGCGCCGGTCCCGACGATCCCTGCGCGCTGACGGTCGACTTCGCGCTGACCTACTTCCTGGTCTCCGGCGAACTCGAGCGCTCCAAGATTCCCGTGAACCTGCTCATCACCGACGCATCCGGTATGTCCGTTCTGACAGCATGGGCTGCAGGCAAGTTCTCCTCCACGTCCGTCAAGAAGTTCTTTGACGAATTCGATATCGCCTCCAAGATCAACAACCGCACCCTCATCATTCCGGGCAAGGTCGCGGTCATGAAGGGCGAAATTCAGGACAAGCTGCCTGAGTGGAACGTCGTCGTCGGCACCCGTGAGGCGGTCGAGCTGGTCAAGTACCTGCGCGACGGCGAACACATCAAGGCCGCCGAGGCTGCCGCTGCCTCCAAGGCTCCCGCCGCGGAGAAGAAGGAAGCTGCCGACGCCAACGCGCCGCTCGATTTCGAGAAGATCGCTGCGTCCATCCCGGCCATCGAGGTCGTCGACATGGGTGTGAGCTACAAGCAGCGTGATCCGGAGTCCCCGAAGTTCGTCACCATCGGCGAACGTATCCACTGCATCTCCCCGGTCATCCGCGAGGCCATGGCCACGTTCAACCCGGATCCCATCCTCGAGCGTGCCGCGCAGCAGATCAAGGCCGGCGCCACCTATCTGGACGTCAACATCGGCCCGGCCGAGTCCAACGGCCCCGAGCTTATGACCTGGGCAGTCAAGCTGCTGCAGGAGAACTTCAACAACGTGCCTCTGGCACTCGATACCGCCAACAAGCGCGCCATCGAGGCCGGCATCAAGGTCTACAACCGCACGAACGGCAAGCCCATCGTCAACTCCGCTGACGCTGGCTCCCGTATCTCCTATATCGATCTGGCTGCGGCCAACGACGCCATCTGCATCGCGCTGTGCTCTGCCGACGGCATCGCAAAGGACAACGAAGAGCGCATGATGCACTGCCATCATATGCTTGAACGCGGCCTGAGCCTTGGCATGGAAGCGACCGACCTGTGGTTCGACCCGCTGTTCCTCGTCGTCAAGGGCATGCAGGACAAGCAGATGGACGTTCTGAACGCCATCAAGCTGTTCTCCGACGAAGGTCTGAAGTCCACCGGCGGCCTGTCCAACAACTCCAACGGCGCGCCGAAGAACGTCCGCCCGATCATGGACTCTGCGCTCGTCGCCATGGCCATGATGCAGGGTCTGACCTCCGCCATCGTCAACCCGAACGACCTGCGCCTGATGGAGACGATCAAGTCCTGCGACATCTTCAAGAACAACGAGCTGTACTCCGACTCCTATCTGGACGCGTAATTTGTCTTTCCACGGTTCCCTGCTGCGAAACACCGGCAGGGAACCGCCGCATTTCCCCTATATAATTCAAAATTCAACAGAATTTGCAGGAGGTATTTATGAGCGTATTAACCGATCTCATCTATGGCGGCTCGCACGCCGTGGCTGGCCTGACCGAGGGTGCAGTCAACGACGCCATTGCAAAATATGGCGCAGACCATCCCATTGCCTTCCCTGACACCGCGTATTTCTTCCCCACCATCTACGCCGCCACCGGCGTCAAGGTCAAGACCCTGGGCGATCTGCCCGCCTGCGTGGGCGTGCTCAAGAGCCTCATCACCGATCAGGAGGATCTGGGACAGGCACTCAACGCCGGTCTGGCCACCGCTGTCGGCGCCGAGATCCTTGAGGGCCTGAAGTTCGCCGAGCCGAAGGACGCCTATGAGCAGGCCGCGGTTCCCGGCATCGGCTTCGTGCCCGATCCCATCATCCGTTCCCTCGGCGTGCCGCTGGTCACGGGCGATATCCCCGGTGTGGCCGTCGTGCTGGGCAAGGCCGAAAACGGCGAGGACGTTGCAAAGGTCGTCAAGGACTATCAGTCCAAGGGCATCATGACCTTCATGGTCGGCGAAGTCATTGAACAGTGCGCGGAAGCAGGCGTCAAGATGGGCCTTGAGCTCCGCGTCATCCCGCTGGGCCATGATGTGACCGCCGTCATCCATGTCGTCACCGTCGCCATCCGTGCCGCGCTGATCTTCGGCAACGTGCAGCCGGGCGATCTGGCGGGCCTGCTCAAGTACACCAAGGAGCGCGTTCCCGCGTTCGTCAATACCTTCGGTGCGATCGACAATGTCGTCGTTTCCGCAGGCGCAGGCGCAATCGCGCTGGGCTTCCCGGTCGTGGTCGATATCGACCTCGGCGAAAATCAGGTTCCGGGCGCACTGGAGTCCTGCACTGACCACAATGAGACGGTCAAGAAGTCTCTGGAGCTGCGCGGCATCAAGATCAAGTCCAAGGAGCTGCCCATCCCCGTCGCGTTCGCAGCTGCATTCGAGGGCGAGATCATCCGCAAGGCCGACATGAAGGTCGAGTTCTGGTCCGCAAAGAACACCACCTGCGAGCTTGTGCTCATGAAGAACATGGACGAGGTCGAGGATCACAAGCTGGTCATCGACGGCCCGGATATCGACTCCGGCGATCTGGAATACGCGCTTGCCACCTGCGTCTATGTCGCGGGCAAGAAGATGCAGGCCGATTTCGAGTCTGTGATCGAGCGCAAGATCCACGCCTGGTTCAACTATATGGAAGGCGTCATGCACACCGGCCAGCGCAACCAGTTCCGTATCCGTATTTCCAAGGACGCCTATGACAAGGGCCTGCGTCTGACGCACTTTGCCGAGGTTCTGTACCACATGATCACGGACGAATTCGACGCAGTCGTCGACAAGTGCGAGGTACACCTGATTACCGATCCGGTCAAGGCCACCGCGTTCCTGAACGACGTCGCCATCCCGCGCTACAACATGCGTGACGACCGTCTGGCCTCCATGACCGACGAATCCGTCGACCGCTTCTTCACCTGCATCCTCTGTCAGTCCTTCGCACCGGCGCACTGCTGCGTGGTCACGCCGGAACGTCTGGGCCTGTGCGGCGCTGTCTCCTGGCTCGACGCGAAGGCGACCTATGAGCTGAACCCGAACGGCCCGTCCCAGCCCATCATGAAGGAGGGCTGCCTCGACGAGCGCACGGGCCGCTACACCACCGTCAACGACGCAATCAAGGACGCGACCCACGGCGCAGTTGAAGAAGTCACGCTGTACTCCATCATGGAGGACCCGATGACCTCCTGCGGCTGCTTCGAGTGCATCTCCGGCATCGAGCCGATGTCCAACGGCTTTATCGTCGTCAACCGTGAGTACGCCGGCATGACCCCCGCCGGCATGACCTTCGGCGAACTGGCCTCCTGCACCGGCGGCGGCGTGCAGACGCCGGGCTACATGGGCCATGGCCGCCACTTCATCTCCTCCAAGAAGTTCATCCACGCCGAGGGCGGCATTGAGCGCATCGTCTGGATGCCGAAGGAGCTGAAGGATGATGTCGGCGAACGCCTGAACAAGACCGCCAAGGAGCTTTACGGCATCGACAACTTCACCGACATGATCGCCGACGAGACGATCTGCACCGACTGCGACGCACTGCTCGAGTTCCTGCAGGAAAAGAACCACCCGGTCCTGTCCCTCGAGCCGCTGATGTAAGCAGCGGACAATCTGTTCTGATACACAAACGCCCGGAGCCGCAAGGCTCCGGGCGTTTTGCGTCGTGTTTAAAGATCTGTGGTCAGCGCTTTCTGCTCCCGGTGCTGGCAGGTGAACAGGAGGATCTGCCGGTTTGCGGCCTCGCGCTGCAAAAGGCGCAGGGCCAGACGCAGGCGGTCATCGTCGAACATGACGAGCGCGTCATCCAGCAGGAGCGGGGCATCCTCCGGCAGCAGCAGGCGGCAGACGGCCAGCCGGACGGACAGATACAGCTCGTCCGCCGTGCCGCCGCTCAGGAAGAGCGAACGGCGCATGGCCGCGTCCGGCTGTCCCGCCTCCAGCTTCATCTGCCGGCTGATCTGCACGCGGGCATAGCGTCCGCCGGTCAGCTCGGAGAAAATTTCCGACGCCTCGCGCACCAGACGCGGGGAGAAGCGCTCTGCCAGCGCTGCGTTGGCCTGCGCCAGCGTCTGCCTGGCAAGCGTAAGCGCCTCGCGGCGCTCGTTCAGCGTGTCGAGCCTCTGCGCCAGCGCCTGCTTTTTCGCCGACAGCTCCGCTTCGGAGCCGAACTGCTCCAACCGGCCACGGCTCTGGTCGAGCTGCGACTGCACGGCTGCAGCAAGCGCCTGCGTCCGTGCAAGCGCGGCCTGCGCCTGTTCGGTTGTCAGGCCGGAGACGTCGTGCGCGGGCGCGGGCAGCTCCGGGATCTCGCCGAGGGCCTGCGCAAGCGCGTCATAGCGCGTTTTCGCCTGCTGCGCGGTCTGCTCCGCCTCGTGCCAGGCGCGGTAAGCGGCCAGCGCGGAGGCAATCGCATTTTGCGCCTCCCGGACCGTTCCGGCCTCCGCGAACATCCGGACGCTGCCGAGCAGCGCCGCCGTGCGCTCGGCGCGCAGACGGCTTTCCGCGTCGCGGGCCGCATTCTGCGCCGATGCAGCCTCGCACGCTGCCTGCCACGCACGCAGCGCGTCACGGTACTGAACGGCATAGGCGTAAAACTCGTCGCGGCTGTGGTTTTCATAGAGCGTCAGCAGCGCCTGCGCCTCGGAAAGCTCCGCCTCGCGCCGCCGGTCATGCGCCGCGTTTCCAAGCGCCGCGACAGCGCAGACAAGCGCCGCCAGCGCGAACGCGGCGGGGATGAGCGGCTCGTGCCGGACGAACCAGCCTGCCGCGCCAAGCCCGGCGAAAAGCGCCGCAAGCACCCAGAACGGCACAGATGGCCGGTGCTTTTTCGCCGTCAGCCGGTCAAATTCGCGCATATCGCGCTGTGCCTTGTCGAGAAGCCGTTCCTCGTCCACCCCGGAAAACGCCTGCGGGCAATCGGGGCGCGCGGGCGCGGATGCGGCCGGCTCCTGCTCCGGCAGGGCAAGCAGAGCGGCCGCCTCCTGCGAAAGCACGGCCAGCGCGTCCTCACGCGGCAGCCGCGCGCATACGGCGGACGCGGCGTTTTCCCGGTTTGCCGCCTGCATCGCGGCGCGCTTCGCGTCATAGAGCTGCGCCTTCTTTCGCTGGGCCTGCGCCGCCTGCAGCGCCCGCAGGTCCTCTTCGCAGGCAGTCTGCTGCGCTTGCAGCGACTGCAGCTGCGCGCGCAGCGCCAGATTTTTTTCATGCTCCCCCGCCAGCGCGGCCAGCGCGCTGTCTACGGCGGCAAGCTCCCGCTCGGCGTCAGGGATGAGGCCGGTCTTGTTGTGCCGGACGCGGTTCTGCCAGGCAAGCAGCCGCTTGTCGGCTGCGGTAAAGCTGACGGCCTCGTCCCCGGTCGTGACAAGGGCGGACAGCCGCGCTTCCAGCTCGTCGTCCGGCGTCAGGCCGAGTCCGGCCTGCCGGACAAAGGCGCTGCGCTGATACACACGCTTCGGAACGCCCAGAAGCGTTTCGCCGCAGTTCGCGCCCGTCATGCCCTCGACCGGCAGGCCGGAATCGGTATAGACGGCGGAAAATACGCCGAGCGGTGCACGGGCCGTCGAGGTGCGCGTGAGCGTGATGCGCCGCCCGGCGTGCTCAAGCTCGATCACGCCCTCCATCGGCTTGCCGCTCCACGGCTGGTATTTTGTCTTGACGGGCAGCACGCCCGTTTTTTCGCGTTCAGAGGTATCGACGCCGTAGAGCATGGCCAGCAAAAATTCCGCCCAGGTGCTCTTTCCGGCCTCGTTCGGCATTTGCAGGACGTTCAGGCCCTCGGTAAGCGAGAGCGTCTCCTGCTCGAGCCTGCCGAATGTTGCGGTCATGCGCAGAAGCTTCATTCCGCCGCCTCCCTTCCGTCCATCGCCGCGCAGCCGCAGCGCGCGGCCAGCGCGATCATATGCCTGTCGCTCTCATTCTCAGCCGCGTCATACTGCGCCTTGAGCGCCTGCAGAAACAGGCCGCGCAGCGTATCCTCCTCCGCGCCTTCCCAGAGCGCGCGGCGGGGCCGCGTCTCGTCGCGGATGGTCAGCGCGTAAAAGCGCGGAGCCAGCGCCGCTTGCAGCGCTGCCGTTTCGACCGGCTCTGCCTCGCCGGTCAGGATCACGCGGTAAATATCGTTCTGCGTGTCCTCCGGCAGCGCCGCCGTGACGGCGGCAAGCGCGTCGTCCCCTGCTTCGACGCGGAGAATTTCATAGCTCCTGCCATGCAGCGGCAAAAAGTCCAGCCGGATGCCGGAATCGGAAACTTCCCCGAGATACGCGCCCTTCTGCCCAAGCTCGTCGAAGCCGCGCCCCATCGCGCAGCCGGGCCAGGCGTAGCACGTGCTCCCGCACCGCAGCAGCCCGCTTGCCTGATGGATATGGCCGAGCGCGAGATAGGCAAGGCCGGAGGCCGCCAGCTGCTCGGGCGTGATGGGATTATAGGGCGAGGCCGCCTGCGTCGCGTCCCCGTGGAGGACCATGAGGTTCGTCCAGCCGTCGGCTTTCGCGCGGAAGCCCTCCAGCAGCGGTCTTTCGTGCCGCGCGGTGAAGCCCGCGCCATAGACGCGCAGCTGTTTCTCCGGCAGCTCGATTGCCTCGATTGCATCCGTTTTGAAAATATGCACGTTTTCCGGCCAGCGCTCCGTCAGATACGCGCTGCCGGGCAGCAGACAGTCGTGGTTGCCGGGGCTGATGAAGACCGGTGCGCGGATGGAGGCCAGCGCCCGCCGGAGCGCCAGCAGCGTCTCGTCCGACGCGCCCGCGCTGTCAAACAGATCGCCCGCCAGCAGGACAAGATCGCAGTCGTGCGTGTTGGCCGCCTCGGCAAGCTCGGTCAGAAGCTCGCGCTGCTCCTGCCGCCGCGCAGCAGCCTGTTCGGGGCTGAGGGCGGCAAACGGCGCGTCCAGATGCAGATCGGCGGTATGCAGAAATTTAATCACGGAGCGCCACCCTTTCTGCCGCCGTGCAGCGGCCTGTCTTCGCGTCGATGGTAAACACCGCGCCTGCAAGCATACACGGCCCCGGCGCAGTCTCATACCGCGAGGTAAGCTCGCCGCGGAAATTTGCGATGGACTGCTCCGGCTTTACGCCGATGACGGAATGCACGGGGCCGGTCATGCCGAGGTCAGTGAGATACCCGGTGCCCTTCGGCAGGATCTGCTCGTCGGCGGTCTGCACGTGCGTGTGCGTGCCCCACTGGGCGGAAATTTTTCCGTCAAGATAATACGCCATGGCAAGCTTTTCACTTGTCGCCTCGGCGTGGAAATCCAGAAGCACGGGAAGCCCGTCCAGCTCCTTCAGAACCTTATCGATCACGCGGAAGGGATTGTCGGGCCGGAAGTCGAGATTGCAGCGGCCCAGCAGGTTCACAATGCCCACCTGCCCGATCTTCGTCTCAAACACGCCGAAGCCCCGTCCCGGCAGGCTCGGATGCAGATTGGCGGGCCGCAGGATATAGGGGCAGTCGTCCAGATACGCGCAGATCTCGCGCCGGTCAAACGAGTGGTTCCCGAGGGTCAGCACATCCGCACCCGCGTCCAGCATCCGGTCTGCCTGCTTTGGCGTCAGGCCGGTTCCGCTGGCGTTTTCGCCGTTGACGACGCAGAAATCAATGCGGTATAACTTTTTCAGGCTTCGCAGATGCTGTTCCAGACACTGCAGTCCGCCTTCGCCGACCACGTCGCCGACGGCCAGAACACGAAGTTCCATAAGAAGCCTCCTTTGCATATCATTTTTTTCAGTATACCATTTAAAAAATTTTTTGGCAATGCTATACTGTATCCTGAAACCAACGGGACGCGTTTGCGTCTTTACAGACAGAGAAAGGAGCACACAGATGGAGGATTCCGCAATTATCGATCTGTATTGGGCGCGCGAGGAGCGTGCGCTCAGCGAGACGGATGCGAAATACGGCGGCTATTGCCGCTCCATTGCCCATAATATTCTGAAAAACCGCGAGGACAGCGAGGAATGCGTCAGCGACACGTGGCTGCACGCGTGGAACGCCATGCCGCCGCAGCGGCCGTCGATCCTGTCGTCGTTTCTCGGCAGGATCACGCGCAACCTGTCCTTTGACCGCTGCCGCAGGCAGAATGCGGAAAAGCGCGGCGGCGGATCGCTGCCGCTGGCGCTGGATGAGCTGTCCGAGTGCGTCCCGGCTCCAGGCCGGGTCGAGCAGGCGCTCGAAGCGCGGGAGCTGGCCGAGGCCATCGACCGCTTTCTCCGGACGCTTCCGGAGCGCGAGTGCAGCATTTTCCTGCGGCGGTACTGGTACGTCGATTCCGTGCAGGATATCGCCGCGCGGTACGCGCTCCGGGAGAACACCGCAAAATCCATCCTGTTCCGGACGCGGGAAAAGCTGCGCCGGTATCTGGCCGGAGAGGGGATCCTTGTATGAAAGAGCAAAGTGAAAAGCTGTTCCGCGCCATCGGCGATGTCGGTGACGATCTGATTGCGCAGGCCGATGCACCGGTCAAAAAAGCGCCGCGCGTGTGGGTCAAATGGGCCGCGCTTGCGGCTTGCTGCGCGCTGGTGATCGGCGCGGCGGCATTTGTCGTGCCGATGTTCCACGCAGGCTCGTCCGCGCCGGAGACGGCATCTGCTCCGACGGCGGATACCGCGGCGCCGGAAGCGCCTGCGGAAGAGGAAATGGAAATGACGCTGGAGGTCTCGGAGGCGCCCGCCGAGGCCATGCCGGAAGCAGCTCCGGCAGAGCCTGCCGGGCAGAAAACCAGAACGCTTCCGGGCGCGGACTGCTTCACGGTCGTGTCGGAGAGCGTCACGCGCACATCGGCAGACTTCACGCTGACAAACGAAGACGGCGCTGTGCTTGCCCTTCGCAGCGAGTACTGGCTGGAGACGCAGGCAGACAGCGAATGGAAGATGCTGACATCGAACCTTTTTAAGGCGCAGAACCAGACGGACGAAGCCGCGCCGGAATCGTCTGTCTGCACGCTGCACTACGACTGGCAGACGCTCTACGGCGAACTGGACGCAGGCAAATACCGCCTTGCCCAGCCCGTGATCCTGCCGGACGGAACAGAATACACGCTGTACGCAGAATTTACGATCGAATAACGAAAAGCTTCCCCGCCGCATTCCAAAATCTGTCTCTTATACACATCTGACGCTGCCGACGATCG
>ENA-OYVR01000133-OYVR01000133.1-human-gut-metagenome-genome-assembly--contig:-NODE-133-length-16182-cov-5.113970_pt1 | contig 16182 bp, 18 predicted proteins | sample MGYA00244158_ERZ653373 | MGnify/ENA primary metagenome ERZ653373 (study PRJEB26926, sample SAMN06164990) | human gut metagenome | biome: ENVO:00009003; feature: ENVO:2100002; material: ENVO:00002003... | reverse complement strand
GAGATGAGCGCTAGTCTCGTGGGCTCGGAGATGTGTATAAGAGACAGACCGTGGACTGGAGACAGCCAGACCGATACAGGTGGGCAACAGTGTGTGGTTTGGTGCAGGCGTTACGGTCCTGCCGGGCGTTACGATCGGAGATAATGTAGTGATCGGTGCGGGAAGTATCGTGACGAAAGATATTCCATCGAATGTGGTCGCAGTGGGAAATCCGGCGCGTGTCATCCGGAGTCTGGAAAACAGTGGTCTGTATCGGATCGTACCATTAAAAGAAGTATATGCAAAAGACATCTGCGGTTGGAAATATGAAGGAGAATATTCCGTGTACAGTTATTCTTCCTGGGAAATGGCGATCAGAAATCACTGGGAGATCGCGGATGCGAAAGTACGCGGGCAGGAGTACCGCGGAGTGCTAAATAAAGCAGGAGAACTGACAGGCTATTTTAAGATGCATCAGGATGAAAACGGCGAGGTTGAGATAGGACTGGGAATGCGGCCGGAAGAGTGCGGTCAGGGCAAAGGGGCAGACTTTGTAAAAACCATTACGGATTATGTAAAAAAACAGTATCCGGAAAGCCTTGTCTATCTGGAAGTTCGCCTATTTAATCAAAGAGCCGTGAAGTGTTATGAAAAAGCAGGCTATCAGGTGGTCTGTGAACATGACAGCATCAAACCATGGGGAACTTTCCGGTATAAAAGAATGGAGTTAAAAAAGGAGGATTAAAGTTCCTTTAAAATGCTTCGGATGATATCCTGTCTTGTTACAATGCCGATAAAAAAGTTACGGTCATCCACGACAGGGATAAAGTTCTGGTTCATGGAGCGCTCTAATAACTCATCCATGGAAACATCGATTTTAACGGCAGGGTTAAAGTCCTTGCGCAGAATGTCGCTGACCTGATAATTTTCCTGTACCCGTAAGTCGTTGTTGCGGTATTCTAAGATATGCCAGAGAAAATCGCCTTCGCTGACACTTCCGACATAGGTGCCATCCTTCGAAAGCACCGGAATGGCAGAATAGCCGTGGGCATGCATTTTTTCAATGCCCTGACGGAGCGTGTTGGTGTCATAGACAAAAGCGACTTCGGATTTATTTTTTAATAACATTAATACGTTCATTGATTGTTCCCCCATAAAATACATATTGACGTTCCTAGTGTATGGCATTTTCTGACATTTTTCAACTGCTTTGCAACAGTTATAAGAAACTTTTAAGGAAGTTTAGAGTTGGTTTAGAATTACGAAAAGAATTGACAAGGAGTTCAGAATCCATTAGAATAGGAAAACGGATATGTTAAGCGGGCATGGCGGAATTGGCAGACGCGCTAGATTTAGGTTCTAGTGGGAGACCGTGCAGGTTCAAGTCCTGTTGCCCGTATTCAATGATGACAAAAGAGGGTTTCCTGAAGTATTTCAGGAAGCCCTCTTTGTGTATAAAAAACCCAAAATCATGCATGAATATGAATTTTATGGAATATGCCCAAATTTATTGACAAACTGGCGGTCAAAATGATAAAATACAACAAAGCTATGAGTTAAAAAATAGATTATATTTTGGGGTGCGATGAAGCGGGAAAAATCTCGCCCTTTTTTTATTTCAGGATAACACTTTGCCATAGTAAAATGGAAAAGTACATACCTGTCAGGAAATAAAAATCCTGTCGTACAAAAGTGAGAGGAAATGCTCATATAAAATATAATCTGGAAACAAGGAGTGAAACCAATGAAAGAATATATTGTCAAACGAGTGTTTCTTGCCGTCGTGACGATATTCGTAATCAGTGCGATTACGTTTTTTGCGATGAACCTGATACCGGGTGGACCGTTCAATACGGAAAAAGCATTAAGCCCGGCAGTTCAAAAAACTTTAGAAGAACGTTACAATCTGGACAAACCGGTATATGTTCAGTTCGGTATGTATCTGAAAAATCTGATGCATGGTGACTGGGGCGTGAGCTTAAAGAGCGGACGTGACATCTGGACAGATATGTGGTCCAAATTCCAGATATCAGCAAAATTAGGAGGAATGGCAGCGATTGTTGCGATTATCGTGGGAATTGTTCTGGGAAGTATCGCAGCGCTGAACCGAAATAAGTGGCCCGACCGTGTCATTATTTTCTTTACGACACTGGCAACGGCAATGCCGTCTTTCGTATTGGCAACCCTGCTGCTGTTAGTATTCTGTTTACAGTTGGAATGGGTTCCGGTCTGGTCATCGAGTGATCCGAATTATGTACTGCCTGTCATTGCTTTGAGCCTTTATCCAATGGCATATATCACAAGACTGACAAAAACAAGTATGTTAGACGCATTGAATCAGGATTATGTGCGTACAGCAAGAGCGAAGGGTGTAAGTACCAGAAGAGTTATTTTTAAACATGCACTTCGTAATGCATTAATCCCGGTCGTTACATATGTAGGACCAATGGTAGCCTATATTCTGGTAGGTTCCATGGTAGTAGAGAATATCTTTACCATCGGTGGTCTTGGAACAGCGTTTGTTACAAGTATTACAAACCGTGACTATACGATGATTATGGCAACGACAATTTTCTTAGCGGTTCTCATGGTAATTGCAAACCTGCTTACGGATATTGCTTATAAGATTATCGACCCGCGTATCACATTTGAATAAGAGAGGATAGAGATTTATGCAGAACGAAAATGGAAGTCCGAAAAAGAGTCTGTTGTCCGCTCAGGTCGATTTATCAAAATTTGACAGTTCCTATTTCAGAGCGGCTACGGAAGAGGAAAAAAAGCAACAGGATGTTATGAGTGAATCCACAACATTCTTTAAAGATGGTATCAGACGTTTAAAAAAGAACCCGTTGGCAATGGGAAGTCTGGTCGTGTTGATTTTAATTCTTTTAATTATTATCATTGCACCGCACATCGTGCCTTACAGCTATGATCAAATCATAACGGTAAACGGTGTCCGTGATAAGAGTGCAAAGAACCTTGGTATGATGGAATACTCCCCAAGAGAACTCCAGTATATGGAAGAAACCGGTGAAAAATTATTCCCGCATATCTTTGGTACAGACAGTTTGTGCCGTGATTACTTTATCCGTGTTATTTACGGAACAAGAGTCAGCCTTGCAGTAGGTCTGGTAGCATCGATCATGGTATTGATCATCGGACTGCTATATGGTGCGATCGCAGGATACTGTGGTGGAAAAGTCGATATGGTAATGATGCGTATCGTCGATGTCATCTATTCCCTGCCGGATATGTTGATGATCATCTTACTTTCCGTTGTATTGAACGTAACGCTGGCACCGGCAATTGAAGGTACGGCACTTTCAAAACTGGGAACGAATATGATCTCCATATTTATCGTATTCGGACTGCTCTACTGGGTAGGTATGGCACGTCTTGTCAGAGGACAGGTGCTTTCCATAAAAAGCAGTGAGTATGTATTAGCAGCAAGATGTATCGGAACAAAAGGAAGTAAAATCTTAAGCATACATATCATTCCGAACTGTCTGTCTGTTATCATTATTACAACGGCACTTCAGATCCCATCTGCAATCTTTACAGAGAGTTATCTGAGTTTCTTAGGACTGGGTGTTGCAGCTCCGCTGACATCGTTAGGAAGTCTTGCAAATACAGCCAGAGCAGGAATGCAGTCCTATCCGTCCAAACTGGTTATCCCGGCAGTCACAATCTGTCTGATCGTACTGGCATTTAACCTTTTAGGTGATGGATTAAGAGATGCGTTTGATTCAAAATTAAAGTAAGGAGATGCAGAGATGAGCGAAGAAGTAAAGAATACAGATTATGTGCTGGAAGTCGAAAATCTCCATACATGTTTCCATACAGAGTCAGGAGATGTCAATGCCGTAAACGGATTGTCCATGACCTTAGAAGCAGGAAAGACGTTAGGAATCGTTGGAGAGTCCGGTTCAGGAAAATCCGTAACCGCATATTCTATCATGCAGATTTTAGCAGAGACAGGAGAGATTACGGAAGGTTCCGTGAAATATAAGGGTGAGGATATTACAAAGTGGAGTGAAAGAGAACTGCATAATTTCCGCGGTTCTAAGTGTTCTATTATTTTCCAGGACCCGATGACCAGTCTGAACCCTGTATTTACTGTAGGAAATCAGTTGTGTGAGGCAATTCTGCTTCATACGGATAAAAATAAAAAAGAAGCAAAAGAAAGAGCGATCGAAATGCTCACACTCGTAGGAGTGAATGAGCCGGAAAGCCGTATGAAACAATATCCGCATGAGTTATCCGGTGGTATGCGTCAGCGTGTGATGATCGCAATGGCATTAGCCTGTGAGCCGGATATTCTGATCGCAGATGAACCGACCACAGCACTTGACGTAACCATTCAGGCACAGATATTAGAACTGATGCAGGATTTACAGAAAAAACTTGGAATGGCGATCATCATGGTAACACATGACCTCGGTGTCATCGCAAGTATGTGTGATGAGATCATCGTTATGTATGGTGGTCGTGTCTGTGAACGTGGAACGGCAGATGATATTTTCTATCGTCCATGTCATGAGTACACCAAGGGACTGTTACGTTCCATTCCGAGAAAAGACAACATGAATGAACGATTGGTTCCGATTGGCGGTACGCCGATCAACCTTTTAAATATGCCGAAAGGCTGTGCATTCTGCCCGCGTTGTGAGGCAGCAATGAAGATCTGTTTAGATGAAGTACCACAGGAGATTCGCATGAGTGACACACATTTGGCGAGCTGCTGGATGAATGTAAAGAAAATGTATGAAGCACAGGAGGAAAATAAGAATGAGTGAGGAAAAGAATCTGCTGGAAGTCAGCCACTTAAAACAGTATTTTCCGGTGCGTAAAGGATTTCACACCATTCCGTTAAAGGCAGTGGATGATATTTCATTTGCCATCAAGCCGGGAGAGACTCTTGGATTAGTCGGTGAGTCAGGATGTGGAAAAACCACAGTAGGACGTACACTGCTCCGTCTGTATCAGCCGACAGCAGGACGTATCGTTTTTGATGGAGATGTTCTGTTCGACAGCGGAGAGCAGTACGATGAAGAAGGAAAGATCATTGTTGATGCAAATGGAAATCCGGTAAAAAATAAGAGCATTGATGTAGATATGCTTCCATACCGAAAGAAAATGCAGATGGTATTTCAGGACCCATATTCTTCCCTGAATCCGCGAATGACCGTAGAGGACATTATCGGAGAACCGCTGGATGTACATAAACTGTATAGCAGCCGTGCAGAGCGAAGAGACAGAATTTTGGAATTGATGGGATATGTAGGATTGAATGCAGAACATGCAACACGTTATGCACATGAGTTTTCCGGTGGACAGAGGCAGCGTATCGGAATCGCAAGAGCATTAGCAGTAAGACCGAAATTTATCGTCTGTGATGAGCCGGTATCTGCATTGGATGTATCCATTCAGGCACAGGTTGTCAACATGTTTGAAGATTTACAGAAAAAATTTGGCATGGCATACCTGTTTATTGCACATGACTTGTTGATTGTTCAGCATATTTCTGATAGAATTGCAGTAATGTATCTTGGAAAAATGATGGAGATTGCTCCTTCCGATGAGCTGAATAACCATCCGATTCATCCGTATACACTGAGCCTGCTTTCCGCAGTTCCGATTCCGGATCCGGAAACTGCAAGAAAAAGCCATCGTATCGTATTAGAGGGTGACGTTCCAAGTCCGTTGAATATGCCAAGCGGATGTCCGTTCCGTACCAGATGTGCGTATGCAACAGAGCAGTGTGCAAAGGAGATGCCACCGTTAACAGACCGAGGCGGAGAGCATTTTGTAGCATGCTGGAATAAATAATCTGAGCAGGGTTTCTATCTCCACAGTGGAGTGAAACATAAAAAGAAAACAGGAGGGAAAAATTAGAAATGAAGAAAAGACTTATTTCTACCTTATTGGTGGCAGCCATGGCAGTCAGCCTCGTAGCATGCGGCGGCGGTGACAAAAAGGATGCAGCCAAGAAATCTGATTCAGAATCTAAAAAAAGCACAAATACAGATGTATTAAACATCAACGTAGCTTCTGAACCAGCGTACCTTGACCCGGCATTAAACAGTTCTGTAGATGGCGGATGTTTAGCAGTAAACTCTTTCGTAGGTCTTTATACCTATGACAAGGACGGAAAATTAGTACCGGCATTATCAGATGGAGAGCCGGAGATTTCCGAAGACAAGACAACTTATACATTTAAGCTGATCGAGTCTAAATGGAGTGACGGAAGCGAGCTGACAGCAAAAGATTTCGCATATAGCTGGAATCGTGCAGCAGCAGAAGCAACAGCATCAGATTATTCTTATCTGTTCGATGTAATTGACAAAAATGATGATGGTACATTAAAGGTAACAGCTGATGACGATTATACATTAACCGTACAGCTTGCAAGCCCATGTGCATACTTCTTGGATTTATGTGCATTCCCTACATTCATGCCGGTACCACAGGCATCAGTAGAGGCAGCTGATAAAGATGGTTCTAACCCTGGAGCATGGGCTCAGGAAGCAGGATTTGTCTGCAACGGTGCATACACCTTAGACAAATGGAGCCACAACGAGAGCATGGTATATGTTAAGAACGATAACTACTACGATGCAAAGAATGTAAGCATGAAAGAGCTTCACTTCATGTTAAGTGATGATATGACAGCAGTATATGCTGCATACAACAGCGGTGACTTAGACTTCATCGATGAAGTTCCTACTGATGAAATCGCAAAAGCAAAAGAGAGCGATGAGTTCCATGTAATCGATACTCTTGGAACATACTATGTAGCATTCAACGTAAACAGTGAGATGTTCAAAGACAAGACTCCGGAGCAGGCAGCTAAGATGCGTGAAGCAATGAGTCTTATGATCGATCGTAAATACATCGTTGAGACTGTAGCTCAGACAGACCAGAAACTGGCTAACTCTTTCATCCCGGCACTTGTATCTGACGGAAACGGCGGAAAATTCAAGAAAGACGGATATTTCGATGCAGAGAAGACAGGCGCAGACAATGCAAAAGAAGCTATGAAGCTTTTAGAGGACTGCGGATATACATTTAAAGACAACGGAGACGGATCTTACAAGATTTCTCCTGCACTTACCGTAAACTACATCCTGAACACAATGGACAGCCATCAGAAAATCGCTGAGGCAATTCAGCAGGATTTAGCAGTAATCGGTATTGACATGAAGATTTCTTCTGAGGACTGGAACGTATTCTTAGAGGATCGTAAGCAGGGTAAATATGACGTTGCCCGTGAGGGATGGTTATTAGATTATGATGACCCGATTAACATGCTTGAGATCTTCACATCAGATTCCGGAAACAATGACCCACAGTTTGGTAGAGATGTAAAAGCTTGGGCTCCACAGAACTGGGATAAATATGATGAGTTAATCAAAGAAATCCGTGTAGAGACAGATAGTGAAAAACGTATCGATCTGATGCATCAGGCAGAGGATATGTTAATGGATACATGGGCAGTTGTACCACTTTATGAATACAACGATATGTACATGGAAAAATCTAACGTATCCGGCGATTATGCAAACCTCTTTGGTATGAAGTACTTCATGTACACAACAAAGAAATAATAGTAGTCGTGTGACGATAAGGAAAAGGACTTTGGGAGAATTCCCGAAGTCCTTTTTGTATGGGATAGGGTGTTGGAAGAATAGCTGAATCATTGTGGGGAATTGCCCAAATGAATATTTCAGGTTTCCTTGTGCAGGACATTCCGATGAACCTCTGAATGCAGAAATCGTGTTCGCCAGTGGGCTTCACGATTTCTTGAGTTTCATCTCCATTGCACAAAAGGAAATCTTCCATATTCATTTGGGCAATTCATTTACAGTGTGAATGGGGATTAAAATTAGTCAAATATAAAACGGATATAAACATTGGTTATGGGTACCATACCAGGGAGTTATGGACTGTGAAAAAATGCGGAAAATTGCACGAATTTCCTTGAATTTTCGTGAAAAAGTGTATTGACAGAATCGTTTAGATGGCATAAGATTCTTGTTAAGAAATGTCAAGAGAACAAGGAGGAATTTATTATGAAAAAGGCAGTAAGTATCTTTTTGGTACTCGCTATGGCAGTTGGATGTTTTGCCGGATGCGGTTCTAAAGAAGCGAAGAAAGATGCAGACAAATTCTATATCGGAGGTATCGGACCTACTACCGGTGATGCAGCAATTTACGGAACAGCAGTTATGAACGGAGCACAGATCGCTGTTGATGAGATTAATAAAGCAGGCGGTGTCAATGGAAAGCAGATCGAGTTCAACTTCCAGGATGACCAGAGTGATGCAGAGAAATCCGTTAATGCATACAATACCTTAAAAGACTGGGGTATGCAGGTACTTATGGGAACCGTTACAACAACACCATGTGTTGCAGTAGCAGATAAGACAGCACAGGATAACATGTTTGAGGTTACACCTTCCGCATCTTCTACAGATGTTATTGCCGGTGATAATGTATTCCAGGTATGCTTTACAGACCCGAACCAGGGAACAAAATCTGCACAGTATATCGGTGAGAACAAACTGGCAAAGAAAGTTGCAGTCATCTACAACAGTTCTGATGTATATTCATCAGGTATTGAAGCAAAATTCATTGAAGAAGCAAAGAATCAGGGACTTGAGGTAGTAGCAGAAGAAGCATTTACAGCAGATTCTAAGACAGACTTCTCCACACAGTTAAAGAAAGCTCAGGATGGAGGAGCAGAATTAGTATTCCTTCCGATCTACTACACAGAAGCATCTATCATTTTAACGCAGGCAGATCAGATGGGTTATCAGCCAAAATTCTTCGGATGTGATGGTTTAGACGGACTGTTAGCAGTTAAGAACTTTGATACAAAACTTGCAGAAGGCGTAATGCTCTTAACACCATTCGCAGCAGATGCAACAGATGATTTAACAAAGAAATTCGTAAAAGAGTACAAAGACAAATATGACGAAGTACCAAACCAGTTCGCAGCAGACGCTTACGATGCAATCTATGCGATCAAAGCAGCTATGGAAGAAGCAAAAGTAACACCGGATATGAGCGTAACCGATATGGGAGATGCATTAAAGAGTGCAATGACAAAAGTTACCATCGATGGATTAACAGGTGATAAGATGTCATGGTCTGACAGCGGTGAAGTAAACAAAGATCCAAAAGCAGTCGTAATTGAGAACGGTGAATATGTAGGAATGTAAATTCCGGATTTCAAAAAAGACCAATGGTGGGGGATGCCGTAAGGCACCCCCTTTGTTGCTTTTTCTGAAAAGACTGTGTTATAATAAGACGTTACCACATAAAAGTAATGATACAAGATAGAACCGTCTGCTTTGTATCATTACTTTTATCAAAGAGTTAGTTATGGAAAACGCAAGAAAAAAATAAGAAAGCAAGAGGTGTCCATATGAGTTTTATATCGTATTTGATTAACGGCATCAGTTTGGGCAGTATTTATGCAATTATCGCACTTGGTTATACGATGGTGTATGGAATTGCAAAAATGTTGAACTTTGCCCATGGTGATGTCATCATGATTGGATGTTATGTAGTATTTACCATGATGAGTGGTATGGGAATGCCGGCATTGCCGAGCGTGATCGCAGCGACAGCAATCTGTACGGTATTAGGTGTCGTGATTGAGAAGATCGCATATAAACCGTTGCGAAAAGCAACACCGTTAGCGGTTCTGATCACAGCAATCGGTGTCAGCTATCTGCTTCAGAATATCGCATTGCTGATATTCGGTGCAGATACAAAATCCTTTACTTCTGTAGTATCACTTCCGGCACTGAAATTAGCCGGTGGAAGTCTGGTAATTTCAGGAGTAACAGTTGTAGCAGTTGCAGCCTGCATCATTATTATGATCGCATTGATGCTTTTTATCAAAAAATCCAAAGCAGGTCAGGCAATGTTAGCCGTATCAGAGGATAAAGATGCAGCACAGTTGATGGGAGTAAATGTCAATGGAACAATTTCTTTAACATTTGCGATCGGTTCCGGTTTAGCAGCCATTGCAGGTGTACTGCTCTGCTCCGCATACCCGACCCTGACTCCGTACACCGGAGCAATGCCTGGTATCAAAGCATTTACCGCAGCAGTATTTGGAGGAATCGGTTCCATCCCGGGAGCATTTATCGGAGGAATCCTGTTAGGTGTCATTGAAATCCTTGGAAGAGCCTATGTATCTTCCCAGCTTTCCGATGCGATCGTGTTTGCAGTATTGATTATTGTTCTGCTTGTAAAACCTACCGGTATTTTAGGTAAGACAGTAAATGAGAAAGTGTAGGTGGGCAGGATGAAAAGTAAAATGAATTTTAAGACAATGAAGAAATCTTCAAAAGATGCATTTATTACATATGCAATGGTAGTAATTGTCTATCTGATCATTCAGGCAATGGTTATGAGCGGTTCCATGTCCAGTCTGATGCAGGGAATGTTAGTACCGCTTTGTACCTATTCTATCGTAGCGATCGGATTGAATCTCTGTGTCGGCTACTTAGGAGAATTGAGTCTGGGTCATGCAGGATTTATGTGTGTCGGAGCATTTTCCAGTGCATTTTTCACAAAATGTATGGAGGATTCATCCATGAACCCGACCGTTCGTTTTATCATTGCATTATTGATCGGAATCGTGTTTGCGGCATTTTTCGGATTCCTGATCGGAATTCCGGTGCTTCGTCTGCGTGGTGACTATTTAGCAATCGTAACACTGGCGTTTGGTGAAATTATTAAAAACGTTATGAACGTACTCTATGTAGGACGTGATTCAAAAGGATTTCATTTTTCCATTAAGGATGCAGCAGCGTTGAAAATGGATACGGATGGAGAACTGATCGTTAATGGTGCAAAAGGAATTACCGGAACACCACACCAGTCCACATTTACCATCGGTGTGATCTTGATCATTCTCTCTTTGATCGTTGTATATAATCTGGTAAATTCCCGAAGCGGACGTGCGATCATGGCAATCCGTGATAACCGTATTGCAGCGGAATCCGTTGGAATCAATGTAACCAAATTTAAACTGATGAGTTTTACAATTTCAGCAGCCATTGCAGGAGCCGGCGGTGTGCTCTATGCACATAACCTGTCAACACTGACAGCACTTCCGGCAAACTTCGGATACAATATGTCCATTATGATCCTGGTATTTGTAGTACTTGGAGGAATCGGAAATATCAGAGGTTCTATCATTGCAGCAGTGATCTTAACCTTATTACCGGAGTTATTGAGAGGACTGAGCGATTACCGTATGTTGATCTACTCTGTTCTGTTGATCGCAATGATGCTTTTTAACTGGGCACCGGGAGCAAGAGTGTTCAGAGAACGCGTGAAGAGCAAATTAAAAAAGACAAAGGAGGAAGCATAAGATGGCATTATTAGAAGTAAAAAGTCTTGGAATCTCCTTTGGAGGACTTCGGGCAGTAGATGATTTTAATCTGAAAATAGAAAAAGGTCAGTTGTATGGTCTGATCGGACCAAACGGTGCCGGCAAGACCACGGTATTCAATATGCTGACCGGTGTATACAAACCAACCGATGGAAGTATTTTCCTAGATGGAGAAAATATTACAGGTAAAAAGACGATCGATATCAACAAACATGGAATCGCAAGAACATTCCAGAATATCCGTCTGTTCCATCAGCAGAGTGTAATTGATAATGTGAAGATCGGACTTCACAATGAGCATACTTATTCCACACTCAGCGGAATCCTGCGTTTGCCGTCCTATCGTAAGACGGAAAAAATAATGAATGAGAAGGCAATGGAGCTGTTAGAGGTATTTGATCTTCAGGACGAAGCAGATATCCTTGCATCTAATCTGCCTTATGGAAAACAGAGAAAATTAGAGATTGCAAGAGCATTAGCAACAGACCCGAAATTATTATTGTTAGATGAGCCGGCAGCCGGAATGAACCCGAATGAAACAAAGGAACTGATGGAGACCATCCGTTTTGTAAGAGATAAATTCGACATGACCGTGCTTTTGATCGAGCATGACATGAAGCTGGTCTCCGGTATCTGTGAGGAACTGACGGTGCTCAACTTCGGACAGGTGCTTGCACAGGGAAAAACCAGTGATGTACTGAATAACCCGGAAGTTATCAAGGCATATCTGGGAGAATAGGAGGAAATTTGAAATGTCAATGCTTGAAGTAAAAGATTTAGAAGTATATTATGGAGTGATTCAGGCAATCAAGGGAATTTCCTTCCATGTAGAAGAGGGGGAAGTCATTGCACTGATCGGAGCAAACGGAGCCGGAAAGACGACGACATTGCAGACCATTACAGGAATGCTGAATGCAAAAGCAGGAAGTATTCAGTTTGAAGGAACGGAGCTTACCAAGATTCCGGGACATAAAATCGTATCCATGGGAATGGCACACGTTCCGGAGGGACGTCGTGTATTCGCACAGTTATCCGTATTGGAAAACTTAAAACTGGGAGCATATACCAGAAAAGACAAGACAGAGATTGAAGAGAGCTTAAAGCGGGTATATAAGAGCTTCCCTCGTTTAGAGGAAAGAAAAAACCAGTTAGCCGGAACGCTTTCCGGTGGTGAGCAGCAGATGCTTGCCATGGGACGTGCGTTAATGAGCAAACCGAGAATTGTGTTGATGGATGAACCGTCCATGGGATTGTCACCGATTTTTGTAGAAGAGATTTTTAACATCATCAAAGAGATTTCAGCAGAAGGTACGACTGTCTTACTGGTAGAGCAGAATGCAAAAAAAGCACTTTCCATTGCAGACCGTGCATATGTACTTGAGACAGGAAAGATCGTACTTGAGGGAGATGCAAAAGATCTTTTGAATGATGAATCCATTAAAAAAGCATATTTAGGAGAGTAGGTGTTTGTATGGGCAATACGGTAATTACAATTGCAAGAAGTTACGGAAGTGGCGGAAGAACGTTAGGAAAACTTCTCGCAAAAGAGTTGGGAATCAACTACTATGACAGAGAGCTGATTCGTATGGCATCTGACGAGAGTGGAATCAATGAAGCCTTATTTGGTGAGGTGGATGAAAAATTAAAAAAATCTCCGCTTTTCAGAATCGTCAAAAAAACATACCGGGGGGAAATCATTCCACCGGAAAGCGGTGAGTTTGTATCCGATGACAACCTCTTTAACTATCAGGCAAAGGTCATCAGACAGCTTGCAGAAGAAGAGTCCTGCGTTATTATAGGAAGATGTGCGGATTATGTACTGAAAGAATTTGACCATGTCATCAGTCTGTTTTTCTATGCACCGCGCGAAGACTGTATCAGACGTGTACAGGAGATGTCAAGTGAACCGGAAAAAGAGATTATCAAAAAAATCGAAAAGACCGACAAATATCGTGCAGAGTATTACAAATACTATACAGGCAAAGAGTGGAATGATGCGAGAAACTATGATTTCTGCCTGAACACAACCTCCATGAGTTACGAAAAGCTGGTGGAAGTAGTAAAATCTTATATTGATATCTGTAGGAAATAAAAATGGAAGCATTAGAAATTGAGCGAAAGTTTTTAGTAAAAAAACTGCCGGAAGATTTAAAACAATATGAATGTCGGCAGTTAGAACAGGGTTATCTGTGTACAGAGCCGGTGGTGAGGATACGGCGCTCCGATGATACCTATACACTGACTTATAAAGGAAAAGGTCTTTTAGTACGGGAGGAATACAATCTGCCGCTGACCCAAGAGGCGTATGAACATTTAAAGCCAAAGGCAGACGGCATCTTGATTACCAAGAAGCGTTACAAAATACCTTACCGGCAGTATATGATTGAACTGGATATTTTTGAAGGAGAACTGGCACCTTTGCAGCTTGCGGAGGTGGAGTTCCCATCAAAGGAAGAAGCAGAAGCGTTTGAGGCACCGGAGTGGTTCGGTGAGGACGTAACATTTTCCGGTCAATACCAGAATAGTTTTTTAAGCAAAAGAAATAAGTAAAAGGTCATATAAGAAGAAATAAAAAGAGATCAAATAAAAAGATTCCCGCGTCAGGAAATGTGACGTGGGAATCTTTTTGATTCATATTGGATTCTGGTACGGATGCAGCGTTTTAATTCTAAAAAACGCTGGGTGATCGGTCCATCTTCAATGACCAGATCAGATACCACTGCCATCGTATCGATCATGTGGTCATCTACAATATCTTCCATTTCATTTAAAATCGTATAACGTTCTTCGTCAGAATCCGCATCTAAGAAAGCCATCAGTTGTGGAGAAATACCGTCTGGAAGTTCTTCCGTAGTTTCTTCAAAGGAAGGTTCACAAGAGGTGGTTTCCAAAGGCTTTGGAACGTTCCGGTCATCCTCCGCATCTACCCGCTCAAAACGCATCGGCTGTGTGCTGTCCGGATATTTTACAAAATCTGTCTCGCTCAAAAACATCGAAAGTGGTCTGACGTAGACCTTAAAATCATCATAAAGTGCCTGATAGACTACCATATCCTCGCCTGTTTCCGTGTTCAGCGCGAGTGTGACAATCTGGTAAAGTCCGCCTTTAAAATGCCGGTATCTCCAACCGGGCTGTGGTAATTGTTTTTCCATAAATCATGCCTGCTTTTCTAATAATTAATATCTGTTTAGAAGTTCCATGCCCTCTGCTACAAAATCCCGCTCAAACGTAAGATGCGGTTCATAGCCTTTGACCATCAGATCATCTAAAGTACGCATCAGGTCTTCAGAGGTTTCATCAGAAGTTGTGGAGTCAGCAAGTACGGAGTTCATGGTCGGATTCCCGGAAGAGTCAGCGACCGGAACTGTAACGGTCTTCGTAACCTTAGTATCCATATTCTGCGGGACATCTTTTGAAAATTCTGTCGGATTTGAAAGTTTGTCTTTTGAAAAATCTTCAGAGACATTTCGTTTTGCTCTCGTAAAGACATTTTCCTTTGGTTCCTGCGGTTTAGAATGTTTTCTGGATACAGGGGAAGATTTCGGGTAACTTTCGGTTGGATGTGTTTTTGGATAAGTATAGCCTTTCGTATTTTTGGCATTTTTTGCTTTTTCCTGTTTATTCTGGCGAGCTGATCTTAAAAGAATCAAAGCTACGATAACCAGCCATATGATAAACGTACCCATAAATCACCTTTCCATTTCTCTGAATGATCTGTCTGATGCTACGACTCTATTATAATGAATTTGCATCAAAGAAACAACTGTAAAATCAAAGAAGCATAACTGGACAAACAAAAGGGGACAGTCTATAATGAAGAAAATAAAAAAGTCAGTACAGGAGGAAAGAGCATGGCAAAAGTAGGAATCTTTTTTGCGGACGGTTGTGAAGAAATTGAAGGACTTGCTGTTGTGGATATTTGCCGGAGAGCAGGATTAGAAATAGAGACCATTTCCATTATGGGAAGAGATATTGTGGCTGGTTCCCATCGGATCAAATTCCAGACAGATGCGGTATTTGAAGATGTGGATTTTGATACATTAGATGGAGTGATCCTGCCGGGCGGAATGCCGGGAACATTGCAGTTAGGGGATCACGAAAGAGTGAACGGGATCATCCGGGAATTTGCAGAGCAGAAAAAACTGGTGGCTGCAATCTGTGCCGCACCGAGTGTCTTAGGAGCAGCAGGGATCTTAGAGGGAAAGACTGCTGTCTGCCATCCGGGATTTGAAGGCGAATTGAAAGGTGCCAACGTCATTTATGAAAATGTGGCAGTGGATGAAAATATCATTACCAGCCGCGGCATGGGAACGGCATTTGACTTCGGACTTGCCATTGTCAGCTACTTCATGGATGACGAAGTTGTTGCAGATGTCAGAACACATATGATCTATTAATTGAATTTGTAAAAACTTACCAACATATTTTTATTGTAAACAACCATACTAGTATCAAGACAAGCGGCAACGCAGTCTTAGAATAGATTACAGTAAAAATTATGGAGGTGAAACCTATGAGCTCAAATACAAGTTCAGGTTCTAACACAAGCAGCATGGCAGTGCCAGAAGCAAAAGAAGCAATGAAACGTTTTAAAGAGGAAGTTGCATCCGAAATCGGAGTACCGTTAAAAGAGGGTTACAACGGAGAGTTAACCAGCAGACAGGCTGGTTCTATCGGAGGCGAGATGGTCAAGAAAATGATCATGAAGCAGGAAGAGCAGATGTCCGGAAGATAGAGGAGTGATGAGAAGCTGTCTCTTATACACATCTCCGAGCCCACGCGACTAG
>ENA-OYVR01000112-OYVR01000112.1-human-gut-metagenome-genome-assembly--contig:-NODE-112-length-16966-cov-5.886583_pt1 | contig 16966 bp, 13 predicted proteins | sample MGYA00244158_ERZ653373 | MGnify/ENA primary metagenome ERZ653373 (study PRJEB26926, sample SAMN06164990) | human gut metagenome | biome: ENVO:00009003; feature: ENVO:2100002; material: ENVO:00002003... | reverse complement strand
TGACAATTCCGGTATTTCTTCTGCTGGGGTGGCTGATTCCTTGCATGATGTATGACAACGCAGCGAAATGCAGCGTTGTAGAGCAATTAAGGGATGCTCAATAACTGTTAAGCAAAAAACGGCCCTCTGCCAAGGAAAAGGCAGAGGGCTGAGTTTTAATCTAAGGGTTTACATTCAGTTACAGTTTTTAGATAAATTTCGGGATCACCGTTCAAGATCAAGTCTGCATATCCAACCGGATCATTGTAGATTAGATAATCCAGTTCTGACCGTTGATACATATTGTCAGCAACCTCATTCTCCACGGCGATGGTATCAATGGCAATCATGCTGCCATCTAAAAATTTCAGTTCCACACAAGCGGTATCCATGTTAAACTCACAAGAAATCAATCTATCCATAAGAAACCTCCATTTTGCGGGATGTTAGATCATCCCAAAATATTTGAATGCTTCTCGGATTGCTTTCTCTTTTTCCTGCGGACACTGGGGCTGTCTGGAATCCTCGGACTTCGGCAGATTATAGTTCTTACCAACCCCAATCCCACATTTTCGTTTAATCTGTGAGATATAGAGGTTGGACACCTTTAACCCGGTATGCTCCAACACATACTCCTTGATCTGCGGATAGGTTGCCCCATCCTGAAATTCGGACATATCCATATCTTCCAAAGAGAACTCAACCCGAATCTTTTTCGAGTCGACCTCACCCTTGGAAAGCAAGACAACCGTCTCAACGTGCGGCGTCTGCGGGAACATATCCACGGCCAGCGCCTGCGTGAGCGTGTAGCCGCGCTGTGTGAGCAGCTTCACGTCGCGTGCGAGTGTGCCCGGGTCGCAGGAGACATAGACGATGCGCGGCGGCTGCATGGATACCATCGCGTCAATGGCATCCGGCTGCATACCCTTGCGTGGGGGATCGACCACGATGCAGTCCGGACGGATACCGCGCTGCGCGAGCTCCGCTGCGGCAGCGCCGGCATCCGCGCAGAGAAACTCCACGTTTTCCATGCCGTTTCGTTCCGCATTCCGGCGCGCATTCTCGATTGCCTCCGGCACGATCTCCGCGCCGATGACGTGCGCGGCCTTTCGCGCCAGACACAGGCTGATCGTCCCGGCGCCGCAGTACAGGTCCAGCACCTGATCCGTCGGCGCATGGACGGCGTATTCCACCGCGCGCTCATACAGCCGCTCGGCCTGCACGGGATTGACCTGATAGAAAGCCTGTGGTGAGAGTGTGAACGTCAGCCCGCAGAGCCGGTCGGTCAGCTCCGGTGAACCCCAGAGTGTATAAAAATCCCCGGCAAGCACGACATTGCCCTTTTGCTTGTTGATATCGAGCACAATGCCGGTCAGCTCCGGGCAATGCTCGCGCAGGTATGCAACAAGTTCCTCCGTCTGCGCGCCGAAGCCGCGTGCAGAGACGATGCAAAGCACGGCGTCGGGCGTGTGCATGGCGCAGCGCGTGAACAGATGGCGCACTGTGCCGCGCCCTGTCTGCTCATCATAGGGGGCGATGCCGCGCAGATTCATCCAGTCGCAGACTGCCTGCGCCGCCTTGTCTGCGAGCGGGAGCTGGAGCAGACACTGCTCGACCGGCGTGACATCGTGGCTGGATGCGCGGTAAAAGCCCTTGATCACGCGGCCGTCTTTCATGCCGACGGCGTAAATCGCCTTATTGCGATAGCAGAGCGGGTATTCCATGCCGATGATATCCTGCACCGGCGTCAAAACGCCGCCGATACGTGTGAGCGCATCGTTGACACGCGCTCGCTTCATGCGCAGCTGTTCGCCGTAATCCATGTGCTGCAGGCTGCAGCCGCCGCAGGTGCGGCAGACAGGGCAGGACGGCTCTGTGCGCGCAGCGGCAGGGGACAGGCACTGCTCCGCCTTGCCGTAAACGGCGGCCGACGTGACCTTGAGGATGCGCACCTGCCACGTCTCGCCGACAAGCGCGCCTTTCACAAACACGGCGCGCCCGGCGATGTGACACACACCGGCGCCTTCGGACGTGTACCCGGTGATCTCGGCGGTGTGCAGTTGGTTTTTTGCAAGCTGGTCCATGGTTTTATTCCGTTTCCTGACCGGAGATGTGCATATATTCGTCATACGTGCAGCGGCGGTCAATGATGCCGTCCGGTGTGATCTCAATGATGCGGTTGGCGACCGTCTGCGTGAGCTGGTGGTCGTGGCTGGTAAAGATAATGTTATACGGGAAAGCGTCCATACCGTTATTGAGCGCTGCGATGCTTTCGAGGTCAAGGTGGTTCGTCGGCTGGTCAAAGACGAGGAAGTTTGCGCCGGAGAGCATCATCTTCGAGATCATGCAGCGCACCTTCTCGCCGCCGGAGAGGACCTTGACCTGCTTGTACACATCGTCGCCGGAAAAGAGCATCCGGCCGAGGAACGTGCGCAGGTAGCTCTCACGCTTATCCGCGGAGAACTGGCGCATCCAGTCGATGAGGTCATAGTCGCAGTTTTCAAAATAGCTGTTGTGATCCTTGGGGAAGTAGGCCTGCGTGGTCGAAACGCCCCACTTGACCGTGCCCTCATCCGGTTCTTCGTCGCCCATGAGGATCTTGAAGAGCATCGTCACGGCAAGCTCGTTCTTACCGAGGATGGCGATCTTGTCCTCCTTGCCGACGATAAAGCTCACGTGGTTGAGCAGCTTTTCACCGTCGACGGTCTTGCTGATATCCGTCACGAACAGGCGATCCTTGCCCGGCTCGCGCTCCGCCTTGAAGCCGACCCACGGATAGCGGCGGCTGGAGGCGGGCATATCCTCAACGGCGATCTTCTCGAGCAGCTTGCGGCGGGACGTTGCCTGACGGGACTTGGACTTGTTGGCGGAGAACCGTGCGATGAACGCCTGCAGCTCCTGGATCTTCTGTTCGGCGCGCTTGTTCTGATCCTTGACGAGCTTCTGCATGAGCTGGCTGGATTCATACCAGAAGTCGTAGTTGCCGACGTACATCTTGATCTTGCCGTAGTCGATATCGACGATGTGCGTGCAGACGTTATTGAGGAAGTAACGGTCGTGCGACACAACGAGCACAGTGCCGTCGTAGTCCATCAGGAAATCCTCCAGCCAGACGACGCTCGCAAGGTCGAGGTTATTCGTCGGCTCGTCGAGCAGGATAATGTCCGGGTGGCCGAAGAGCGCCTGCGCCAGCAGGACTTTCACCTTCAGGCGCGGATCCATGTCGGACATCATCGTCTCGTGATGCTCCGGCGCGACGCCGAGCCCCTGCAGGATGCGCGAGGCGTCAGATTCCGCCTCCCAGCCGCCGAGATCCGCAAACTCCTCCTCAAGCTCGGAGGCGCGGATGCCGTCTTCGTCCGTCATCTCGTCCTTTGCGTAGATGGCGTCCTTCTCCTTGCCGCAGTCATACAGGCGCTGATTGCCCATGATCACCGTGTCCATGACGGTATAGGCGTCATACATCGTCTGATCCTGCTTGAGCACAGACATTCTTGCCTTGGGATCGATATGCACGCCGCCGGAGCTTGGCTCGAGCTGACCGGAGAGGATCTTCAGGAATGTGGATTTTCCGGCGCCGTTTGCGCCGATGATGCCGTAGCAATTGCCGGGGGTGAACTGCAGGTTTACCTTGGAAAACAGCGGTGCGCCGCTGTACTGCAGCGAGAGGTCATCAACAGTGATCATTTGGGAAACTCCTTCGTTACGTTTGAAATGTAGATAATAAAGTAGATAACAAATTAGTATAGCATACTTTGGGCTGTTTGAACAGCGGATTTACACACGAACAGAGCCGGCGATGATCACCGGCTCTGCTGATCTTTATTTTGCAAGCACTTTTTTCAGCCGTGCATAGCGGGGGAGACCGTTTTCCACGGGGATCTCAGGCACACCCTGAATGAGCGGCAGGGCATAGTCAATAAAATCCTGCGTGACATTGTTGCCCTCCGGGACGATCCATTCGACCGGCACTTTCTTCTCGTAGTTTGCGACGTCGGCCAGCGGAATAAGCTCCATGCGGCAGGTATATTTTCCGTCGACCATTTCACGCATGAGGGCGACCATCTTGCCGGTTTCGCCGGCGATGGCAGCCTCAACCGCCGTTTTACCGGCAGCAAATGCCTCATCAATATCGGTCTGAGACGCCAGATGCGCACCGGCGCGCTGCAGCAGCGAGAGTTCGATGCCGCGGACCTTTGCATGCTCGCGCTCTTTGAGTGCCTGTGCCAGACGCGCAGCCAAACCACCGAGCTGCGCGTGGCCGAAACCGTCTGTTGTGGAGGCCTTCGCCTCGGACACGAACGAGCCGTCGGCATAGTGGATGCCCTCGGAGACAGCAATCAGCACGCTGTTCTTCTGCTCATAAACACGATGCACATCGGCAAAGAATCGCTCCATATCAAAGTCCACCTCCGGCAGGTAGACCAGATCGGGTCCGGAACCGCAGTATGTCGCCAGTGCAGCGCTGCCGGCCAGCCAACCGGCATGACGCCCCATGATCTCGATGACCGTGATCGTACCGTTATCATACACGCGGCAGTCCTTGGAGACCTCCATGCACGATGTTGCTATGTACTTGGCGGCACTGGCATAGCCAGGGCAGTGGTCAGTGCCGAAGAGGTCATTGTCGATCGTCTTGGGCACGCCCATCACGCGGCACTCCCAATCGTGCGCCTGCATATAGCGGCTGATCTTATTGCAGGTATCCATGGAGTCATTGCCGCCGTTATAGAAGAAGTAGCGTACGTCGTATTTCTGAAAAATCTCCAGAATGCGCCGATAATCCGTATCGTCCGCTTCCGGGTCGTCCATCTTGTAACGGCAGGAGCCCAATTCCGACGACGGTGTGTGCAGCAGCAGACGGAGCTCATCCGGATCCTCCTGACGGATGTCATACAGACGGTCATCCAGAACCCCGCGGATACCATGCGCCGCGCCGTAAACATTGGTGATGGCATCCGATTCCAATGCGGTCTTGAGCACGCCGTAAGCGCTGGCGTTGATGACAGCAGTCGGCCCTCCGGACTGCCCAAAGATACACGCACCCTTCAATATACCGGACATAGCTTACCTCCACAAATTCACAAAATTGATAGATTTTAAGGGAACATTGAATTCTGCTATTGATATTATCTCGAAACATGTGTAAAATGAATTGAACCCCTTATCGGGGACATTCATTTTATCACTGTTCCTTATATTATATGAAAGAGAGTTGACTTGTCAATGTCGATTGTTACTTCTCAGGAAATGTTTGCAAAAGCGTATGCCGGCGGCTACGCCATCGGTGCGTTCAATGTGAATAACATGGAGATTATTCAGGGTATCACTGAGGCCGCAAAGGAGTGCAACGCTCCGGTGATCCTGCAGGTATCCTCCGGTGCACGCAAATATGCCAATCGCACGTATCTGGTCAAGCTTGTGGAGGCTGCCGTGATCGAGACCGGTCTGCCGATCTGTCTGCATCTGGATCATGGCGATTCGTTCGAGCTGTGCAAGTCCTGCGTGGATGACGGATTTTCGTCCGTCATGATCGACGCCTCGTCCAAACCGTTTGAAGAGAATATCGCGCTGACGCGTCAGGTCGTGGAATATGCACACGCGCATGGCGTCGTTGTCGAAGCGGAGCTTGGCACGCTGGCCGGTATTGAAGATGATGTGAAGGTCAAGGCTGAGGACTCGTCCTACACGCGCCCGGAGGATGTGCAGGAGTTCGTTGAACGCACCGGCTGTGATTCGCTGGCCATCGCCATTGGCACGAGCCACGGCGCTTATAAGTTCAAACCCGGAACGAAGCCGCAGCTGCGCTTTGACATTCTGGAGGAAGTGTCCGAGCGTCTGCCTGGCTTCCCGATTGTGCTGCACGGCTCGTCTTCCGTGCCGCAGGAATATGTGCAGATGATCAATGAATTCGGCGGCAATATGCCCGGTGCGATCGGTGTGCCGGAGGATCAGCTGCGTCAGGCCGCGCGCTTGTCCGTATGCAAGATCAACATTGACTCTGACCTGCGTCTGGCCATGACCGGAACGGTGCGCAAGTATCTGGCTGAGCATCCGTCGGAATTTGACCCCAGAAAGTACCTCGGCCCCGCGCGCGAGAATATCAAGCAGCTTGTCAAGCATAAGATCATTGATGTGCTCGGCTGCGACGGGAAAGCCTGAGTTCGCATACCGCTCCGTCTGGACAAGGGGGATACCCATGAATTTTCAGGAACTTCTGACGCGCCTGTCCGCGAGCTGCTTTGCTGCGGATCGGCCGGACTATGATTGGAAAACGCTGCGCCTGTTTCCGGAAACGGGGCTGAGCCTTGTGCTGATCGCGCGGCTCTTTGCGGCGCTCGTCCTGTGCGTGATCGGCGCGCTTTTGCACAGCATGGCGCTGCGCTATGTGCTTTTGACTTTGTCCGTGCTCATCTGTGGCTATGACTATCTTGCTGCAGCGCTCTCATGTATCCTTGCGCGGCAGGTGTTTCGGCCGGCAGTGCTCATCATCGTGTGCGTGATCGGCACACTGGCAGTCGGACAACCGGTGGATGCTGCTGTTTTTCTGCTTGTATACCGGCTTGTGACGATTCTGATTGCGGTCGTGACGCAGCACGCACAGAAGACATTGAAAGATGCAGTCGGCGGAGAGATCAACTCTACGGCAGAGTTTCCCGCGCCGAAATGGATCGACTATCTCGCACCGGCAGGGCTCTGCATTGCGATTTTAGTTGCCGTGCTCGAGAGTGTGCTCAAGGTAGCGACTGTTTCTCAGGCAATTCACGCTGCAATGATCGCGCTGTTCCTGTCTACGCCGTGCGCGCTGCTTGTTTCCGTTCCGCTCGTGTGGTACAGTGCTGTCAATGGTGCGTATCGCTGCAATGTGCTGTTTCGCAGTTGCCGCAGTATGCGTGCGCTCAATGCCGTGCGCGCAGTCGCGGTCGACGAAGGGGAGGGGGACAATCAGCTCCCGAAGGTAGTCAGTGTAAAGTCGGATCAGCTGACGCCGGATGCGCTGCTGCAGCTGGCTGCCAATGCCGAATCCTGCTCCAGCAGCCGCACGGCGCGCGCCATCTGCGCTGCTTATACCGGTCCAATCCGCAGCGAGTATCTCTCAAATGCTGTGGACATTCCCGAAAGCGGGGTGGAAGTGTATATTGAATCGACGCGCGTCTGCGTCGGTACGCGCGAACTGATGATTCTCAAGGGTGTGGACATCCCTGATGCAGACCTCTCGGACGGATATGTGGTCTATGTATCCGTTGGAGAACAGTATGCCGGCAAGATCCTGCTGCAGGAAGTCGTGCAGTCGGATGTCAAGCCTGCGCTCAAGGAGCTGCGCGCGCTCGGCGTGCACACCATCACACTCTTCAGCAATGCCAGAAATGACTCCGTATCCGAAAACGCGAAGGAGCTTCAGGCGGATCATCTCCACTGCAAATGCAGCAGTGAAGAAAAAGAGCGGCTTCTTACGCAGCAGGTGGAAAAGCTGGATGACGGGGAACTGCTGCTTTACTATGACCGTCGCTGTACGGCGCATCCGGAACATTCGGGCGCCGACCTCGACGTCTGTGTTATTCCGGAGGAAAGCGAGGAGCGGTTTGATGCCGATGTCCTGCTCACGAGCCAAGACCCGTACCTGCTGCCGGAAGCGATCGAGACTGCCGGTTGGGTCGAGGGTATTTGCCGCGAGCATCTGGTGATTGGCGCTGCAGTGAAGGTACTGCTGCTGGTGATGGCGGAGCTTGGCTACTGTACGCTCTGGTTTGCCGCCGTTTTGGACGGTGCGGCCGTGCTCGGTACACTGCTGATGGCGATCCGTGCATTCGGTTTTGACAAGCAGCACCACCGTGTTCGCGACTATTTGCCGAAGATCAAGTCAGAATAAAACACAAAATCTCCGATCCCACGCTCAGGGATCGGAGATTTTTTCTGCCCAATTCTCGTCCGGCGAGAATTCTCCCAGCGGATTTGCCGCAGCCGCTGTGCGCAGCTGATCGTTATCCACATGGGTATAGATCTGCGTCGTGTTCAGATGTTCATGCCCGAGCACCTCCTGCAGCGTGCGCACGTCAACGCCGTTTTGCAGCATGAGTGTTGCCGCCGTATGCCGCAGTTTGTGCGTCGAATACTGGCTGGCATCCAGCCCCGCACGCGTCAGGTTTTTCTTGACCATGACCTGCACAGAGTCACAGCTGATGCGCGTGCGCCGGTTGGAGAGGAACATCGCCGTCGTGCGCGGCGGCGCGATCTCTTTACGGACCGCCAGATAGCGGTCGAGCGCCTCACGGCAGGCATCATTGAGATAGACCACGCGCTCCTTGCTGCCTTTGCCGAGGATGCGCAGACTGTCGCCGTGATCGTCCTGCAGATTCAGACCGACAAGTTCTGAAATACGCAGCCCGCAGTTGAGAAAAATACACAGGATGCAATAATCTCGCTCCTTATTTTTCCCGTCCACCACGGACAGAAGCCGTTTGCTCTCGTCCAGTGTCAGATAGTGGGGGAGCGTCTTGGGGATCTTGGGGGAGTCGAGATCCTGCACGGGGTTTTCCTCCAGCAGCTTTGCCTTCATCGTCAGGTATTTGAAGAAGCTGCGGATCGCAGCGATCTTGCGTGCACGGGAGTTTGCGCTCAGACCATATTCCGGTTCGTGTGCGTTGGACTGCTTGATGCGGTCACGCGACAGATAAGCTAGGAAATTATAAACTTCGGTAAGTGTCACAGCGCGCAAAAATGCCACATCAATATCATAGATCGGAATCTCGTCCAGCTTCGCAGCACGCGGTACGAGCCCACGTTCCAGCTTCAGAAACCGCAGGAACATCCGCAGATCGAGATAATACTGATCGACGGTTGCCTTAGAATGACCGCAGATCGTTTCATGATAAGTCAAAAAGTCGCGCAGCACCTGCGGCGTATCCGTATAGTCCATATCTGCCACCTCGATTTCTGATATGAGCATACCAGAAGTGCGGGGCAGTGTCTATTGACGAAATCCACAAATAATTCGGCAAAATAAAAATTTTGCCGAATTTAGAGGAGGGGAAAACCGCCGAAAAGCCCGTTTCAGGCCTTCCGGCGGTTTTCTGACAGTCCGATTGCTCCATATATTCATTTAGCGATTTCACCGCTTCACGTGCCGAATACAGCCCTGAGCGCCTCGCGGATGTTCTTGACCGGGATCGTCTCCAAACCATTTTGCTTCTGCACATCGTCGCGCACATGCGCCGGAATGATGCAGCGCCGGAATCCTAGCCGCGCGATCTCCGACAGGCGCTGGTTCAAATGACTCACCGAGCGGATCTCTCCGGACAGGCCGACTTCGCCAACTGCTGCCAGATCGCTGCCAACCGGCAGATCCTTATAGCTCGACGCAATCGCAAGGATCACTGCCAGATCCGTTGCCGGCTCGTCTAGACGCAGGCCGCCGACGACGTTGATGTATGCATCGCAGCTCGACAGCGAAAATCCAGCACGCTTTTCCAGCACAGCCAGCAGCAGCATCGCACGGTTGTAGTCGATGCCATTGGCGTTGCGCCGCGCGCCGCTGTAGCCAGACGGCGTGATTAACGCCTGCACCTCAGCAAGCACCGTGCGCGAGCCTTCCATGACGCCGACAACGCACGTGCCCGGTGTATTGCTCGGCCGTCCGGATAGTAACATTTCAGACGGGTTTGTTACCTCTCGAAGTCCGAAATCTTCCATTTCAAAGACACCGATCTCGTTTGTTGACCCGAATCTGTTTTTGGCCGCACGCAGGATGCGATATGCCGTGCTCTGGTCACCCTCAAAATACAGCACGCAGTCGACCATGTGCTCAAGCACCTTCGGTCCTGCGATGCTGCCCTCCTTGTTGATGTGGCCGACCACAAACGCCGTGTAGCCGCTGTCCTTGGCCGAACGCATGATGCGCATCGTGCACTCGCGCACCTGACTGATGCTGCCGGGCGTTGATGCCGTTTCTGCGTCGTACATGGTCTGAATGGAGTCGACGATCAGCACAGTCGGCTGCAGATCGTCGATCGTGGCCAAAACCGTGTTCAAGTCGGTCTCAGCCAGCACATAGATGCTGCCATGGTCGACGCCAAGGCGCTGTGCGCGCATTTTCAGCTGACGCTGGCTCTCCTCACCGGAGACATAGAGAATCGTCTCGCGCTCGCTGATACGGCCGCAGAGCTGCAGCAGCAGCGTGGATTTGCCAATGCCGGGCGCGCCGCCGACCAGAACCAGTGACCCGCGCACAGCACCGCCGCCGAGCACGCGGTCAAATTCACCGATGCCTGTAGAAAACCGCAGTTCCTCCTCGGCATCCAGTTCCGAGATCAACTTGGGCTGCGCGATGCGCTTGGCGCGCGTGCCGAGCGCGGTCTTTGGTTCTTTCGGTGCTTCCACAAGCGTGTTCCACGCGCCGCACGCCGGGCACTGCCCCATCCATTTTGCCGTCTCGTTGCCGCATTCCGAGCAATAAAAGACGGTTTTCGAACTTGATTTTGTTTTCATGTGATCATTCCTGTTTGTGGCAGAGACTGCCGGTATTGTAAGTAAGACGCGATGATAACGGTCGCAAGCTTCGCCTGATAATCAGCGTCCTTGAGCTTTGCACATTCCGAAGCGTTGGACAGAAAGCCGCACTCGACCAAGACAGCCGGGCACTGCACTGCGTGCATGAGATAAATTTTCTCCGAGATCGGCGCCGCAACGCGCCGGTTTTGCGGGTCAAGATATGTGACCAGATTGTCATGCATTTGTATCCCGAGCGTATCGCTTCCGGTGCTCGCCGCATACAGCACCTGCGCGCCGGATGGCTTTCTGTCCGGATAGCAGTTCTGGTGAATGCTGATAAGCACTGCGTTGTCTATCTCACGCACCAACTCGGCGCGTCGGTGCTGGTCGGCTTTTTTCCGCTGCGCGACCGTGGCAGCGTCATCCGGGTATGCGATCTGCGCGCTCTCACGCGTCATGATGACCCTGACACCCGTTAGCTCCGCGATGGCGCGTGCACGCAGCGCGATCTCCAGATTGATGTCCGCCTCTACCGTCCCGTCCGGTGCCACTGCCCCACCGTCTTCCCCGCCGTGACCGGCGTCAAGGATCAGAACCTGTGTTTGCTCGTGCCAGTTTGCGGCTGCTTCTGCCTGTCGGAGCTGCCAGTCAGCTGCAAACCAGCCGCCAAACACCACAATTGCGGCCAGCAGTATGACCAGTAGCCGATGATACAGCAATCTCGTCACGGCGCTCCCCCCTCCTGACAGAATATGCAGCGAGGACGGGCGCTTATGACACGCTCTCAGAATACCATTTTGCGACCTTTGCGTCAACCGCGCATAAGAAAAGAGACGCGCGGAGCACCGCGCGTCTCAAAAATCGGTTTTACTGAAGCCGGTTCAAAAATGCTTCCAGACGATCCATGCCGGTCTCGATGTTTTCCGTCGAAATCGCATAGCTCAGGCGCACAAAATTCGGGGCGCCAAAGCCGCTGCCCGGCACGACCGCGACCAGGCTCTTTTCCAGCAGGAGTTTTGCAAAATTATCACCGCTGCCGATGACCTGACCGTCGATCTGCTTGCCGATGATCTGCTCCAGATTCATCATGACGTAGAACGCACCGCTCGGCTTCAGACAGCTGACACCGGGCATGGCATTGATGCGGCTGACGATCAGATCGCGGCGCTGCTCGAACACCTGCCGCATCTGCTCAACCTCATCCTGCGGGCCGGTGAGCGCCTCAATAGCCGCGCACTGACACATCGTGCCCGGTGCGCCGGTCGAGTGGCTGAGATAATTGGCCATAGCCTTTGCGATCGGCGCTGCACACAACGCATAGCCGATGCGCCAGCCGGTCATGGCATAGGTCTTAGAGACGCCATTGATGAGGATCGTGTGCGCCTTGATCTCGTCACTGAGCGCGGCGACGCTGGTGAACGGCACGCCGTCGTAGACAAGCTTGTCATAGATCTCATCTGAGATGATATACAGGTCATGCTTGACGCAGATGTCCGCGACTGCCTTGAGCGCTTCTTTCGAATAGACAGCACCGGTCGGATTCGAGGGGTTGTTGAGGATGATGGCCTTGGTCTTGTCCGTGATGGCAGCCTCGAGCTGTTCCGGCGCAAGCTGGAAGCCCTGCTCCTCGCCGACGTCCACAACGACCGGTACGCCGCCAAACAGACGTACCATTTCATAGTAGCTGACCCAGTACGGGGACGGCACGATCACCTCATCGCCCGGGTCAACCAGCGCGGCCAGTGCGATGTAGACCGTGTGCTTGGCGCCGCTGGCGACAACCGCCTGCGTAGCCTCGTATTCCAGACCGTAGTCCGCCTTCACGCGGTCGCAGATCGCCTGGCGCAGCTCGATCATACCGGCCGCCGGGGTATAGCGTGTCTTTCCGTCGCAGATTGCGCGCACGCCGGCATAACTGATGCGGTCTGGCGTGGCAAAATCGGGCTCACCGGCGCCAAAGCCGATGACATCCTTGCCTTCTGCTTTCATCTTCTTGGCCAGGGCGCTGACGGCCAGCGTTGCGGACGGGCTCACTCCTGCGGCAATTTTGGACAGTGGCTTCATAGACATCCCTCGTTTTCATAAATTCATGTCCGTAGTTTACCACAACATTGTGAAGAAAACAACGCAAATCTTACACAAAACACCAGCGCGAATCTACGTCATTTTTGCCGGTTTGAGAAAAAATCTACTGCACCGTCCGCCGATATACACAAAGACGCAGTGCCTCCATGTCGTAGGCGCTGCGGCGCAGCGTGATACAGCAGACAACGATGATGATCTGTGGTTGTGTGCTGACGGTTGTACGCATCATAGTGACCACTTGTCCATTTCCCAGCGGGCGGTGCAACAGCACCGCCCGCGTTTTGTTATGAAGTTAGTCAATGACAGAAAAAACTCGCTCATCCCCAGAAGAAAAATCTTCCGGATTATAGTACAGAGGTTCCCCAGGCCAGACCTGATGGAATCGAATCGTAAAGGAATCACAACGGCTTACTGTAACGTAGACTGCAAGCTTCTTTTGCGGATACTGCGCCTTGATATTATTATAGATGAGCCTGCAAAGAATAGGTGCGTCTACAACCAATTTAGAAAACTCTTCATCTGAAATATCGTCCAGTAAATGCACGTGATTGTTCACGGCCTCATAAGCTGTTTTGTCTTTTACAGAAAGCGGAATAGTTTTTCTGTGGTCATCATATAAGCAAAGCAACTCGTTCCCAGCTTCATCTGTTAGCACGTGATAATGCAAAAGTTGTGAGAATGACCAGAACAGGTTCACAATACTACTCGAGCATAACCAGTGCATTTTTCTTCTGCAAAGCCATTTAATTTTTGAAAGAACACTTTTTCTATTGGTCACAGCAATTGTTCCAGAAGGCTTTTTCTGGCAATCACAGTAATAGTAAAAATGAAGGCCACCTCCTTTGGCTCTCATGGCGGCGAATGCGTTTCCGCTTTTGTGCTCAAATTCTAAAAATTCCAAAATGCACAGACATAAATCTCGCGCGGGCTCCCGCAAAGCACGGAGCTCCAATCGTGAAATATGCTCCACGAGTGTAATCTCCATATAGCATTTTTGAAAACTTTGATATGTTAAATCTATTTGCTTGCAAAAATCACATATTCTATGGATTAAATCTACTTCACTTCTCATAGTTAGTACCCTAAAATAATTAACCCTTTTTCTATAGCAATTACAATCTTCTTATTTTCTAAATACTTCTGCACTGCTCGCGGTGCGATTTCTCCTGTCTTATCAAACCTAAATGCCTTGAGGTCGAGCCGTCGTTATAGATCATGGCGAACGGCTGGTTGCCGTCGTCGTAGACAAACTCGAGGGACTTCCATGACCACAGTTTACCATTGCATCAGCACAGATTCAAGAATAATCATGATTCCTGATTTCAAGACACAAATCCTGAAATCAAGAACAGGAACAACATAAACAGGCATCCGGCGCTTTGCCGGATGCCTGTTATAACGATTTGCTATTCTCAAAAAAAGCGTCTGCAAGCCGGTTCCCGGACACCAGACAGAGCTCCTGTCACAAAATAATACAGATCAGTGTTCCGCTGCCCTCATTGACCACACGCTGCAAAGTTTCCTGGAGCTTTCCGACCGCTTTCGTCGGCAGGCAGCTGAGCTTTTCCTCCACACCCTCCTGTGCGATCGTGTAGATTGGCTTGCCGAAAATATTGGACTGCCAAAGCTGTTCAACATCGCCGTCAAACCCTTGCAGCAGGAAGCCGAGGATCTCGCTCGAGGCGTTTTCCCCACCAATCTCCGGCGAGATCTCCGTCTCGATATTCGTCTGGAACATATGGATGGCCTTTGCGCTGGCTTTGAGCCGGACGCCGTATCGGCCGCCCTTGCGCACGATCTCCGGCTCTGCGAGCTGCAGGTCACCGGGTGCGGGCACAACGACACCGTAGCCCTTAGTGCGCACGTCGTTGAGTGCGCTGCGGATATGCTGATAGTCGGCCTGAATGCGCCCCATGTCCGCGAGGAAGGAGATAAGCTCTCCGTCGCTGTGCAGCGCAACGCCCGCCTGCTCACTGATCACATCATAGTAGAGCGCGCGCGGAAACGCGAGCACGTAGCAGACCGAACCGGTGTCCACGCCGATGCGCTCCACATCCGCCGACTCCAGCAGCGGGTCTTCCGAGAGCGCTTGCGCCGTGCGGCGCGCCTGGCGCAGGCAGCGCAGCGACGGCATCAGCTCACGCAGCCGCGCATAAAGCTGCTGCTTGACCGCATTGTCCGGCGGCAGGACATCCATCCACTCCGGCATACGAAAACAGGCTTCCACGACAGGGAATTCATACAGGATCGTGCGCAGGATCTCCAGAACGTCCTGCTCTGTCAGCGTCTGACAGTTGACCGGCAGACAGGCGGCGTCATACTGCGCGCTCAGGTCGGCAGCCAGCGATTGCGCACGTTCTCCCGCAGGGTCTGCCGTGTTGAGCAGGACGAGAAACGGCTTGCCGATATCGCGCAGCTCTGCGACAACACGCGCCTCCGCCGGTGCATAATCCTCCCGCGCAAGCTCGGTCACGCTGCCGTCGGTCGTGACAACGATGCCGATCGTCGAGTGGTCGCGGATCACCTTCCGTGTCCCCTCCTCCGCCGCAACGCGCATGGGGATTTCGTGATCGTACCACGGGGTCGTGACGAGGCGCTCTTCCCCATCTTCATACTGACCGTTGACGCCGGGGATCATGTAGCCAACACTGTCGATCAGACGCACAGAGGCGCGCACGGAGGCGTCCAGTTCGATGGCGACAGCATCCTCCGGGACAAACTTCGGCTCCGCAGTCATGATCGTCCGCCCAGAGCCGCTCTGCGGCAGCTCATCGCGTGCGCGCTCGCGCACATAGTCATCGGTGATGTTCGGCAGTACAAGCGTCTCCATAAACCGTTTGATAAAGGTCGACTTCCCGGTGCGTACCGGGCCGACAACGCCGATGTAAATATTCCCGCCGGTACGGGCGGCGATGTCTGCGTAAATTGAAGAAGTGTCCATTCTGTCGTCCTCTCCTCATCAGTCTTACAAAACTGTATGAGCCCGTGGACGAGAATATGCCGCCGGGACAGTGCCGGCGGCATGGATTACGGACAATATGTCTGCGCGGTCTGCGCATGTACGCGGCTGACAGCGAAAGTAAGCGCCGGAAACTGCGCCCGCAGCTTTTCATAGAGGACCGGGATGATCACGTTTTCGGTGCAGAAATGGTCGGCGTCGATCAGATTGACGCCGAGCTCCTTCGCCGCGAGAAACCGGTCGTACTTCACGTCCGCCGTTACGAATGTGTCACAGCCCATTTGCGCCGCAAGGTCCAGCATGCTGCCGCCGGAGCCGCCGCAGACAGCAAGCTTTTGCACCGGGCGTCCGCCGTCGACATAGCGCAGACCATTGGCGTGCAGCCGATCTGCGACATAGGGCAGAAAATCCGACAGCGCCATAGATTCCAGCAGCCGGCCGACACGGCCGCAGGTCAGCGCGCTGCCATCGTCGGCTGTACCAGATGGCTCGAGGCCGCCTGTGACCTCAGCGCCCAGCGCAGCCATGAGCGCGTCGTTGACGCCGCCGTCAGCAATATCCAGATTCGTATGCATGCAGATGGCTGCGATGCCGTTGCGCGCGAGCGCAAGCACTTTGCGGCCGGTGAGATCGTCCGCCGTCGCGCGGCGCAGTGGTGTGAAGATGAGCGGATGGTGCGAAACAATGAGCTGTGCGCGCAGTGCAGCCGCCTCCGCGATCACGTCGTCCGTGATATCCAGCGCCAGCAGCACATGCTCGACCGCAGCGCTGCCGTCACCGACCAGAAAACCGGCGTTATCAAAGTCCATCTGATACCGCACCGGTGCGAGATCATTTAAAAAAGCATAAATGTCGTTTACGGTTGCCATGACTGTACCTCCTTCAAGCAGGTCTCCAGCTCGCTCAGACGCGCATCGATCGCCGCAAGCGCCGCTTCCGACGTCTGCTTTGCGTGCGCCATACCGGCGCGTGCGCGCGTCTGCCGCCGGATCTCGTCGGTCAGGTATTCGGGCAGCAGCGGATCTGCGCGCCGGAGTAAAAGCTGCTCCACCGTACACGGCTGCTCGCTCGACCGACCAAGCACACGCAGCGCAAGATAGCACTTGCCACTGTCACGGCAAAGCGCGGCATCCTCGATCGTGAAGCCGCTGCGCCATAGCCAGTCGGTAAGCTCCGCGACCTTACTCTGCGGCTGCAATACGAGCCGGCGCCCCTCCTGCAGCCACGGTGCTGCCGCCATGATTGCGCAGATCGTCTCCCCGCCCATGCCGGCGATGGTGATGACGTCCGCATCTTTGGCGTCCGGAAACTGCAGACCGTCAGCCAGCACGAAGCGAAAGCGTTCGGTCAGGTCGTAAGCGTGGGTAGACTGGCGCGCATTTGCGAGCGGTCCTGCGTGAATATCCGCCGCAATCGCTGTTTCGGCAATGCCATTTTGCAGCAGCCAGACCGGCA
>ENA-OYVR01000097-OYVR01000097.1-human-gut-metagenome-genome-assembly--contig:-NODE-97-length-17549-cov-4.871842_pt1 | contig 17549 bp, 16 predicted proteins | sample MGYA00244158_ERZ653373 | MGnify/ENA primary metagenome ERZ653373 (study PRJEB26926, sample SAMN06164990) | human gut metagenome | biome: ENVO:00009003; feature: ENVO:2100002; material: ENVO:00002003... | reverse complement strand
CGTTGGCCGCAGCCCAACCCGAGGCCTGGTCACAACCGACCGCACCGCCCGAAACTACCGTCACTCCCGCCTCGACCGCAACCTTTGCCGCAAGCTCTGCCACGGCAAGACCATACGGCGAGGCCTTTCGCGCACCGATGATGGAGAGCGCGGGCGTCGAAAGCGCCTCGGGGTTGCCGCGCACATAGAGCGTCTGAGGTACATCAGAAAGCTCCAAAACGGTCTCGGGATACAACGCGTCACCTGGATGCAGCTCGAAGGTCCCCTCGGCCATCATTGGTCCCTCCTTCCCTGGTACATCGCCGCCTCGAGCACGTGGTCCTGCGTCACTTGTTCGCTCTCGGCGACATCTGCGATCGTGCGCGCAATGCGAACCAGGCGCACGATGCCGCGCCCTGTGAGATGTGTGCGTTTGGACAGACCGAGCACACACTTCTCCGCCGCATCATCGAGCTCAAAGGTCGAAACGACGCCGTCAATGGACCGTGTCTCGTCATCCTCGGCCTCGGCATCCGCATCGTCCATACGGGACTCGCGCCAGGCGCGAAAGGCGCGACCGCGCACAACGTAGTCACGTAACTCGGCCGACGACATACCCTCCGCGCCCTCGATAATCACCTGGGGGTCGGGACGGGTCACATCGATCATCATGTCGATACGGTCGGCCAAAGGACCGCGCAGCTTTGCCCGATAGCGCTCCACCATCGCCGCCGAGCAGCGACTCGGCACCTCGCGATCGCCCAAAAAGCCGCAGGGGCAGGGATTGCTCGCAGCCAGCAGTTGAAAGCGCGACGGGAAGGTAAAGGCCCCGTCGACGCGTACGATCCTCACATAGCCACGTTCGATGGGCTGACGCAGCGTCTGCAGCACACCCGTGGGAAACTCGGCAAGCTCGTCCAAAAAGAGCACACCGCCATGAGCAAGGCTGATCTCACCCGGGTGCACCGGGCGCCCACCGCCGATAAGGCCTGCGGTCGAAATACTGTGATGGGGACTGCGGAAGGGCCGGTGCCCCGCCAACAAGCCATCAATGTTCTCACCCAAAACCGAATGGATGCACAGCGCCTCCTGTTGATCCTCAACAGAAAGCTCGGGCAGGATGCCGGTCATACGACGTGCGAGCATCGTCTTGCCCGATCCCGGGGACCCAATCATGAGCAAGCCGAGTTCTCCTGCCGCCGCAAGCGCCATGCCGCGTTTGGCAACCTCCTGCCCCAGCACGTCGGCATAGTCGAGCTCGGGCTCAAAGGTCGCCTCAGGCCCTTCAGAATCCAGGTAGTGCCGCGCGGCATCGCCCATACCATGAGCAAGCTGAGACAAATGATCGATAAAGCCGCAATCCACGCCCGCGAGTGGCACATGCTGGTCTGACCTGCCGGCGATAAAAGACAGCCCCATGTCGCGAGCCAGCAGTTGAAACGCCACCTCGCCCTTGACGGGAAGCACCGTACCGTCCAAGCCGAGCTCGCCGGCGATAAGGCAGCGATCGAGGTTGTCACGGGGAATCTGACCATCGGCTGCCAGAACCGCGATGGCGATAGGCAGATCAAAGCCGCTACCGGTCTTGCGAATATCGCCGGGCGCCAGGTTGACCGTAATGCCCGAGCGTGGGATCTCGAACCCGGCGGAGTGCATCGCGCAGCGAATACGACCGCGCGACTCCATCACCTCCATACTCGGAATGCCGAGCATTTGGATGCCCGGAACGCCGCCGGCAAGCGAGACCTCGACCGTGACGGGAATCGCCTCGACGCCGCGGATGCAGGCCGCGTGAACGGCAAACGTCTCGAACGCCATCACGAAACCTGCCAATCGAACGCGTTGTACTGGTGCTCGATCTCGGCGATATGCCCGTCGCGGATGGTGACGCCCACGGCATCGAAGCGAATCGCCTTGAGCGGATAATGCTCCATGAGATAGCAACTTGCGATGCGGCGGTAGCGGCGTTGCTTTTGGGCGTCCACGGCCTCCTCGGGAAAGACCCGCGTGTTGCAATCCAGCGCAACGCGTCTGGTCTTGACCTCGGCCATCACCACGACATCGTCGAGCTCATCGAGCAGCACCAGATCGGCCTCGCCCTCGGTGCAACGATAACCCTGCTCCAGCAAGGTGTAGCCGCGCTCGTTAAAGTAGTCGATGGTGATCAGCTCGCCTAGCATGCCCAGCTCGCGGGGACTGAGTCCCTTGATAAACTCGGGCGTCATCGCCCCACAGTCGAGCTCGCCGTTTTCCCAACGCTCCTTGAGCTGCTGCGTCTTGCTCTTTTTGCTTGCGGCACTCATGGGGTCTCCTTTCCCGCACACTGCATTGCCCCGATGATGAGGGCACCTTTCATGCGGGTAAGTACCGGAAGCAAACCAAAAGCTGACCAAATGCCGACAAAAAACGGGCCGTACGCAGCAATGCTGCTGCATACGGCCCGCTACCAGCAGGTTTATAAAACCACAGAGGTCCCTGTCTCCACAATTGGCCTAGAAAAGGCGCTCAGTCTGCAGAAAGTTTCCGCAAAAGCTCACGCGGTGCAGCGGACAAAGTCCATGTTTGCGAATGGCCTCGATGTGCTCGGGGCTCGCATAGCCCTTCGACTCGGCCAGATGGTACTCGGGGTACTCGGCGTCGTACTCGACCATCATCTCGTCACGCGTGACCTTGGCCATGATGGACGCTGCGGCGATGCAGGCGATCTTGGCATCGCCTTTCACCACATCGCGCTCGTTAGGAACAGCGCCCAAGGGGTTGCCATCCATGAGGACGCAGTCGGGTTCAAGTCCCGTATCGGCCACGGCGCCCGCAACGGCGGTACGGATAGCACGGGCCATGCCCATCTCATCGATATCCTTAGGCGCGATATGGCAAAAACCGATCGCCGTCGCCACCTCGGCAATCTTCACTGAGAGCAACTCGCGGCGCGCCGGCGTGAGCTTTTTGGAATCGTTGATGCCCCAGACGCGCGGCTCCATGGGAAGGCACACGGCACACACGGTTAAGGGACCCGCTACCGAGCCGCGGCCCACCTCGTCGACACCAACGACCACCCCATCGCCGCCAAGCTCATGCATAAGCTCGTACATGTCATTGACGCGCTCGCGCTCGGCAAGTTCCTTAGCATGGCGTTTGAGGGCGCGTTCACAAGCCTTGATCACCTGCTGGCGCGGGTCCTCGCGATAATGCTCCACGAGGGCGGGGATCTCCTCAAACGTTGCGCTCGCTAGCTCTCCGGCAACCTGCGATGCCGAAACCGAGCTCGTCATATTGGCCATACCAGGCCCTCCTTGCATGCAAATCAGATAAAAAGAAGGGCCACCCGAAGGTGGCCCTTGTGTCCAAACGAGTGGACAGACGCTGCGATCTTCTTAGCGCTTCTCGGGGATGCGAGCAGCCTTGCCCACCTTGTCGCGGAGGTAGTACAGCTTGGCGCGACGGACGCGACCATGACGAACGACCTCGAGCTTGGCGATCTTGGGGCTGTGAAGCGGGAAGGTACGCTCAACACCGACACCGAAGGACATCTTGCGGACGGTGAAGGTCTCGCGGGCACCGGCGCCGGCCATGCGGATGACGTCGCCCTGGAAGACCTGGATGCGCTCGCGGTCGCCTTCCTTAATGCGGTAGTGAACCTTGACGTTGTCGGCGACGCGAACCTGAGGAATGTCCTCGCGGATCTGCTGACGCTCGATTGCGCGGATGTAATCCATGTGCAATTCCTTACTCTTCTAGAGGTGCCGTACCACCTTGGCCGGCACGTAGTTGAACAAACGTATTCGAGTATACACGCGCGGGTTTCTGCTGCAAGAACAATTTTTTACGCAGACAAAAAGACAAAACCCGCACATGATAACCGTCCGCCTCACGAATGAGACGGACGGCATGAAGGGGGGCTACGTTAGGCGTCTGAACCCAAAACGTTACGCGGAGCGCTTCGCCTCGAGCTTGGCCTGGGCGGCAGCCAGGCGTGCGAGGGGCACGCGGTAGGGCGAGCAGGACACATAGTCCACGTCGGCCACGTTGAACAGGCCCTTAATGGATTTGGGGTCGCCGCCGTGCTCGCCGCACACGCCAAAGTGCATGTCGGGGTTGGTGGCGCGGCCCTTCTCGACGGCCATGCGCACCAGCTCGAGCACCGCGGTATCGATGGTCTCGAAGGGATTGTCCTTCAGGATCTTCTTATGCATGTACAGCGGGATGAACTTAGCCTCGGCGTCGTCACGCGAGAAACCGAAGGTCGTCTGGGTGAGGTCGTTAGTGCCAAAACAGAAGAAGTCTGCATAATGGGCGATCTCGTCAGCGACCATGCAGGCGCGCGGCAGCTCGAGCATCGTGCCCACGGGAATATTGAGCTCGACGGCCTCTTCGTCGGAAACCTCGGCGATTACGCGCTCGATAACCTCGCGGATCTGGACATGCTCGGCCGTGATGGAAACGAGCGGAACCATGATCTCAGGGCGCGGATCGACGCCTTCCTTGATAAGACGGGCAGCAGCCGTAGCGACGGCGCGAACCTGCATGAGCGGCAGATCGCTAAAGACGACGGACAGGCGCACACCGCGCAGGCCGAGCATCGGGTTGGACTCGACCATACCGTCAATACGACGCAGACGGGTGCGCAGGGCGGCAAGCTCTTCCTCGTTGGCGCCAGCGGCTTCCTTCTTGGTGATGGCGACCTCGAGCTCACGCGGATTATCCAGGAACTCGTGCAGCGGCGGATCGAGCAGGCGAACGACCACATCGCGACCGGACATGGTCTTGAACATCGCCAGGAAGTCCTCGGTCTGAACCTTGAGCAGGTCGGCGAGGGCCTGCTGCTTCACGGCCTCATCGTCGGACAGGATGAAGCTCTGGATGATGTTCTTGCGATCGCCCAGAAACATGTGCTCGGTGCGGCACAGGCCGATGGCCTCGGCGCCAAACTCGAGCGCGAGCTCGGCATCCTCGGGATTGTCGGCGTTGACGCGCACATGGTTGGCGTGGCCACAGGTCTCGTCCAGACGGATCTCGTCGGCCCAGGACAGGATGGTGTCCAGGTCGCCGGTGAGCTCGGCGGAGACCAAATCGACAGCGCCATCGACGACGATGCCCTGGGTGCCGTCGATGGAGATGACATCGCCTTCGTACAGCACACGATCGCTACCCTCGATGCGCACAACCTTCTCGGCGGCGTCGATGTGGAAGCGCTCAACGCCGCAGACGCAGGGCGTACCCATACCGCGAGCGATAACGGCGGCATGGCTCGTCTTGCCACCGTGGCTGGTCAGGATACCCTCGGCGGCGACCATGCCCTTCAGGTCATCGGGGTTGGTCTCCCAGCGAACCAAAATGACCTTGTGGCCCTCGTTGGCGCGCGCGACGGCATCATCGCTCGAGAACACGACTTCGCCCACGGCGGCACCAGGGCTGGCGTTAAGACCGCTGGCCAGAGCCTCGTACTTCTTGGAGGCATCAAACTGCGGGTGCAAAAGCTGGTCGAGCTGGGCGGGATCGATACGGGCCACGGCCTCCTCGCGGGTGATCAGGCCCTCCTCGACCATTTCGATGGCGATACGCAGGGCGGCGGTGGCGGTGCGCTTGCCCACGCGAGTCTGGAGCATCCAGAGCTTGCCTTGCTCGATGGTGAACTCAATATCGCACATATCGCGGTAATGGTCCTCGAGCGTCAGGAACACGCGCTCGAGCTCTTCACCAGCGGACTCGAGGCCCGGGGTGGTCTTGAGGTCGGCGATGGGCTCGGTGTTGCGGATACCGGCGACGACGTCCTCGCCCTGGGCGTTTACCAAAAAGTCACCGTAGAACTCCTTGGTGCCGTCGGCCGGGTTGCGCGTAAAGGCGACGCCGGTCGCAGAGGTCTCGCCCTTGTTGCCAAAGGCCATGGCCTGCACGTTGACGGCGGTGCCGAGCTCGTCGGAAATGCCATGCTGCTTGCGGTAGATGCAGGCGCGCTCGTTCATCCAGCTGCCAAAGACGGCCTGGATGGCAAGGCGCAGCTGGAGCTCCGGATTATGCGGGAAGACGGGCTTGCCGTCGGCAACGTCGAGCTCGGGATACAGGGCGGCCTCGACGTTGTCGGAGAAGATGCTCTTAAAGGTCTCGACGAGCTCCTGTAGGTCTTCGGCCGAAAGCTCGGAATCGACACGAACGCCGGCGACCAGGCGGGCCTGAGTCAGGGCGTTCTCGAACAGGTCGGCGTCAACACCCATAACGACGTTGGAGAACATCTGGATAAAGCGGCGGTAGCTATCCCAGGCAAAACGCGGGTTTTGCGTCTGGGCGATGAGACCCTGGACAGAATCGTCGTTGAGGCCCAAGTTGAGGACCGTGTCCATCATGCCGGGCATGGAGAACGGAGCGCCCGAGCGAACCGACACGAGCAGCGGATCGGAGGCGTCGCCGAGCTTCTTGCCGCAGCGAGCCTCGAGGTCGGCCTCGGCGGCAACGATCTCATCAAGTGCGCCTTCGGGCCAGAGGTTGCCGGCACCGGAGTACTCGACACAGGTCTGGCAGGTAATGGTAAAGCCACCGGGAACCGGCAGGCCGATGCGGCTCATCTCGGCAAGGTTTGCGCCCTTGCCGCCAAGCACAAAGTTCATGGACTTGTCGCCCTCAGTGACACAGGTGCCCTGGGCGTCGGTTCCAAAACGGTAAACCCTCTTGCAATCGCTCACGATACTTCCCCTTCCATGCGCTCTCGCGCACGACCGTGGTGACGAATCGACCCGCCGGATGCGGGCCGTGAGGGAACTATACGGCGGACGTTGAGCGGGCTTGCGTAGAGGGCGAGGGGTTTGGTAAACGTGATAAATGCGGCGGTAAACGGTAGGTAAAGGTGGTTACCTTATGAAGATACCACTGCAAGAAAATTGCAGGTCAAATGCAAGTTCTTTGCTAAATCGCTTTACCAATATCGTGCATTATTTTTAGATAGTATTTTAAGGCCGGTGAATTTTTAGCTACCCCAATGAGTTAGCTTTGCTGACCTCGGCGGGCGGCGCGGCGGGCACGGGCTTCTTGGATTTCCATCAAATGACCGATGATCTCGGAGGCGCTCTCCTCAATCGCTTTGCCATCGGTACGCACCACAAAGCAGCCCAGACGCTTCATGAGGGCACGGGCTTCCTCGAGCTCGCTGCGCACGCTCTCGGGCTCGGCATAGGAGCCGGCGACGGCGCGAGCATAGTCATCGCCCAAGCGGCTATCGCGAATCTCAGAGATCACATCGACAGTCGAAATCAGACCAAACAACCGCATCGGGTCGACCTTGTAAATCGACTTCGGCGGCTCCATGCCATGGGCCAACGGAACATTGGCAACCTTGTAACCCTGATAGGCCAAATACATCGACAGCGGCGTCTTGGACGTGCGCGATACGCCCAGCAGCACGATATCTGCCCCCGAAAGGTCGTCGCAGCCGCGCCCATCATCGTGCTCAACGAAATACTCCATGGCCTCGATGCGATGGAAATAGCGGTCATCGGTCCTGTGAATCACGCCCGCGACGCCCTTGGGCGGCACACCGATGAGCGATGACAGCACGGCAAGTGTCGGACCGATCAGGTCGACCGAACGGATATGAAGCATGCCCAGGTAATCGAGTACGCGGGCGCGAAGCGCCGGATCGACAATGGTGTGGAACACGGCAATATCACGATGGTCCGCATCGACGCGCGGACCCACAAACGACTTGACCTGCTCCACCGAGTTCACCTTGGGCAGGCGCAAGAGACGAAAAGCCCCTTCATCAAATTGCCCGGACGCCGCAAGCACCACCTCACAAGCGGTATCACCGAGCGAGTCGGAGATAACGATAACGGTGGGACGAGCGGTGACCGGGCAATCCATGCGGGGCTCCTTTTGCGCTTACGCGCAGGCTGGCTTACTTTTTGCGGGCAAGCTCACCGATGTTGGCGATGCCGGAGAAAACGGCCTCGAAGCGGTTGAGCAGCTTAAGGCGATTATCGCGGAGCTGCTCGTCCTTGTCCATGACCATAACCTCGTCGAAGAAACGGTCGATGGGCGCGCGCAGGGCGGCCAGAGCGGCAAACGCGGCAGGATAATCCTCGGCGGCGAGAGCGGCGTCGACGGCGGTCTGAGCGGCCTCGGAGGCATCGGCAAGCGCAAGCTCGACCTCGCCCATCAGGGCGCGATCGTACTCCGCGCCCAGCTCGGGCTTGGAGATGTGCGCCGCGCGGGCGTAGGCGGTTGCCAGGTTGTCGAAGGTCTCGGCGTCGTTCTTGCGGGCCTCATCGAGGGCGGCGCAGCGGGCGAAGAAGAGCGACGGGGCAATGATGTGCACCGCGGAGACGGCGGCAACGGTGTCGGCCGGAATCTTCTCGTCGCGGGCCATGCTCACCAGACGGCCGTGGAAGAAGTCACGAACCTGCTGGGCGACCTCGGCGGCGTCGAACTCAATGCCCTGCTCGCTATAGAGCTCGAGCGCAAAGTCGATGAGCGACGTGGGGTCGATCGGCAGACGGTCGCGCAGGATGTTGATGATGCCGATGGCGGCGCGACGCAGCGCGTACGGGTCGGACGAGCCGGTCGGGGGCTCGCCGATGGCAAAGATACCCGCAATGGTATCGAGCTTGTCGGCACAGGCCACGATGCAGCCAGCGGTGCCCTCGGGCAGCTCATCGCCGGCAAAGCGGGGACGATAGTGATCGCGAATGGCGTGGGCGACCTCGTCGTTCTCCCCCATCGCGGAAGCGTAATAACCGCCCATAACGCCCTGCTGGCTCGTGAACTCAACGACGGCGTTGGATACAAGGTCGGCCTTGCACAGGTGAGCGGCGCGAGCGGCATCGGCGGCAAGGGGGGCGCCCAGATGGGCCTCGCGGGCGATGGCGAGCGCGAGCTGCTCAATACGCTCGGACTTGGCGAGCACGCTACCGAGCTTCTCCTGGAAGGCGACCTTGGCCAGACGCTCACGGAACTCGTCGAGGGAAATCTTCAGGTCCTCCTCGTAGAAGAACTTGGCATCGTCCAGACGGGCACGCACGACGCGCTCGTTGCCGTCGATCACGCGCTCGGCGTTCTCGGGCTTGCTGTTGGAGACGACCACGAACTCACGCGTGAGCTTGCCCTCGCCGTCATAGATCGGGAAGTAGCGCTGGTTGGTGAGCATGGACTCGCAGATGATCTCGTGCGGGACCTTGAGGAACTCCTCATCGAAGGTACCGACAAGCACCGTCGGCCACTCGCAGAGGTTGATGACCTCCTCGAAGACCTTCTTGGGCGTGTCGACATGGCAACCGGGGCGCGCAGCCTCGACCTCGGCGATACCGGCAAGGATGGCTTCACGACGACGCTCGGCAGAAAGCACGCCGGCGTCCTCGAGCACCTGCTCGTAGACGGCGGGGCTGGCGACCACATGGTCACCAGGGCCAAGTACGCGATGACCACGCGTGGTGTTGCCACTCGTCACGTCGGCAAACGACACGGGCACAACATCCTCGCCCAAAAGGCAGCAGATCCAGCGGACCGGACGAACAAAGGTCGCATGCTCGTGACCCCAACGCTGGCTGCGGTAGTTGGGCCACTGCAGGCCGGCGATGGTCTTCTCGCACAGAGCGGTCAGAATCGGCGTAGCCGGTGCAGAGGGAATGTTCTTCTCGGCGAACACATACTCGCGACCGTCAGTGTCCTCGCGACGGACCAGGTCCTCGGCAGCCACACCGCACTTGCGAGCGAAGCCCTGGGCGGCCTTGGTGGCGTTGCCGTCGGCATCAAAGGCAATGTTTGCCGCGGGACCACGCTTGACCTCGTGAACCTCATCGGTCGCGGTGGCGACGTCGGCCACGAGCGCAGCCAGACGACGCGGGCTCGAGATCACGCGGACCTCGCCGTGGGCCAGGCCGGCCTCGTCGAGACCCTTGGCAATCATGGTGCCAAGCTGCTTGACGGCATTGTTCAGCGGTGCAGAGGGCATTTCCTCCGTACCGATCTCAAACAGGAAATCCTTAGCGTCTGCCATGGCTTACGCCACCTCGCCTTCCTGGTCGGCATTCTCGTTGACTCCAGCGACCTCGGCCATATAGGCCTCGCAGCACGCCTTGGCGACGGCGCGGACGCGCAGGATGTAGTTAGCACGCTCGACCGCGGACAGCGCACCGCGAGCATCGAGCAGGTTGAAGGCATGGCTGCACTTCATGACGCAGTCGTAAGCGGGCAGCGGCAGCTTGCGCTCAAGGCAGGAGTGGCACTCGGCCTCGTAGTCGTCAAACTTCTGACGCATCATCTCGACGTTGGCGACCTCAAAGTTGTAGGCGCTAAACTCGCGCTCGTTCTCCAGGAACACGTCGCCATAGGTCATCGGCGTGCCATCGGGCAGATAGCTCCACACCAGGTCGTAGACGGAGTTGACGCCCTGAGCGTACATGGCGATGCGCTCCAGACCATAGGTAATCTCGACGGGCACAGGGTCGACCTCGATGCCGCCCACCTGCTGGAAGTACGTAAACTGCGTGACCTCCATGCCGTTGAGCCAGACCTCCCAGCCAAGGCCCCAGGCGCCCAGCGTCGGGCTCTCCCAGTCGTCCTCGACAAAACGAACGTCATGGTCGTTGGGGTCCAGACCGATAGCGGCAAGAGACCCCAGGTAGAGCTCCTGGGCGTTGACCGGCGACGGCTTGATGAGCACCTGGAACTGATAGTAGTGCTGCATGCGGTTGGGATTCTCGCCGTAGCGGCCGTCGGCGGGACGGCGGCAAGGCTGAGCGTAGCAGGTGCGCCACTCGGCAGGACCGAGCGAGCGCAACGTGGTCGCGGTGTGGAAGGTACCGGCACCGACCTCGGAGTCATAGGGCTGCATAATGACGCAGCCCTGCTCGCCCCAGTACTGCTGGAGGCGCAGGATGATGTCTTGGAAGGAAAGCGATGAAGCGTTCATGCCTCTAATATCCCCTCGTCGAAACGATTACACGGTTAGGTTCTGTACTATAGCGGTTTTTAGTCGATAGTGCCGATGCGGTTGAGCGGCCAGTAGCGCACAAGCGCCACGGCGATCAAATCAGAGCGATCAACGGGACCAAAGTAGCGCGAGTCGGCAGAGTTTTCGCGGTTGTCGCCCATCACCCACACGCACCCGTCGGGAACGGTGTAGGGATAGCTTACCTGAGCGCCGGGAGCTTGGACCGAAAGCGGCCAGCTCATGCCGGTCGTATAGCCCTCGTCGAGCGCTTGGCCGTCAACGACCACCTTGCCGTCCTGAAGGTCGACCGTCTGGCCGGCCGTGGCAATAACACGCTTGACGAGAACATCATGCTCGGAGGTGCCATCTGGGTTGTGGAACACCACAATATCGCCTTGGCTGACGGGGCGGCCGAGCTCAAGGCTCACCTTTTGCGCCAGGATCTGGTCGCCGATCTCGATCGTGGACTCCATGGAGCCGGTGGGCACCACAAAGGGTTCGACCACAAACGAGCGAATCAAGAAGGTGGCGACCAGTGCGATGGCGACGACCGCGATCCACTCAAACGCACCCTTTAGCACGGAATGCTGCGAAGGAACCATTCTCACTCCTCGCTCTTCGAATACGATGCGTCCAGGATCTCTTGCGCGTATGCGCGCTCCTCGGGCGTAAGCCGCGCCGTCTCGATCAGGTCGGGACGCCAGCGGCAGGTGCGCTCGATGGCATTCTTACGGCGCCAGGCGTCAACCTTGGCGTGGTCGCCGCTCACGAGCACCGGCGGCACGCCCTCGCCGTTGAACTCGGCGGGGCGGGTGTACTGCGCGTACTCGAGCAGGCCTCCGTCCTCGGCGGTCGAGAACGACTCGTCCACATTGCTCATCTCGTCGCCCAGGGCGCCGGGAATCAGACGCACGACGGCGTCGGCAACGACCATAGCGGGAAGCTCGCCGCCCGTAAGCACGTAGTCGCCGATCGATAGGCGCTCGTCGGCATACGCATACGCGCGCTCGTCGACACCCTCGTATCGACTGCATACAAACAGCAGGCGCTCGCTTTTGAGCAGGCGCTCGGCCACATGCTGCGTAAAGGGTTCGCCGCAGGGCGTAAAGAACACCACGGTGGGCTTGGGACCCTCAGAGCTAATAGCCTCGATGGCCTCGGCGATGGGCTCGACCTTCATGAGCATGCCCTGCCCGCCGCCGTACGGCTCGTCATCGACGGTACGATGGCGGTCGTGCGTCCAGTCGCGCAGGTTATAGGCCTTAAAATCAAAAAGGCCGGCCTTGCGGGCGCGGCCCAAGATCGATGTGGACATGACGGGCTCAAACATCTCGGGAAAGACCGAAAGGGTCTCAATCAGCATGTTGTCCTCCCTACTTGTCCATATCAATCAAACCGTCCATAACGTGGACGGAAATTTTCCCCTGATCGGGAAGATCGAGCACAACCTGCTCGATCACGGGAATCAGCACCTCGCCGTACCGATCGCCCTCGACAACCCAAACATCGTTGGCGGGAGTCGACATGATCTCGACAATCGTGCCGAGCAAGCCAAAGCGCTCGTCGACCACCTCGCGACCCATCAGGTCGGTATAGGCGGCATCGAGCGAATCGAGCTCAAAATCGTCACGGTTTGCCAGCACGTAGCATCCGGTGATGCCCTCGGCGGCCGTCAAGTCGTCTATGCCCTCAAACGAGACCAGATCGCCATCGCCCGTATCGATGACGGATACGACCGCGCAAAAACGGTCGCGCTTGAGCGCCGGTGGCGTCAAGGCGACGCGCATACCCGGCGTCAATACAGAAGGAAGCCCCCGCAGCGGCTGCGCGAGGACCTCCCCCTTCCTTCCGTGCGGCTTGACCACACGGGCGATGTTTTTGTACTGGGACCTCAAGGTCCTAGCCCAGAACCTCTACCTCGACTGCAGTGTCGAGGCGAGCGGCCAGTGCACGGGCGAGCGTGCGAATGGCCTTGATGGTACGGCCACGACGGCCGATGACCTTAGCGACGTCATCCTCGGCAACCGAAACCTCAATCGTGGAGGCGTCGTCACCATCGATGACCTCAAGGCTCACGGAATCCGGGTCGTCGACGATCTGAACAACGAGATATTCGACGAGATCGGCGATGCGATCTGAGAGCATTGCCTCACCCTCGAGCTGTGCAGCGTCAACCTCAGGCACGATTTACTCCTCGGCGCCCTCAGCGGCCTCAGCGGCAGCCTTAGCGGCCTCGGCCTCTTTGGCGAGCTGCTTCTTGGACTTCTTGACGACGGTCTCGGTCTTCTCGCCCTCGTTGGCGGCCTTGACCAGAGCAGCGACAGCGTCGGTGAGCTGAGCGCCCTTGGACTGCCAGTCAGCGATCTTCTCGAGATCGAGGTTGATGGTCTTGGGGGCGGTCATCGGGTTGTAGCGGCCAACCTCCTCGATGATACGACCGTCACGCGGGGCGCGGGAATCGGCGACGACGACACGGTAGTACGGACGCTTCTTAGCGCCGTGACGAGCAAGGCGAATCTTGACTGCCAAAGGAAACTCCTCCAACCAAGCAGCTTTAGGCTGCAACTACAAACAAACAGTTGAACATAATACGCCATCGACGCGGGCAGGTGAAGTCCGTGAGACCAACTTCTTCGGTGTAGTCGAAGGCAAATCCATATCTTAGACAAGAATTCGCGATTTGCAAGCACATCCACGCACCCCACATGAGCTGCGCGGTATACTCATGCCATGAAAAGACGCGAACATACATACGGTTATGAGGATGCTGCGGGCGTCACGCCTCCGCCCTGGACGGGACCGGCGGTGGGCCTCATGGATCTCGATGCGTTTTTTGCGAGCGTGGAGATGCTCGACCATCCCGAGTGGCGCGGAAAGCCGCTCATCGTGGGTGGAGACGCCGATTCGCGTGGCGTCGTGTCCACGTGTTCGTATGAGGCACGTCGCTTTGGCGTGCACTCTGCCATGGCCTCGGCCGAAGCGCGGCGCTTGTGCCCGAAAGCCATTTGGACGCACGGGCACTTTGATCGCTACCGCGAGGTGAGCGCGCAGGTCATGGCGATTCTCGCCGACGAGACCCCGCGCGTCGAGCGCGTATCCATCGACGAAGCCTTTATCGATATCACACCGGGTCGCTTTGCGCCCGAAGACCCGCTGCTGGTTGCGCGGCGTATAAGCGACCGCGTGGCAGGGCTGGGAGTGACCTGCTCCATTGGCGTGGGCTGCAACAAGACGGTCGCAAAAATCGCAAGCGAGCGGGATAAGCCGTTTGGGCTGACCATCGTGCGCCCCGGAACCGAGCAGCGCTTTTTGGCCGCGCTGCCGGTATCTGCCATGAGTGGCATCGGGCGCTCGGCCGAGGAGCGACTGCGCCGCATGCGCATCTACACCCTCGGCGAGCTATCACGTGCACCGGAATCCACCTTGGCCTCTATTTTTGGCGTCAACGGCGAACGCATGCGCCAGCGTGCGCAAGGACTCGAAATCTCCGAAGTCACGAGTCTCGATGAAGAGCGCGAGGTCAAATCGGTCAGCAATGAACGCACCTTTGCGAAAGATTTGACTGAGCGTGGGGATATTGAGGCGGCGATTGCGCTGTTGGGAGAGTCAGTGGGACGCCGCCTGCGCCGTCAGGGGCTGACGGGTGCCACGGTAACGCTCAAGCTTAAGTATTCGTATGGCAGCGGGCGTACGGCACAGCGCCGGCTGCCTCATCCGACCGACGATGAGAACATCTTCGTGGCGGTTGCACTCGAACTGCTCGACAACATCTGGCAGGATGGCATGCATGTTCGCTTAGCGGGCATCGGCATGAGCGACTTCGACCACCAAGGCGGCATCCAGACTGACCTGTTCTGCGAGATCGATGACCGCGGAGCCCAATCCAGCGACCGCCGCGACCTCTCCGTCGCCATCGACGCCGTCCGAGACAAATTCGGCGACACCGCCCTTTCCTTCGGCCGCCAATCCCGCTTCAATAACTAGTCTTTTTTGGACGGGGGGGGTTGCTGCCTTCCGTCCGACACGGCATTGGTAGTCAATTTGGGACGGGGCTATTTTAGCTACCCCTATATATCGGTTGAGATTCATTCGGCCTAATTCATTCACCGTCAGCCAAAGGGTAGCTAAAATAGCCCCGTCCCAAATTGACTACCCCGGATGTCCGGTTTGCCCGCCGCAACAAAACTCTGTCCCAAATAGCTACTGATCGAGCTTGACCTTCTGAATCGTGCAGTGACCGATGCCCGTGAGGCGCACGATCTGCTTTATCGAAAAGCCCTCGTTTTTGAGCGTACGGATGTAGTTGTCGCGCACGGCTTTAGGCAAATCTTTAAGGTGGTGAGGCTCATACGGTTTAAGGAGAGCCTGTGCAAACTCCAGTGCATCTATGTCGCTCACATGAGCGCCGTCACGGAAGCAATATCGATTCGGTTCTCCCGAGGTACTGAAAGCAAAAAATCTCTGAGAATCTCCGAGCAAACCTAGCACACATTCAGTCATACAAATACCCGGGTATCCCATATATTCGCTAAAACTGCTCCAACGATATAGTGAAGCAGTCCCAATCCTGGCTTTCGCAGGATTATCGTGAATATATCTCACACAGTTGAGCAGCTGATCATCGTTAAGAATCGGCACGCTCTTAAATCGATCCTGAAAAACTGGTCCCTTCCGTCCGGTTTTCGCGTTGAAATACATCGCATATGCAGTCGTAACAGAGTGCATGCAATCGCTCAGGTGAACATGTTCATCATCTAGCAACAAGTGAATATGGTTGTCCATAAGGCACCAAGCAATGATATTGACGTCGTATTTTCGGCATTTCGAGGCAAGCAACCGAATCAAATATATCCGATCATCGGCATCCTCAAATATCAGCTGACCACCACAGCCCTTTTGGACGACATGGTAATAGCCGTAAACAGAGATTTCCCGCGCGGTCCGAGTCATACGCATCTCCTCCTCTACAGATAACAAATACGTTACCCGAGTCGGAAAGCTAAATATCACGCAATGAACCGCAACTCGCTTCTATCGGCGAACGGTAGGTAGTAGCTAAAAAAGCCCCGTCCCAAATTAGCTACTTTGGGCAAAAAGAAAGGCGGGCAGCTGCGGAAAACCGCAACTGCCCGGCGATATGCGTGAGGGTAGCTAAACCCCGTCTCAAATGAGCTACTAGAGGAGATTGAGGGGGAGCTGGGGGGCGTCTCCCCAGAGTTTCTCGAGGCGGTAGAAGTCGCGGGCTTCGGGAGTGAAGACGTGGACGACAACCGAACCGTAGTCCATGAGCATCCAAGTCTTCTGCTCGCGGCCCTCGATGGAGAACGGATGCTCGCCGCAAGCCTCGGCGACCTTCTCCTCAATCTCGTCGACGATCGAATCAACCTGGCGGTTGTTGGTGCCGGTAGCAAGGACAAAGTAGTCGCACACATCGGAAAGCTCAGTCAGGTCGAGCACCTGAACGTCCTCGCCCTTCTTGTCGTAGGCGGCCTGCGCGGCGGCGCGGGCGACATCCTCGGCGGCGACACCGCTCGCGGACAGCGAGGCGGCGGTGCGGTCGGACGTGGCGGCGAAGCTCTTGTGCTCCACATCCTTGAGAATCTGCTCGTCAGTCATGGTCTCGTCGGCCATGGAATACCTCTTTCTAGACGCACCCGAGCTAGCGTAGCTGGGCGTAATGGTTGTAAATCGTAATAGCCGTGGGATAAAGATAACGCCCGGACTGGATCACATAGACCAAACCCTGCGCAAAACAGGAGAAGAACAACTCATCGAGCGTCGACTCCCCCACCATCTTGCGCAGCGCGTGGGCATAATCGCCGTGGCGGTTGGGCTCGATGGCATCGGCCACAAAGACCACCATATCGAGCGGCGTCATGTCGCAAGCTCCCACGGTGTGACGGTCGACAGCCTGAAAGACCGCCGGCGACAGCCCGGGAAAAAGCTGCGGAAGCTCATAGGCGGCAACTGGGCCATGCAGCAGCGGTGTCGCGGCCGAAGGAGAGCCGGCAACCTTGATGCCATAGTGAAGCGCGCGGGCCACGAGCTCGTCATCGGAAAGCACCTTGTCCCAGTCGTGGATCAAGCCGGCGGCAGCGGCATCAAAGCGGTCAACGCCGTAGACCTCGGCCAGATGAAGTGCGGTCTCGGCAACACCCAGCGAATGCACATAGCGCTTGCGTTTATCCTTCATGCGAACATCGAGCAGCTCTTGAATGCGCTTGAGCAGTGCGCGCTCATCGCCCTCAAACTGATCCTCTACCGACAACGTAGACCCCCATCACTCAAAATCTTCTTGGCCCAAATCGGCATATAGCCTGCGTTTGCGAATGTAGCCGAGCACGGACTCGCTCGTAAGATAGCGCACGCTCATGCCGCGGGCAACTCGCTTACGAATGTTCGTCGAGCTGATCGCCAGCGCCGGAATCTGAATATAGCGCACGTCGAACGGCAGCCCCGACTCTTTGATTCGGGCACGCGCTGTATCGATATCAAAGCCCGGTCGTGTCGCCGCAATAAAGGTAGCAAGCTCAGCGATTCGTTCGGCATCATGCCAGGTCACGATATCGATAATCGCATCGGCGCCCGTAATAAAGTAGAGCTTCTGTCTCTTATACACATCTCCGAGCCCACGAGACTAGCGCTCATCTCG
>ENA-OYVR01000081-OYVR01000081.1-human-gut-metagenome-genome-assembly--contig:-NODE-81-length-18163-cov-5.561741_pt1 | contig 18163 bp, 17 predicted proteins | sample MGYA00244158_ERZ653373 | MGnify/ENA primary metagenome ERZ653373 (study PRJEB26926, sample SAMN06164990) | human gut metagenome | biome: ENVO:00009003; feature: ENVO:2100002; material: ENVO:00002003... | reverse complement strand
AGAGACAGGTCAGGAACAGCGTATCATGCTCTGCCTGCCGGTACGCGCACTGGACGCCGACGACCGTGAACACGCCCAGGCCGACCGCGTCCATCACCAGCAGCAGCCGGTCGAACACCGGCTCGTGCCGCCCGACGCGGGCGCGCACGTGCGGCAGGAACATGAGCACGGACACGGCAGCCGCCGTGAGGGTATAGACGGGATCGTGGAACGTCGCAGGCGGGGTCACGCCGAGAATGACGTCGCGGACAATGCCGCCGCCGACCGCCGTGCAGACGCCGAGGACAATCACGCCGAACAGATCCATCTGCTTTTTGATGCCGACAATGGCGCCGGAAACGGCAAACGCGGCCGTGCCGATCAGTTCCAACACAAAAACAAGGATATTGGACATAACGGAAACCTCCGGAAGCTTACACGCGCAGCGATTTTTTCTGCACGGCCAGCGCGCCGAGCGCGATCAGCACGCCGATGAACGCGCAGCCGGTCGAGAACCAGAGCATGAGCGTTGTGCCGCCGAGATCGATCAGATACCCGGAGACGAGACTGCCCAGCAGCGTACTGAGCGAGATGGCGAGGATCGTGCGGATGGACTGGCCCTGCACCCGGTCGGCGGGGTCAACGGATTCGTTGGCAAAATAGACCGAGGCCGGGAAGAACAGGCCGTAGCCCAGCATCTGCACCGGCTGCACGGCCAGCAGCATCCCAAGCGAACCGGACGCGAGGATCAGCAGTGGCTTGACCACCATAAAGATGATCGAGATCAGCAGAATTTTCGCGCTGCTCATCTTCTTTTGCAGCAGTCCGAACACCAGCGCTGACGGCAGCTCCGAAGCGGCCATCAAAAACTGCGCGACGCCGAGCGCCGTGCTGCCGCCGCCGTGGCTGTTTACAAGCGAGACAAGGAAATTGCTGATCGGCATCACGCCCATCATGCCGAAGAAGCAGGCGATGAGCATGAGCGTAAAGACCCTGTTTTTCTTTAAGATCTGCCAGATCGAATGGCCGGAGGCCGACTTTGCCTGCGGCTGCGGCAGAAGGCGCGCCGGGATGCTCGGGAATGCCAGCAGGCAGACAATCAGCAGAAGCTGCTCGGCGCAGTGCGCCAGAAGCGCCGCCTGCATACCGAACCGCGCCGTCAGCAGCCCCGTCACGACGCATAAAACTGCGTAGGTCAGCGAACCCATCCCGCGTGCGAAGCTGTAGGGGATCTTGACGCCTGCGTTGACATACTGCATCCCCATCGAGTCAATGAGCGGATAGGAGTTCGTCTCCAGCACGCCGAACAGGAAAATGATCAGCGCCGTGAGTGCAAAGCCGGGGCGCGTGAAATAAAAGACGAGATTGAGCGCCACGGCAGGCAGCAGCATGACGATCAGCAGCTGCTTGATGGGCACGCTCGGGTGCCGGTCGGCCCAGCCGCCGATGACCGGCTGCGTAAAAAGGCTTGCCAGATAGCACAGCGCGCAGAAAATTCCGGCCTGTCCGGTCGTAAAGCCCCGGTCGAGGACGATCGCGGCCTGATAGGCGCAGATAGAGCTGATCATGCCCCAAAAGCTGGCCTGCAGGAGGACATAACAAAGAACGATTCGTTTTCTGGACGCCATGGCATTCGCTTCCTTTACAGCCGGTATGACAGACACTATTATAGAGCGCGGAACCGATAAAAACAAGCGGATTTTCCTGAAAAAATGCTTGATTTTCGGCGCTCTGTGTGCTAAAATACATTGGTCTGTGAAAAAGAATGGTCCTCTGCCGCAGCCGGCACGAAGGTGCAGCGGCATTTCCTTGCGGTATGAACGTTCTTAATTTGAAGGAGGACACAAGTATGGATCTCATGAAGGCTCTGACCAGCCAGTACATGAAGCAGGAGCTGCCTGAAGTTCAGGTCGGCGACACCGTTCGCGTTCATGTCAAAATCAAGGAAGGTTCCCGCGAAAGAATCCAGATCTTCGAGGGCACCGTCATCGCCAAGAAGCACGGCGGTATCGAAGAAACCATCACCGTTCGCCGCATCTCCTATGGTGTCGGCTGCGAGAAGGTTTTCCCGCTCCATGCGCCCAACGTTGTCAACGTCGAGTGCGTCCGCCACGGCAAGGTTCGCCGCGCGAAGCTGTACTATCTGCGCGACCGTCTTGGCAAGGCTGCAAAGGTCAAGGAAAAGGTCTGATCCCAACCATCCAAAAACCGCCGGTTCCACACGGAGTCCGGCGGTTTTTGCTTTACCCACACACGAACGGCTCCCGTATGCAGCTGCATACGGGAGCCGTTTTCCTGAAGCTTCTGAATTAAATATCCAGCGGGTCCATGCTGAGGACAGGGTGGCCAACCTCGGACAGGAAGGCGAGCAGCTCTTCCGGATCGCCGTTCGGGCAGTTCGTCTCGTCGGCGACCATATCGGCAAAGTTGTCGATATCGTACATATCCTTGGCAGTCTCATTGAGCTTGTCGCGGATCTGATCCTTCAGCTCCTTCGGCAGCCAGACCAGACGGCCGACGCCGCCTTCGGCCTTGAGGAACTTGTGAGAGGCGATGTAGTGCTTGCCGTGGCCCATGAAGCCCGGAGTCTGCACGCCGCCGCCGGTCATGGAGGCCATCTCGGAGAAGGTCATGCCGAGCGGAGTGATGCCTGCGTATTCACGGCAGGTGATGACAACGCCCATCGAGCACGGCTCGATGCCGCAGATGCACTCGAAGCAGCCGCAGGAGGTCATCGGATCCTCCAGCAGGGAGTAGAGCGTGACGTGCTCCAGCGCGCCGTGAGAGTACTGTGCGACGGCCTCGTCGACGTCCTCATAGCGGCCGGTGCGCTCGTCGGTGCAGCGCTCCTTGGTGACGACCTGGCAGGGACCCTGCGGGTCAAGCTCGTTCGTGGCCTTCGCGTCCAGCCAGGACACGGCACCGCACAGGCCCAGACGCTCCGGGGTGACGATGCAGACGTGGCTCGGGGAGAACGCCTGGCACATGATGCAGGAATAGAAGACGGGCACGGATTCGTCGGTCATGGACTTCAGGCGCTCGTCGCGCTTGTCGAAGACCTCGTTGGCGTGCTTGCGCAGCGCGGCGTTCGGCTCGTCGCCGACGACGATGCGGACCTGGCACTTGTCAACGACCGTGTCAAACTCGGACTTGATCTTGGCGTAGAGCACTTCGCCGATGTGGCGGAACTTGAAGCCGGCCTCGAAATCAGCCTTGCTGATACGGACGCGGATCATGTCGCGCTGGCCGGTGTGCATGAGGCCCTCCACGCAGTTGAGGAAGGAGTGGATCTTACGCTCGAAGACAGGCTCGAAGTCGGGCTGCATATTCTTGCCTGCGACCTCGACGGTGTAGCTCATGGAGATCTTGGAGCCGACCGGGATCTCGTCGATTTCGGGGCCTTCGACCACGATCTTGTGATCCTCGACCTCGGAGGCGTCCTTCGTGGTGACAAGCTCGAAGCAGTCCTTGCGGGAGCCGTCGATCTCGACCTGCATATCGCCCTTGCGGATGATCTCGCCCTCGAATGCGGAGGAGAAGGAGACGGGGATATCGATCTTCGTGATCTTCAGCTTGATGCCGCGCGCCTCAATGGAGGTGTCGATCCAGTCCTTGGTGTTATCATAGATGATCAGGGACTTCGGAACGGCCCACATATCGTCGTGGTCGTTGGTGATGACCGGGAAGCCCAGCTTGATGGCGCCTGCGCCGCAGGCGACGGTAATGTCGTTGACGGGCTTATAGGCGTTGACGAATGCGTTGATGCGGTCGAAGGTGTACTTGTGGAAGCCCTCGACGTCGCCCGGCTGGATGGCGCCGAAGATCATGGCTGCGCGCACGACCAGAGAAATGACGTGGCCGACGGACCAGATCTCTTCGCCGACGGGAACGACACGGACAGGGAAGCTCATGGAAAGACCGGCTTCCACAGCCTGCTCGATGATGCCGCCGATCAGGAAGACGAAAATGCCGCGGGACTGGTAGCCCTTGATCGTCTCGACCGCTTCCTCGGTGGAGGGAGCCGGGCCGATCATGACGACGAAGCCGGGGATATCGCCGGTGACAAGGGGAACGCCCAGCTCACGGACCTCTGCGTCGGTGAAATGGCCGTGATAGTGCGTGCCCTCGTACGGGGTCTGGGTCTTGACATATTTGCAGGCTTCGATCATTTCAGCGGCGATGGCGGTGCCGACGCCGGACTGGAAGATGGAGTTGGTGCGCGGCTCGCGGAGCATCATGGCCTTGACGTCGGCCAGAGCATCCTGCAGTTCGCCGGTCGTAGTGACCTTCTTGCCGATGTAGGCATAGATGCAGGCGCAGAAATACGCGGTGGAGGGAAGCGTCAGAGGAGCGTCGCGGCCGACTTCAGCCACGATCTTGTTCACTTCTTCCTCGGCCTTGGCGAACATCTCGTCAGAGCCGTCGAAGACGCGGTTAAACAATGTCTTCATTGTGGTTTCATTCCTTTCAGATTCATTCTTTGGCGTCAATGGCAGCCTTGATCGCGCGGATCTCATCCAGCGCGTCGGGGCTGCAGTCGTAGGGGGAGAGGCCCTTCCGGTCCGCGTCGATGACGGTGGGACTGTAGCTGATGAAGCCGAGCAGATCGTCTGCCGGGATGCGGCTTCTGATAAATTCACGGTCGGATTCGTCGCGGATCTTGTTGGCGACGACGCGTACCTTGGTCACGCCGATGTCCTTTGCAAGCTCCTTGATGCGCACATAGGTCTGTACGCTCCGCGCGCCCGGCTCGATGACCACGATGAACTGATCCATCATGCTGGCCGTGCCGCGTCCAAGGTGCTCAAGTCCCGCCTCCATGTCCATGATGACCACGTCGTCCCTGCGGAAAACGAGATTCGTCAGAATCGCCTTGAGCATCACGTGCTCCGGGCAGACGCAGCCGGAGCCGCCGGTGTCGACCGTGCCCATGACGAGAAGCTTCACGCCGTTGATATTTTTGGCAAGCTTGTCGGGCAGATCGGAAACGTCCGGGTTCAGCTTATAGAAGCTGTTCTGGTCGTTTGCACCCGTGCGCTGCTTGGCAAGCTGCTTCATTTTGGAGACCGGGACAATGGAATTGACCTCTTCCTCCGTCAGGCCCAGCGCCAGGCCCAGATTGGCATCCGGGTCGACGTCGGCTGCGAGGACGGTGCGCCCTTCGTCGGCGTAGAGACGTGCGAGCGTGGAGGCCAGCGTCGTCTTGCCGACGCCGCCCTTGCCGGTGATAGCTACTTTCATATCGGTAAAGACCCTCCGGGAAGATCTTAGATGCCGAGAGCCGCGCGCTTGGCTTCGATCGCGGCGATCATCTTGTCGCCGAGGCTCTCAATGTTGGTGTCGACGACGAAGTGCGCCTCGACCCACTCCTTGCAGCCCCGCGTCTCACCCTGCAGAAGCTCGGTGATCTCGCTGGAGCCCTTGGAGTACGGATCGACGCCGAGGTAGGTGTCGATGCCGGTCGCCACGACGTAGTTGCCGATGGAAACTGCCTTTTCAGACATCCATTCCGGCGCGCAGCCGCAGAGCGGAATCTGGGAAATGTTGATGCCCCAATCCTTTGCAAGATCGGAAGCAAGGATCATCATACGGGAAATATCAACGCAGGAGCCCATATGCAGGATGGGCGGGATGCCGACCAGCTTGCACACGCGCTTGAGGCCCTCGCCGCAGTATTCGGCGGCGTCGAGATCCATGAGGCCTGCCTTGGCCGCGGCCTGTGCCGAACAGCCGGAGACGATGACGATGATATCGTTCTTGAGGAGCTTCTTCATCAGCTCGATGTGCGCGGTGTCGGGGCGGACCTTGGGGTTGTTGCAGCCGACCATTGCGACAGCGCCGCGCAGGACGCCGGCCTTGACGACGTCAGCCAGCGGCTTGAGCGTGCCGAGGACGTCGACGTGAGAGTTGCACACGCCGTCGAGCTCTTTCTTAATGGCCTCGACCGAGTAGCCGACACGGGCCTTGGTCTTGAGGTTCGGAATGTTGACAAGCTCGGGCTTGCGGTTTTTGAAGTTTTCAATCGCCATGCGGATGATCGCCTTGGCGTTGTCCGCCGCAGTGTCCTCGTGGAACTCGATGAAATCGGAGTCCGGCATACGGGCGATGGGAGACGTGGTGATGAACTTGGTATGGAAGCACTTGGACAGCGGGCCAAGGGCCGGGAAGATGCACTGCACGTCGACGACGATGGCCTCGCAGGCGCCCGTCAGAACGACGTTTTCCTGCTGCAGGAAGTTGCCCGCCATCGGAATGCCCTGACGCATGGCGACCTCGTTGCCGGTGCAGCAGACGCCCGCGATGTTGATGCCCTTTGCGCCGACGGACTTAGCCAGCGCGACCATCTCGGGATCCTGCGAATACATGACGATCATCTCGGAAAGAGACGGATCGTGGCCGTGGACGATGATGTTGACCATATCCTTTTCCATGACACCGATGTTGGCGGTGGTGTCAAGGGGACGCGGGGTGCCGAACAGAATGTCGGAGAACTCGGTGCCCATCATGGAGCCGCCCCAGCCGTCGGACAGACCGGCGCGCAGGGACTGCTTGATCAGAGCCTCCGGCAGCGAGGAACAGCCCATATGCGTCATGTGCAGCGACTGCGAGACCTCACGGTCGATCGCGCGCGGCTCGATGCCGGCGTCATGCCACAGCTTCTGGGTGTGCTCCGGTGCGCGCTTGAGGTAGCGCTGCACGCCGAACGGCTTGCCGTACTCGAGAAGACCCGTCTCGGCGACCTCGTGGGCCAGATCGTAGATATCCTTGCCCTCGGTCTCGATGCCCCACTCGGCGGCGATCTTCTTCAGCTTTTCCGGATCCTTGACCTGGTAGGAGCCGCCCTCTTTCGCCTGATAGAGCGTGTGGCAGATCTGACGGCCATGGTCGGAGTGCGTGGCTGCGCCGCCTGCGGTGAAGCGCAGGTAGTTACGGCCGACAATGCCGTGCACGTCGCAGCCGCAGATGCCGCGCGGCGCCTTGGGCGTGATGCGGCAGGGGCCCATGGAGCAAATACGGCAGCAGGTGCCGGCTTCGCCGAAGCCGCAGTGCGGCGTCTGATTCTTGACGCGCTGCTGCCAGGAATCCGCGCCAACTTTTTTGCCGGTTTCAAGCAATTCGTTGGTCGCTGCTTCCATCTGTTCAACTGTGATTAAGCGATCCCAATCCATCGATGATGTATCCTCCTAAAATATGTTCTGAACCGGCCTGCGTACACCGGACGCAGAGCCGAAAGGGGCGGCGGACTGCCCGTGCGGACAGACCGAGCAGGCGCAGCTGCGCTTTGAAACCAAAAAGCGGCAGGATGCACCTCATATAGCTTGTGTCCATTTTACCAAGCGCCCCGAAAAAAGTCAACCGATGCGAACCCCCTGCGGGGGATCACCGGAAATCCAATTTTACGGAGAGAATAAAACATTAAAAATAGATAAAGTCAGAATTATCTACAAAATAACAGATAATTCTGACTTTATGCAGAAAATGATATGCGGTATCCGGATATTCCTTTTTTTATGATCCCATATGAACATTGATATGCGGATAGCACATGGTGATCCCGGCAGCGGAAAAGACCTCCTGCATCCCGTCGAGCACATCGTTATAGCACGTCCAATAATCCTCTGTGCGCGCCCAGAAGCGCAGGACATACTGGATCGAGCTGTCGCCGTAGGAGACGACGTGCGCCTCGACAGGCCGGTCGCGGAGCGTCTTTTCATGCGCTGCCGCAGCGGCGCAGAGGGCGGCGCGGACCTTGTCCGCCGCATCGTCATAGGACGCCGAGACGTTCACGTCGATCCGGCGCACGTCCTCGCTCGTCATGTTGACGATGCTGCCCGCCGTGATCTGGCTGTTGGGCAGATAGATGATCTGGTTGTCATAGGTGCGCAGGCTCGTATAGACCGCGCCGATGGTCAGCACGGTCCCGGCCTTGTCGCCGATCTGGACATAATCGCCCGACCGGAAGGGCTTGGCCGTCAGGATCATCAGCGCGCCCGCGACGTTGGACAGCGCCGTCTGCATCGAGAGCGAAACGGCAAGACCGGCGACGCTCAAAATCGCCAGCAGAGAGCTTGTATCGATGCCGAGCGTCCCGGCCACAAGCATGACGGCGATAAAGATCAGAACTGCCTTGGCCGTCGTGCGCAGGAAGCCGAAAATGGTGTGGTCAAGCTTCGAATGCGAAAACAGCTTGTCCGCCGCCTTCAGAATCAGCTTGATGAGCACTGCGCACAGAACCAGCAGCACCGCCGCATACAGCAGCTTTTCAAGCGTCAGCTTCGAGAAAAACGACTGCACCTGTTTTTCGTCAATGGCAGCCGAGTCAAGAACAGAAGAAAAGAACATAAAACCTCCTGTGCGTTATGGGTAGTACCTGCCCTACAGCCGAATGGGCAGGTATATACGAGTTTGCCGCAGACGTTCAGCTGCGCAGTGCGCTCAGGATCTCCGGGAGCAGCACGTCGCGGTTCTCCTCCGATACCTCGATCAGGCGCACGTTCGGGTGGCTGCGGATGGCGGCGGCGAGCGGGGTGTCGGCCTTTTTCTGCACCACGCCGAGGATGGGGACGCATCCATCCAGAAGCGTCCGGATGCGTGCGGAATACGTGTCCGCGTGCCGCTCCATGCGGCCGATCTCGTCCATCAGCACAAGGTCGCAGTCCTCCGCGCCCTTCAGCGCGTCCATGCCCGCCGTTTCAAACGCGTCCGGGAACGACGCGATGCCAAGTTCCGGGCGGCGGATGCCAACGCGGTTCTGTGCGCCGCAGAGCAGATCCTGCGCGGCGGCGGGATGCAGATAGACGGGTCTGCTGCCGTCCGCCTCCGGCTTTGCCGAGACGGTGCGGAAGCCGCCCAGCCGCTCCGGCTGCAAAGCGTCCAGCGCGGCGGCGATCAGCGTGCTTTTCCCGATCTGCACAGGACCGGTCAGAAATACGTGCATCCTTACCCCTCCTCCCGCGGCTTTTTCGCGGTTCCGGAGCGCTTCGCCCGGTGCAGGATCATCTCTGCCGCGATCGACACGGCGATCTCCGCCGGAGTCTGGCCGAGAATGTCCAGCCCGATGGGCGCGTGAATGCGGGCAAGCTCCGCCTCCGGGATGCCGTTTTCCATGAGATACTCGTTGGTCGACGCAATTTTATGGCGGCTGCCGATGCAGCCGATATACGTCGCGGGCGAACGCATCGCCTGCAGCAGCACCTCGCGGTCGGCCTGATGGCCGGGGGTCATGATGCAGACGTAATCGTTTTCCGTGAGCGTCAGATGTGCGCCGATGTCCAGATAATCGCCGAGAATGACGCGCTCAGCCTGCGGATAGTGCTCCGGCGTGGCAAATCCCGGCCGGTTGTCATAGACCACAACGCGGAAATCGACCGAAGCCAGCACCGGCACGAGCGCTGCGCCGACGTGCCCGCCGCCGAAGATATACGCATAGCCCGCCCGCGTGAGCGGCTCGACGTAATAGCGCGGCTCCCCCTTTTTCGTGACCGCGTCCGCGCGGAGCATCGGGCGCAGCTCGTCCGGTGTGATGCAGTCCGTGAAGCGCAGACCATGCGCCTCGTCATAGGTCCCCATTGCGCTGACGCAGCCATCGTCCATGCGGTAGACGAGCCAGCTGTTCTGATTGCCGTTCAGAAGCTCCAGAATGCCGCGCAGCAGCGCGGTATCCGCCTCGGCCTGCGGGTCAAAATACTGGAAGAAGACCGTCACATTGCCGCCGCAGATCATACCGATATCCGCGACCTCGTTGGGGGCCAGGCAGTAGCCGTGCACGAGGGACTGTTTCGTTTTCAGGACCTCCATCGCTAGCTTCCCGGATTCCAGCTCGACCGCGCCGCCGCCGACGGTGCCCTCCGTATGGCCGTCGGCGAAGACGGCCATTTTTGCGCCCGCACCGCGCGGCGTGGAGCCGGACGAGGCGAGAATGCTGCACAGCACGACGCCCTCGCCCTGCGCGAGCGCCTGCAGCATGGATGTGAAAAGCGCTTTCATACAAGATCCTCCATTCTGATCGTCAGGATGCCAAGCCGCTTGGTCTGCGGCAGATAATACGGGTACTGCGCGTTGTCCGTCCGCAGCAAACGCGGCAGGACGGCCTCGGGCGTGATCGCGCCGGGCGTTTCGTCCCGGCTGTAGATGCGGAAGAACCGGACGGCTTCGTCCAGCGACGCAAATGGCTGTCCGTGCTCCAGCTCCTGCGCGTCAAACTCGAACGGAACGCCCAGTTTGCGGAGCGTTTCGCAGGCGGCGGGAGCCGTCTCGCCGCGAATGGGCTGCTCTGTCAGAGAAAACCGGTGTAAATCGTAGTTCTTTTTGATGATAATGACCGTTTTCGCGCACTGTCTGCGCGCGACGGGAAGAATTTCCGCAAGACTGCCGAAAAAGCAGAAGACCATCGCGTCGTACTGCGTTTTGTCCTCCGACGTCAATAGATCGCAGTGCAGCGGCGTGATATTTGTGAGCTGCCGCGTTCGGATGGTCTGCCGCAGCACGTCCAGCGCCTCGTCAGACACGTCCGCCGCTGTGATTTTCTCGAAATACGGACTCAGCGCGGCGGATAACGCTCCCAGCCCGCACCCCGCGTCGCAGAGCGTGCGGCAGCCGGAGAGCCTGGGCGCGAGAATGGCGGCAAGGCGCGCGTGATAGTCGCTTTTTTCATTCGCCGCCTGCATGAACCGGATCATGTCCGGTGTCCAGACAAACATACCTCTATTCCTCCTGGGCGTAGGTAACCGCTGATTGAATCGGCAAGAGTTGTCAGCGAGAGATTTTGTCCCAAATGAAAGCTTGAAAACGCAGGAATACTTTGTGTATTTCAAGTTTTTCAAACTGCACAGTTGGGGCAAAAGCTCCGCTGACAACCGCAGACGATTTAATCATCGGTTACATAGGGCGTACAGACGGAAAAGACGCGGCTGCCGGCCTGCACCTGCGTGACGGCGACCGGAACGCCGTAGAGCGTCTGCAAAAGCTCCGGCGTGAGCACCTGTCCCGGCAGGCCGAAGGCCAGCACCCGTCCGTCCTTCAGCGCCAATACCTTTGTCGCATAACGGAAGGCCTGATTCGGCTCGTGCGTGGAAAAAATGACGCTGTAGCCACCCGCCGACAGCGCTTCAATGCGCTGCATGACGCGGAAGCTGTTGCCATAGTCAAGACTCGCCGTCGGCTCGTCCATGATGAGCGTGTGCGCGTTCTGGATCAGCGCCCGGCCGAGCAGCATCAGCTGCCGTTCGCCGCCGGAGATGCGCATACACCCGCGCGAAGCCAGCGCGCCGATGCCAAGCTCGTCCAGAATCCGCTGCGCTGCGTTCGTCTGCTCCCGAGAGGGGCTGTCAAACGGCCCGAGCTGCGCGCCAAGGCCCATCAGAACGCTGTCGAGCACCGTATGGTCGAACGCCGGACTGTAGGACTGCGGAATATACGCAAGCTCCGCCGCCAGCGCGCGGCGGGAATAGTCCCGCACGTCGCGGCCCGCGATTTTGACGCTGCCGCGCTTCGGCTTCAGAAAGCCGAGCAGACAGCGGAACAGCGTGCTCTTTCCCACGCCGTTCGGGCCGAGCACAGCAATACGTTCGCCCCTGTCCGCGCAGAAGCTGACGCTTTTCAATATGTCCGCCTCGCCATAGGAAAACACAAGGTCAGATACCTCAAGCTGCATCCCGCGCGCCTCCCTTCACAATTAAATAGAGGAACAGCGGCGCGCCGACGAGGGCCGTGAGGATGCCGAGCGGAATTTCGCTCGTCGTGAGGCACCGCGCCAGATCGTCGACCAGCATGAGAAAGCTTGCGCCCAGCAGCATCGAGCACGGCAGCAGAAGCCGGGTGTTCTGTCCGACGAGCAGACGGCAGATGTGCGGGATCACGAGTCCCACCCAGCCGATCATGCCGCTGATGGAGACGCTGGCCGCCGTCGCAAGCGTCGCGCAGACAATGACAGCCAGCCGCAGGAGCTTCGTATTGACGCCCATGCTGCGCGCCTCAGCCTCGCTGATGGTCAGCAGGTTCAGCCGCCAGCGCAGGAAAAACAGCGGGATCAGGCCCAGCAGAATGGGGACCATCGCAAAATGCAGATCGTCCAGCCGCACAGCGGTCAGTGCGCCCATCAGCCAGTAGGTGATGGCGGGCAGCTGCTCGTTCGTGTCGGCGACCAATTTAATAAAGGAGGTTCCGGCGGAAAACAGCGACCCGACCATCACGCCCGCCAGCACCATCGCCAGATTCGAGCGCATCCGGCTCAGCCGCCCGACCAGATACGTCAGTCCCACCGCCGCAAGGCCGAAGAGGAACGAGCCTGCCGTGATGACGGCGTAGCTCGCGCCGAGCAGAATCGCCAGCGCCGCACCGAAGCACGCGCCGGTCGACGCGCCCAGCAGATCGGGCGACACCATGGGGTTGCGGAACATGGCCTGATACGACGCGCCCGCGGCAGAGAGCGCCGCGCCGATGAGCGCGGCGGACAAAATGCGCGGCAGGCGGATCTGGATGACGACGGAGGCCTCCTCCGGCGTCCATGTGGGCGCGAGGCGCAGATGCCCGCGCGAAACGCCCGACAGCGCCCGGTCCGCCAGCAGCCGCGCGGTCTGTAATGCCGAGACGCGGTACCAGCCCAGCAGGAACGACAGAAAAAAGACCGCCGCCAGCAAAATCAAAAGGATCAGGACACACCGCCTGCCCGTTTTTTCAGGTTTCATCAGCCTACTCCAAACAAAAGCGTTGTTTTTCATACCGTACCACCCTTTGCGTCTTCCTGTCAAGCAAAAGGCGCCGGATTTTATTCGGAATTGCCGAATCTTACAGAAAATCCGCCCCTGCGCGGGCCGGACGAGCTGAACAGGCAATATGCGTATTTTATTGCAGCATATGCATTGCGATTTCGTCCTCAATCAGCATGTTTACACTGCTTCAGATACTCTTCTCTTGTAATCATCATGTGGAGAAAACCGTCCTCCACACCCAATTCCCGAAAGCCTGCCCTGCGATGGGTTTCCCATGCGGTGATTTCGTTCCGGGCGACCGCGAAGTCGTTATGGATCCTGAAAATGCCGCAATCACGGAACGCGTGATCCAGCATCAGCCTCAGCGCGGGAACGGCATACCCCTTGCCGCGGTAGGGAGCATACATCACGATGCCCATATCCCACCAATCATTTTCGGGCGTATAGTGGAAATTCACATCGCCGATCCATGCGCCATCTAGGCTGCGTTTGATGTAAGCATAGAAGCGCTCCGGCTCATTTCCGACCCAGCTATCGTACCAATCGGCAAGCGCCTCGTCCGGGCAGTCGATGCAGCCGGTGTCCCGATGGTAGCCCGCATAGGCAACATCCCAGCCCGCGTTGTAAGCCATCGTTTCCGGGTCAGCCATCATCTGCTGATAGAACCACAGATCTTCCCGCTTGGGGATGTACAGTTCAAGCTCTCGTGTAATATATGCCATAACGCGCCTCCGTATTTTTAGGATAATCTATGGTCGATCGTGTTTTATCATATTCTTATCACGCCATCAAGCGACGATACGCATGGCGGCTTCGAAAAATACCGCTGCTTCGTTAGACACGCGCTGTGTCCGGCGATTTTATAGACGGACAATTTATGGGGAGGCGACAATTTCTGCGCCTCTCGCAGAAGGCCGCGCGATAAACCGCCGCAGACATTCGTTGATGCAAATATCTGCGATGGGCCAAAGTATTTATCGCGTATGCAGGACCTGCGCCGCCCGATCCGGGTAATCCGTGATCAGCGCGTCCGCGCCGACGCTGGCGAGATAGGCCATGTCTTCCTCGGCATTGACTGTCCAGTACTGAATGGCCAGATCATGCGCGTGGGCAAAGTTGATGACCGTTGTGGTGCCGAGGTTGATGCCGAAGCTCGACTCCGCGTTGCCGAACGGCAGCTGGAGCACGTCGTAGGAGCAGGTGAAATCCGTTTTGCCGGTCAAGGCGGCAAAGTAGAACTGCACGACCTCCGCCGGGCTGGCGCTGCGGTGCATGTCCGGGTAGTTCGCCGTGATGTAGTCCGCGACCTCATCGCGGAAGCTGCCGACGATGACGCGGTCGAGCAGATTTCGCTCGTTCAGCGTCGCATACAGCTGGTCTGCCGCGGCCAGACCGACCTCGCCGCCGTCCTTGATCTCAATAATGTACCGATAGTCCCCGGCAGAGGTCAGATAGTCCAGCACCTCGTCCAAAGACAAAATGCGCAGCTCGTCCGGCACGGCGTCGCCGTGTAAATCCGTATACGGCGTTTCGCCCGCGTCATTTACGAACTGCGCCGCTATGTTCAGATCCTTCAGCTCTGCCAGCGTCTTATCCCGGACAAGCACGTTTTCCGCTCCAAACACGGTCACGGCATCCGACACGCGGTCGAGCGTGGAATCATGCGAGAGCACCAGAACGTCGTCCGCCGTCATATGCAGGTCGAACTCGAAATAATCCACCTGCACATCCGGGTTTTCCGCACAGCCGCGGAACGCCGCCAGCGTCTCCTCCGGGAACTCGCCCGCGCCGCTGCGGTGCGCCGAGATCGCCGTTTCACCGGTGATGAACGGGTTGTTCGTTTCGTATTGCTTCAGATTTTTCGGATTCGAACGATGATGGAACTGCGCAATGCCGATAATTGCAATCACAACTACGATGCAGAGCAGCACGAGAAGGCTCCTGCCGATGACTTTTTTGACTTTCATGATGATTCTCCTGACTGTCATATTTGCATAATCTATGGTCAATCGCATTTTATCATATTTTCCGCCGCGCCATCAAGAGACGATACGCATGATGGCTGCGAAAAATGCCGCAGGCTCGTTAAAACAATGCGGCATCCGCCGTACATCTGCCGGGCTCATACTCCCGTGTCAGCGGGCATATACTCCAATAGCATACACAGCCTGGAGGTGCCCGTATGACAGAGGACTTACTCACCAGAGCCAGAGAGCTGGCTGTGTACATCATCGAGAACCGCGCCACCATCCGGCAGGCGGCAAAGCACTTCGGACTTTCCAAATCGACCGTGCATAAGGATCTTTCCGAGCGGCTGCCGATGGCGAACCGCGCGCTGTATCTTTCTGTGCGGGAGATTCTCGACCAGAACAGGGCCGAGCGCCACATCCGCGGCGGTCTGGCTACGAGAAAGAAATATAAGGGGTTCTGAATCTTGTCGTTTTCCGGGCGTTTTCCCGTTTTTTGGGGGAAACGTCCGGCTTTTTATACAGCTTGCTAAAAATTTGTGAGTTTCGATAAAATTTTTTGAGAAATGGGTTGATTCTTTGGTGCGGAAGGTATATACTTGGAATCAGGAAACAACTCCATTCAACAACAACACAACGTTCAGGAGGCAAAGAGTCATGAAATATGGTCGTACATTCAATTTCTCCGCAGGCCCCGCAATGATGCCGGAGCCCGTGCTGGAGGAGATCCGCGACGAGATGATGAACTACCGCGGCAGCGGCATGTGCGTCATGGAAATGAGCCACCGTTCCCCTGTTTTCCAGCAGATCATCGACGAGGCCGAGCAGGATCTGCGCGACCTCATGGGCATTCCCGACAACTATAAGGTCCTGTTCATTCAGGGCGGCGCAACGCTCCAGTTCTCCATGATCCCGATGAACCTCATGAAGAACGGCAAGGCCGTCTACATCGAGACCGGCGCATGGTCCAAGAAGGCCATTGCGGAAGCCAAGAAGGTCGGCGAGGTCATCGTCGCCGCTTCCAGCAAGGACAAGAACTATACCTACGTTCCCGACTGCTCCGATCTGGATATCCCCGAAGATACCGATTACGTCTACATCTGCGAAAATGAGACGATCCATGGCGTGACGTGGAACAAGCTGCCCAACACCAAGGGTCATGTGCTTGTTTCCGACCAGTCCTCCATGTTCCTCTCCAAGCCCTGCAACGTCTCCGACTACGGCATGATCTACGCGGGCGTGCAGAAGAACGTCGGCCCCGCCGGCATGGTCGTCGTCATCGTCCGTGAGGATCTGATCCGCGATGATCTGAAGGATCTGCCCATCTACCTGCAGTACAGCACGCACGCAGGCGCAGGCTCCATGTACAACACCCCGAACTGCTGGGCCATCTACTGCTGCGGCAAGGTCTTCAAGTATCTGAAGAGCATCGGCGGCCTCGAAGAGATGCACAAGCGCAATCTCGATAAGGCGAAGGTCTTCTATGACTTCCTGGATTCCTCCAAGATGTTCAAGGGCACCGTCGAGCCGGAGTTCCGCTCCCTCATGAACATCCCGTTCGTGACCGAATCTGCCGATCTCGACAAGGAAGTCGTCGCCGCCACCAAGGCAGCCGGTTACGACAACCTCAAGGGCCACAAGTCCGTCGGCGGCCTGCGCGCTTCCATCTACAACGCCATGCCCAAGGAAGGTGTGGAAGCCCTCGTCGAATTCCTGAAGAACTTTGAAGCCAACTACGGCAAATAAGAAAACCTACAAGGCGCGGCATATCCTGTCGCGCCTTGTTTCACAGAACAAATATAAGGAGATTTTATCATGCGTATTCTCGTAACTGATGGAATGGACAAGACCGCAATGGCGCAGCTGCGTGAGGCAGGCCACGAGGTCGTCGAGCAGTTCTATGCTCCCGAAGAACTGGGCGCGGCCCTGCGTGAGTTTGACGCAGTCGTCGTCCGCTCCAAGACCAAGGTCCGCGCGAACCACATCGACGAGGCCAAGGGCGGCAAGCTGAAGCTGATCATCCGCGGCGGTGTCGGCGTTGACAACATCGACGTGAAGTATGCCGAGGCCAACGGCATCACCGTCAAGAACACCCCGAAGGCTTCCTCTCAGTCCGTCGCAGAACTGGCCATGGGTCATATGTTCTCCTGCGCACGCTATCTTTCCATCGCGGGCCACACCATGCGCGAGGGCAAGTGGGAAAAGAAGGCATACGGCAAGGGCATCGAGCTGCAGGGCAAGACCCTCGGCATCGTCGGCTTCGGCCGCATCGGCCAGCATCTGGGCGTCATGGCCAAGGCCATCGGCATGACCGTCATCGCCTTTGATATCTTCCACATCCCCGGCATCGAAGAACAGCTGGGCATCCCCTATGTCGAGATGGACGAACTGCTTGCCAAGTCCGACTTCATCTCCGTCCATGCCCCGGCAGTTGACGGCGGCGCACTGATTAACGCAGAGCGCATCGCAAAGATGAAGGACGGCGTGTGCATCATCAATACCTCCCGCGGCACCAACGTTGACGAGGCCGCTCTGCTGGCCGCACTCGAATCCGGCAAGGTCCGCGCCGCCGGTCTGGACGTCTACGCTGACGAGCCTGCCTCCAACTCCGCGCTGTACTCCCATCCGATGGTCTCCTGCACGCCGCATATCGGCGCTGCCACCGTTGAGGCGCAGAAGCGCATCGGCGCGGAGATCGTGGACATTATCACGAATTTCGGCAAATAATTTCAGCTATTTCGCACAGGCATCCGCGCTTGTATTTCTGGCGCGGATGCGATATGATAATTTTGAGCAATCTGTAAAAGGATCGCAATAGATTGGTACAATTTTTTGAGGAGGATTTACCAAAATGAATGCTTATGTTGCCAGTGTCATCGACTATGTCAAGCAGGCACACGGAAACGAGCCTGAATTCGTTCAGACCGTAGAAGAGGTTCTCTCTTCCGTTTCCCCCATCATGGACGCACATCCCGAATACGAGAAGGTCGACCTTCTGAAGAGAATGGTCGAGCCGGAAAGAATGTTCACGTTCCGCGTCTGCTGGATGGATGACAAGGGCGAATATCATACCAACCGCGGCTGGCGCTGCCAGTTCAACGGCGCGATCGGCCCGTACAAGGGCGGCATCCGCTTCCAGAAGAACGTTTACGAAGGCATCATCAAGTTCCTCGGCTTCGAGCAGACCTTCAAGAACTCCCTGACGGGTCTGCCCATGGGCGGCGCAAAGGGCGGCTCCGACTTCGATCCTGCCGGCAAGTCCGACGCGGAAGTCATGCGCTTCTGCCAGAGCTTCATGACCGCTCTGTACCGCTACATCGGGCCGGACATCGACGTTCCCGCGGGCGACATGGGCGTCGGCGGCCGTGAGATCGGCTACCTGTACGGCCAGTACCGCCGTCTGAAGGGCGTCTGGGAGAACGGCGTTCTGACCGGCAAGGGCATGACCTACGGCGGCTCCCTGATCCTGTCTCTTATACACATCTGACGCTGCCGACGATCGCATAA
>ENA-OYVR01000069-OYVR01000069.1-human-gut-metagenome-genome-assembly--contig:-NODE-69-length-18932-cov-7.019442_pt1 | contig 18932 bp, 9 predicted proteins | sample MGYA00244158_ERZ653373 | MGnify/ENA primary metagenome ERZ653373 (study PRJEB26926, sample SAMN06164990) | human gut metagenome | biome: ENVO:00009003; feature: ENVO:2100002; material: ENVO:00002003... | reverse complement strand
TCGGAAATGTCAAATATAGATTTTACATATTTCATTTTTCTGCTACGATAGGGGCGGTCAAGAGAAAAAATGTAAGACAGGAGCAAAAAAAGATGGAACGGACGATCATCTGCATCAGCCGCCAGTATGGCAGCGGCGGCCGGGAAATTGGCGAAGCAGTCGCAAAAAAGCTGGGGATTCCCTGCTACGATAAATGCCTCATTCAAAAAGCCGCGCAGGAAGCGGGGCTTTCCGAAACCGCCGTCGCGGAATACGACGAAAAGGGCGAGGATTTTGGCATTGCCGTCTCGGGCAATCCCTTTGCGGACACCGCCGCGCTGGGCGAGGCGTTTTACTCGGAAGAAGCGCGGGTCTTTGAAGCCGAGCGCCGCGCGATTTTAGAGCTTGCAGAAAAGGGTGACTGCGTCATCATTGGCCGGTGTGCCTCCGCCATTCTGCGGGCCGCAGGCTACCGTCCGCTTTCCGTTTTCATCTATGCGGATAGCGCCGACCGGGCAAAGCGCATTGCAGCGCGTAATAATTTGGATGAAAAACGCGCTCTTCATAAGGCGCAGAAGGTCGACCGGATGCGCAAGCACCACTTTGATTTTTACGCGGACACACTCTGGGGCGAACCGGAAAGCTACGATCTGATGCTATCTTCGAGTGAGTATGGCATCGACGGCGCGGCAAGCGTTATTGCATCCGCGAAGGAGGCGATGCAACATGAATAAGGATCTGACGACAGGCAAGCCCGAGAAGGTCCTCTGGCAGTTCTGCCTGCCGCTGTTTGGCAGCATCATCTTCCAGCAGCTTTATAATATCGCCGACAGCTTCGTCGCGGGGAAATTCATCAGCGACAACGCCCTCGCCGCCGTCGGCAACAGCTACGAAATTACGCTCATTTTCATCGCCTTTGCCTTCGGCTGCAACATCGCGTGTTCGGTTCTGGCGGCGCTGTTTTTCGGCGCGAAGCAGTATAATGACCTCAAGACGACGGTCTACACGGCGCTCATTTCCAGCTGCGTGATCTGCGCGGTGTTGATGCTCGTGGGCACGCTCTGCTGCGACAGTTTGCTTCGGCTCATCAAAACGCCGGAAGAGGTCTTCGCGGACTCGAAATTATACCTCGACATTTACATTTATGGTCTGCCGTTCGTGTTCCTGTATAATGTCGCGACCGGCATTTTCTCAGCGCTGGGCGACTCCAAAACGCCGTTTATCTTTCTTGCCTGCTCGTCCACGTCTAATATCGCGGTCGATATTCTGTTTGTTACGGCGTTCAACATGGGCGTTGCCGGTGTTGCCTGGGCGACGTTTTTGTGCCAGGGAATCAGCTGCGTGCTGGCGCTTGTGGTCGTCTTCCGCCGCTTTGCGAAAATCCCGACGGAAGGAAAAGTAAAGATCTTCTCGTGGAACCATTTTGGACGGTTCGCGGTCATCGCCATTCCGAGCATCTTGCAGCAGAGCTTTATTTCCGTCGGCAACATCATCATCCAGAGCGTCATCAACAGCTTCGGCGCGGCCGTCATGGCAGGCTACTCTGCGGCGGTGAAGCTCAACAACATGGTTATCACGTCCCTTACCACGCTCGGCAACGGCATTTCCAACTATACGGCGCAGAACCTCGGGGCCAGCAAATATGATCGCATCAAGTCCGGCTTTCGGGCTGGTATCAAACTCGTCTGGGCGCTGTGCGTGCCGCTGGTGGCACTTTATGTGTTCGCCGGGCAGCCACTTGTACACATCTTCCTTGAGAGCCCCACGGGGCAGGCAATGGATACAGGCGTTGCGTTCCTGCGCATCATCGCGCCGTTCTACTTCATCGTGTCTGCCAAGCTCGTCTCCGACGGTGTGCTGCGCGGCGCGGGCCTTATGAAGAAGTTCATGATTGCGACGTTCACCGATCTGGTGCTCCGCGTGGCGCTGGCAGAAATTCTGTCCCGCACGGCGCTCGGCACGACCGGCATCTGGAGCTCCTGGCCCATCGGCTGGACGATTGCAGCGGCGCTCTCGATCGTGTTCTACGCGACTGTCCGCTGGGAAAAGGTCTATACAGCGGCATAAACCAACAAAACTGCCTGTGAGAGAAGCGTCTCACGGGCAGTTTTTTAAGTTCACTGCGCAGGAGATCAAGATCTCTGACGTAAAATTCGTGCTGTAGGAGATGTTACAGCGGACTATTTCGTTTTTTAGATGAAGTTATGCAAAATCCAATATATCGCGCAGAAAAATGATATTAGTAATTGCGTATTTCTATGTTATAATGATAAAAAATGAATATCGGGTAGTTCGCGTAAGCCATGTGCTTGCAGGTGGAATGGGGTGAGAAGCCCCGCGAGTCGGTCACTGTGATGTCTGCTTGGTCAGAATAAGTCAGGTCTTCTGAGAGCTGCCCTGTGCCTTGCCATGACCGGAGCCGAAATATTCAGCACGTATCTAAGTAGATCGGGGCTTTATTTCCGTGCGGCCATATCAGGCAGCACGGTTTTTTGTTTGTAACCGCAGTCGTGTGGGAGCGGCCGCGCTTACATAAATGGGGATGTAACGCTCATCCCTGCCTCTTCTTTAAAGGCATGGTTTTGACCGTGCCTTTAATTTTAAGGAGAGTACGGTATAAAAAACATTATTGTATCAGGCGAAACCGGTTATACGACAAAAGTACGACAATTTTGCAAAAAACGGAGGGAGAAAGAGCCGTCAGGTTCTTTCTCCCTCATTTCATTTTATGGCATGCAATGCGCTTCTAGCACTGTCTCTTTCAGACCACCATGCAGCAGCGGCTGAAGCTTCGCGCTGCTGCATGGTGTGGATTTACTGCTTTTCGCCTGCTGTACCGAGATTCCGGAAGCGGACGATCATGGCTGCTGCTTCTGCGCGGGTTGCAGTGCCGGTCGGGTCAACGCGGTTCGCGCTCTTGCCGGTCAAAATGCCTCTGGTGCAGCCCCAACTCATGGCCTCGGCTGCCCACGCGGCGATCTGGCTGCGGTCGGCAAACTCCGGAACGGTCAGACCGGCGTTGGAGGTATTCAGGCCCTTCTTCGCGGCCAGTCTCCAAAGAATGGTGACAAGTTCCTGCCGCGTGATGTTTTTGGACGGGCCGAACTCCGTGCTGCTGACGCCCTTGACGACGCCGTTGGCAGCTGCCCAGCGGACAGCCTCCACATAATAGGCACCTGCCGGAACGTCCGTGAACGACGTCTGGGCAGAAGCAGCGGGCTTGCCCTCCGAACGCCAGAGGATCGTGACCAGCATCGCACGGGTCAGCGTGCCGTTCGGCTCGAACAGCCCATTTCCGGTACCGTTCATCAGGCCCTCACGCAGCATTGTGTCGATTGCTTCATGATACCACTTGGTCGTATCCAGATCGCGGAAGCTGCGGCTGGGGCAGTCCTTTTCACCGGAGGAGATGATCGCGGGGAGGATCTGGCTCAAGCTGTCGCCCAGCACCACGGTCCGGATCTTTTCCTGTCCGGCTGCGAAGCTTGTTTCGTTCAGCTGCTTCGTCTTGATCGTGACCTTTGAACTCGAACTGCCTGCCGCAAGTTCAAATCTCAGCTGACCGAGCAGTTCGCCCACAGCGGCCTCGCTGCGTTCGGCGCAGGCAAAAACGATTGTGCCAGGCACGGACTCATACCAGGAGGTAAGCGTCGCCGCACCTGTGACGGAGGAGAGCGTCAGTTCTTTCGTATTGTACGAGATCTCCATGATGCTGCTTGCCGTCGGCGCAATGGCGGTCAGATCAAGCGTCACAGTACTGCGCTGCGCGCTTGTGCTGCCGGTGCTCTGCGGCTGGCTGACGCTGTTGAGCGTACCTGCGGTCTGCTTATTTGCCGCCTTCATCTGGCTGATCGGCTGGGCCTTTGCGGTCTTGAGCGATTCCGGACGCAGTGCCTTTTCAAAGATGCTTGTCTTTTGCGTATCTGCTGTGGAGTCGTTCGTATGGACCTCGGTCACGCTGACCGGCGCAATATCGCCGAAGGATCCGATAATGGCCGTGCGGAAGCGGTTCGCCTGCTCGTCGTAGTGCAGCCAGTACAGTGTGGTGCTTTCCTTGCGGGAAGCTCCCTCGCCCTGTGTGCTGTACGAGGTAAGGAAGAGTTCGCCGTCATCCGCAACGTTCAGCGAGCAAAGCGTCGCCCAGTTGGGGTCATACGGGAACTGGAAGCCCAGATCCGTCGGAATGTACTGATAGGTTGCGTAATAGTCGCCGTCCTGCGGATAGATCATAAGCTGCCAGATGCCGCCTGCGTTGTCGATCACATAATAGGCTTCGGCGTCCACAGCCTCACCGCTATCGGGATCCTTGAACGTGATGGAGCCCAGCGAGGTGATGCCGGAGAAGCCATCCGCGTCATAGCCGAACAGGTCGTACACACTGATGTAGCTGCTGGCACTTCCGTTCATCGGATCCTGCATCGGGATGATGTTCATGGAGTATACACCGGTCAGCAGATCGCCGTGCAGCGACTCCGTTCCGGTATATTTGCGGGAAAGGGCAATGTCGTCGTATGCGACGGGGCCAATCTCGTCCGAGAACGGTGCGCTGCCGGTGTTCAGGATCTTGCCGGTGGCAAAATCGATCTCATATGCACTGCCGCCCACGTCAAACGCATAAATGCCGTTTGCGCTGGAAGCGCCTGCCGAGGTCACGCGGCTGCCGATTCCGTCAACCGCTGCGACCTTTTCCCATGTCTCGCTGTCTGCGAGATTCCACTCGAAGGTCTGCACCTGATTGTCTGCTGTCAAAAGTCCGCGGAACGTGTAGTTCGGCGCAAGCACCTGTACGGTGCAGGAAGCATTGACTTCGGGATTTTTATGAGAAGCCGCCGTGATTGTTGCGGTGCCGGCGCTGACGGCCTTGATCTGGCCGTTATTGTTGACCGTCACGACCGCAGGCGCGGAGGACGTCCAATCCAACTTATCGTCGGCGTAATACGGCTCTGTGGAAGCTTCAAGCGTATAGTTGGAACCTGCAAGCAGGGAGACGCTCTCCGGGGAAAGCGTGACGGAGGTCAGCGCCTCTGCGGGCTCCTCGCCGCTGATCAGCTGATATGCAGAGGCGTTGTAGGCATAGTCCACAACCTGAAGCAGAAGCTTCTCGCCGCCGCTCAGCTTGGAGAGATCGAACGTGCAGTCGGTCGTCTTGCCGAGTGCGTCTTCCGGCTGATTCGGCAGGATATAGCTGACCGGCGTCGGGGTATCCGTCATATTCCAGAGGATGGCAGCCGCGACATAGCGGTTATCCATGGCCGTTACGGCCAGCGTCTTCTGCGTCAGATTCTGACGGACGGAGACGAGTTCCGGCGCGGTGTTGTCAATGGTCAGGTGCGTGCTCAACTTTGCACCATCCTTGAGTTCATCCCAACGATAGCTGCCATCGGCATTTGCATAGTATTCCGGGGCCATCGTCAGCGTAAGATCCACGCTGGTGCCCTCCGGGAGCGCATTGCCGGAGGCGTCTGTGCCGCTCCAGTCAATGCCAAGCTGGAGCCGGGTATGCTGCCATGCGTTTGCATTTTCGGAGTAGTACGAAGCAGTCGCTGCGCCAACTTCCTCGTCCAGATACGCTGTCTTTGTGTTGGAATCGACGATCTGGAGGCGGGAGTTGCCCGCGTTACGGATTAGCGAGAAGACAAGCGTGCTGATGCTGTTGCCGCCCTGGTTGTTGAAGGCGTTGCGGACGCTCAGATACTCGTCGTCAAAGTCAACGGGGTTGCCGACCATTGCAGAGGACTCCGTCTCACCGGCATAGAGAATGTTCAGGAAGTTGGAAACGGTGTAGCCATAGCTGTTCGTCGTGCCGAGATAGGGCGCGCGCGTTTCCGTGCCGTAAATGCTGTCGATCAGAGAACCGACATCATACATCGACGGCTCCGACCAGCTTCCGTAGTAGCCGAGCACCGGGATGGAATGGCTCGTGCCGGCGGCGCCCTCGTCTGTGGCGAGGCCCTGCACGCGGACATAGCCCTCCACATAGGCGCCCGTGGGATACGAAGTATTCAGCGCACTGCGGTCGAGCAGGCGGATGTGGCAGACGACCTCAGCCTTACCGTTTGCAGGAACAAGGATCGTCGCCTCCTGAAGCAGATTCAGGAACAGGTGTGCATCATAGGCCGTCACAGCGCCGTCGCCGTTCAAATCGGCAATGGCCTTGGCGTTGAGAAGCTTTGCGCCCGGCTTTTTCGACGCGACATCCAGCAGCAGCTGGCCGTCTTCCAGATCGACCCGGCCGTCGTTGTTATAATCGTAATCGCGGCTCAGGCTGTCGGTCGCTCTGCCGTTCACAGTCCACGTCACAGCGGCGCTCAGCGGCGTCGTCAGCGTGTCCATGTAACTCTGCCCCTCATAGTCGAGCAGAGCCTGCGTAAACAGTTCGGCACTCAGCGCATAGGCGTGCGTCCGTCCGTCGAGGTTGTTGACGGTGAAACTGAAATCATAGCTGCCCGTGCGTGCGGGGTCGTCGCCAAGTTCAGCCTTGACCTTGCCGTCAGCCCAGGATGCAGTCGCGTCAGCCCGCATTTTGATGTAGGAGTCCGCAGAGGTCGCCGCCGCAGCGTTGACCATGCCTGCGCCCTGCTGAATGACCGGGTAATATGCGTCGTTTTCATTGTTGACGACCGGCTCTGCCGTGGACATCATGATCGACTGGGCCAGCGCGCGGTCGGTCAGATCGCTGCAGGAAAGGCCCTTGGATTCAATGTACTGCTTGACCAGCGCGCCGATACCGGCGATCTGTGGCGCAGCCATCGAGGTGCCGCTCATGAGTTCATAGTCCTGGTGGCCGCCCTGCATACCGCTGGTGCTGTTGTGCAGGCCGTTGAGCGAGTAGATATTGCCGCCGGGCGCAGCGATCTCCGGCTTCAGCGTCAGATCGCCCGGAACGCCCCAGGAACTGAATTCACTGATGGTCTTATAATCGCGGTTGAACCGAACCGGTTCCTTGCCGCGCACTTCGATCTTGCCGGTATAATACAGGACTGTCGTGCCGTCCTCTGCATAAACCGGCTCGGCCTGCGTGCGGACCAGTTCGCCGTCGTCCTGTGTGATCGACACGCACGGGATCGTTGCGGTACTGCTGCTCAGGTCCATATTGATTGAGCCGGACTGGTTGTTGTAGACCACGCACGCCAGCGCACCTGCGGCGGCTGCGGCATCATGCTTCTGGTAGAACGAGGACTGTCCTCTGGAAACGAAGACAATCTTGTCCTTGACCGCATCTGCATAGGCAAGCAGCAGGTTGTTCCCGGCTGCGTCCACAGCATACTTCGTTGCATCCTCAGAGAAAAACACGAATTCGTGCTCTCCCACGATCGTGGAGATCGGCTTGTTCGTAAAGCCGGTGGTTTCGGACGGCGCGATCGGCTCCTGTCCGATCAGGAGGTAGTTGCCGATAAAGCCGTCGTTATCGACCGAGGCGACCGTCAGGCTGTTTGCATAGCTGCCCGGCTGACCGTCCGTCTGCATACTGACGCCGTCGCTGTAAAGATAGCCGATCGGATCGGCGTTCTTGGCCCAATAGCCGGCATTGCCGGAAGAAACCGTCACAACGGAGGAAGCGTTCTCCAGATCGTCGAAGATCTTCTGATAAGCTTCCGTTCTCGCCTTGCTCGGGCCGGGACTGGCAGAGCCGAGCGAGAGGTTGATCGTATCCGCACCGAGAACGATTGCATCCTCAATGGCTGCCGTATAGTCCGAGTCATACGCGCCGCCCTCGTCGCCGAAGACCTTCATGACCAGCACCTGTGCATCCGGCGCTGCGCCGTGCATATGTACGCTGTCCAATGCAGAGACATATCCGCCGTTTCCGTCCGGCAGATACCGGTTGGCCGCCGCGATACCGGCAACATGGGAGCCGTGCTCGCCCTCCGTGTCCGTCTCATGCGTTACGTCCAGATCTTTGTCGATGTAGCAATAGCCGTATGCGACCTTTTCTGTCCGGTACAGATCCGCCGCACTGACGCCTTCCTTGATATGCAGCAGGCTCAGCTTTTCGTTGATCTCGTCCGCATCGAGCAGATCGAGAGAGGCCTTATAGGCTTCGACGGATTCCTTTGCGCGCGCCGCGTTCTGCTCAAGCGCGTATTCATACGCACCATTGTCAAACGACTGGTGCGACGTATCCAAGCCCGTATCGATAATGGCGATCCTCATTCCGGCCCCTGTATAGCCGGTAGACCATGCCGTGGTCGTGCCGGTCATGCCGGTTGAGATCTCCATGTTGGGCTGCACGGTGTTTTCGGACGCGGCAGGCTCATACTGCTGCTCCAGAACCACATCCGCAACGCCCGGGATCTGCTTAATCTGCTCGATCTTGCCGTATTCCACATTGGCAGAGATCAGGTTGGCGACCAACGTCAGATTCCAGACAACATCCAGATCCTCCCGTCCGAGGATCGTGGACGAGATTTTCCGAACAACGCTGTCCTGCTTGCGCTGGAGTGCTGCGCGGTAAGACACAGCAGCCGCATCCTCGGCCAGTGTCCCCTCCGCAGCCGCGTCGGAATAGGCTTCCAGTGTGGATGTGTCCTCCAGGATAATGGAAACACGAACCAGATCGTGCGCCTGATAGGCGGCCGTATCCTCTCCCATTTCCGCATCCTCAATTTCGCCCACCGCCACATCCGGGCGGATAAGCGTATCGAGCGTGTCATTCGGCACCTGCTTGAATGCGACCGCTGCTTCGCTGTTTGCCGCAAGCGCCGCCGGCACCAATCCTGCCGTCAGCGCAAGCACCAAAAGCATGGCCAGCACCCGTGTGCCCCACATCTTCTTCATACTGCGTCTCCTTCACTTTGCTTAATTAGTTTCCGCAGGAGTCCTGCTTCGTTTTTATATCACACCCTTTCACATTTATCAACACTTTACCGTGTTGACTCTTTGCTTTTTTAAAGTAATTCTCAACAAATTTTTTCTCCAAAAAACTGTCGTTTACAGCAAATTTACCTCCTGTTCTGGCTGTAAATTTCTTGGATTTTCTCTTCCAAAATACTTTCACGTATTGCATCTTTCTTCCGCGCTTTCCGCAACGTGCAGCCGCAAAAAAAGCGGAAAAGGCTTCCTTTCAAAATTTGGAGGCTTTTCCGCTTTGCGGCCTGCCATAAGAGCCAATGCCCACCTGAATGCCGCGCTTGAAATGCTTCGTGAAAACCGGACTTTTTCAGCACGCAAATGCACCCGCCGCTGTAGCAGCGGCGGGTGCGGGTTATCGGTGCAGCTTATTCAAATACAACGCCGAGAGATTTGCAGACGGCGGCACAGCGCGGGCAGTCTCCCAGACGGCCATTTCGGTGTCAGAGAGCGCGTAGTCCGCATACGGCTTCGACATCTGGTTCAGCAGCACGTTGCGGCCGTCGTCATGGCATCGAGAATGATCCACAGCGCGCTCTGCGCCGAGCGTCGGGCGGCGGAATCCGCGCCGTCGCAGTACAGGCGGTCCTTGATGATATCGAGATAGAGGCTCGAAAGCGTCACGACGCAGAAATCGTTGACGGCGTGGGAGCCGGTCAGGAATTCATATCAATCTGATAAAAGTGTTATAGCAACTGCGCCAGAAGCGCGTCCGGCATTACGCCGGAGAAGCCTGGGATGGTCAGCTCTGCCGACGGGAGCAGCCGGGCCGTTCCGATGCCGATGGCTTTCATTCCGCCCCGGTGGGCGGCCTCGATACCTGCGGCTGAGTCCTCGAAAACCAGGCACTGCTCAGGTGGGAGTCCCAGAGCCTCCGCTCCTTTGAGGAACACCTCCGGGTTGGGCTTGCCGTTTACAATTTTCCTGCCGTCGATGACGGCGTCAAAAAACGCCGTAATTTCCAGCTTTTTCAGGACAAACTCCGCATTTTTGCTGACACTGCCAAGAGCTGTCCGGTATCCCTCGGCCCGGGCAACGCGTAAGAATTCCAACACGCCCGGCAGCAGCGCCGCCGGGGTCAAAGTGCCGATCATCTCCCGGTAGCGGTCATTTTTCCGGGTGCACAGCCTCTCTTTTTCGGATTCCGAAAGGGAGCGGTTTCCCTTTTTCAGCAGAATTTCCAGGCACTGTGCCCGACTGATGCCCAGAAAGGCCTCCTGGTCTGCCGGAGTGAAGGGAATTCCCAATTCTTCGGCAAGCTCCTGCCATGCCCGGGCGTGGAGGGGGTTCGTGTTCACCAGAACGCCGTCCAGATCGAATAACAGTCCCCGGATCACAGCAGCTTCAGGGTGCCGGAGGTGATGCGCCGACCGCTTGACCGGTCAAAGAGCATCACGCTGCTGCCGGTGATATCCAGCAGGTGTTTGCTTCCGATGGTAAACAGGGTGCTGCCGAAGACCACGCCGGTGAGCAAATACTCTCCGATGCGCACCTTGACGGTGGATTCCATGCCGGTGGGCATGGCACCGTAAATCTCGCACTCCACATTTCCACCGCCGGTGATGGACAGGAACTCCGGGCGGATGCCCAGCACCAGATCCTCGTTGGTGAGAATCGGCTCCTCGTGGATGCCGTCGTCCTCGTCGTTGACTCTGGCGATGTGGTAGCGGAAGGTCTCGTCCTTGTTGCTCTTTTCCACGTAGCCGCTCTCTCCCGCACGGGCCTTCAGAGCCTGCGCCTGGGCTTCCAGCTCCTCGTCCCGCCGATGGAACCACTGGGGCAGCTGCAATGGCTGCTCGGGGGTGAAAACTGCCTTGTGTCCGTCCAGCAGCGTCAGCTCAATGCTGCCCTCAGGCCCCTGCCAGCCCTTGGCCTCCACAAAGTTGATGGAGGGGTCGCCCACGAAGTCTGCCGCAAAAAGATTGGCAGGGTGATTGTAAACTTCCAGCGGCGCGTCATACTGCTGAAGGACACCGTTGTTCATCAGGCAGATCTGCGTTGCCAGCGTCATGGCCTCCATTTGGTCGTGGGTGACGTATACGAAGGTGGAGCCGGTCTCCACATGGAGCCGCTGCAATTCATAGCGCATTTCCAGACGCAGTTTGGCATCCAGATTGGAAAGCGGCTCGTCCATGAACAGCACGCTGGGTTCGGGAGCCAGCGTCCGGGCGATGGCCACACGCTGCTGCTGACCGCCGGACAGCTCCGCGGGATAGCGGTCCATGAACATACTGATTTTGACGATGCGGGACACCCGGCGCACGGACAGGTCGATCTCTTCTTTGGTCAGCTTGCGCACAGCAGTTTCCACCTCGCCGTCCTTGAGAAGCTCAAAGTTCTCGTTGAAGGGCTGAGCCTTTCGAGCGGCCTCCACCTTTTCTTCCAGAGCCTTTACCTCGGCGGACACGTCCTTACCCTGCTCCAAATGATAGCCGAACAGCTTTTGGGCAGTGTACTGGGAGATGGTGTAGGTATCGATCAGCTTGATGATGGCCTTCGTTTCGTCCAGCTTGCCGTTTTTATCCCGGCATTCCTCAAGAGTCTTTACCACATCCTGAGGATTTTTGAGGATCTGTGCCAGACGGGCGGCGTTTTTCGCCTCAAAGCTGATCTTCGGCATTTCCTCCTTGATGTTTGACAGGCCGAAGGAAATATTCTGGTAGACGGTCATGTTGGGCCACAGGGCATAGTTCTGGAAGAGGAAGCCCACCTTCCGCTTGTTGGCGGGGATGTTGATGCCCAGCTCACTGTCGAATACCACCGTGTCGCCGATGGTGATGCGTCCGCTAGTGGGGGTCTCCAGTCCCGCGATCATCCGCAGGGTGGTGGTCTTGCCGCAGCCGGACGGGCCGAGCAGGGTGACAAACGCGTTATTTTCAATGACCAGATTCAGGTCGTCCACACCATAGAACTTGCCCCAGCGCTTGGTGATATGCTCTAATCTGATTTCAGGCATGATTTAACCTCCGATTCCTTTATCCAGGCTTGCGCCCGTGATTTTGTTGACGAGGGTGTTGCAGACCAGAATGGTCACGATCAGGATCAGGTTGATGCCGCTGGAGAACGCGTAGAGGCCCATCTCGTCGAAGTAGTCCAGCGTTGTCGAGAGGATGAAGCCCTGCACGCACAGCAGCATGAACAGCGACAGCTCACGCAGGCACGTCATGAACGGCAGCAGGAAACCGGAAATGATCGAGGATTTCTGGATGGGGATGATGATGCGGGTCATGCGCTTGATCCAGGGAATATCCTGAATGATGGCCGCTTCTTCGATCTCGCCCGACAGCTGGAGCATGGAATTGAGGCTGCTGCGGCTGGCAAACGGGATGTATTTGACCGTGCCGACGATAATGAGCAGCGTGTAGGTGTTGAACAGGTTCAGCTTTTCCGTCGAGAACAGGATGAAGAATGCGACGCCCACAGCGATGGACGGCATGAGATACGGCAGGAAAGCGACGGAGTTCACATAGTTCGCCCAGCGGCTGCGGCGGTTTTTCGAGACGGCGTAGCCGATCATCGTGCCGATGGAGCCGGCCAGCAGCGCACAGGCCACGGAGACAAGGATCGTGCCCTTGAACGCACGCCAGATCGTCTCGTTATACAAAATGCCCTTCTGGCCGTACATGCCGTTTTCGGTGACGTTCTCCGCCGTGACCCACCACTTGGTCGTGAGGTTCGACGCGTCGCCCGTGTACAGGAACGAATAGTCGCCCGGATTCGGCAGGAACGTCTCAAACGCGAAGGAAATGATGGGGAAGATGCTCGTGAAGAACGTGAGAATCACAAGGATCAAGGCGATGACGACGCGGCCGGTTTTGCCGAGCGTGATCTTGGAGATCTGGCCGGACTTGCCGGTGACAGTCGTGTAATTCTTGCGGCTTCTGAGCGAGAGCTGGTTCAGAAGCATGATCGCCACGCCGAAGACCATCATGATGATGGCAAGAATGCTCGCTTCACCCGTATACTTGGAGTTCATCGAGACATACTTGGTCGACAGCGTGCTCAGGCCCAGATAATGCGGCACCGGGTAAGAGCCCATCGCGCTGCCGAAGACCAGCAGAATGGTGGACAAAATCGCGGGCTTGACCATCGGAAGCGTAATGCGGAACATGGTCTTCCACTTGGGCGTGTCGAGAATGGTCGCGGCCTCTTCAAGATTGGCGTCCATGTTGCGGAAAATGCCGCCGATGAGGATATAGGCGAACGGCGCGTAGTGAAGGCCCAGAACCATCAGGCTCGGGAACAGGCCCTTGCACCACCATATCGGCATGTTGACGCCGAACAGGGCGGCAAGCAAACCGTTGGACGTGCCGGTGACGGCGTTGGAGTTAAACAGGTTCTGCCACACGACGGCCAGCGTCCACTGCGGCATGATGTACGGGAAAATAAAGATGGAGCTCAGATATTTTCTCCACGCAAGGTCGGTGCGCGTAATCAAAAACGCAAACAGCCCGCCGTAGAGAATGGACACCACGCACGTGCCGACAGCGAGAAGCACCGTGTTGAGAAGCGGCGTCCACAGATTCGTCTTTGCCATGCGGCTGGTGAAAAGGTCGGTGTAGTTGACGGTCGTATAGCCGGACGCCTGCCCGGTCAGATGGGCGTCAATGGTGCCGGCGTGAATTTTGAAGGTATCTTCCACGATGGCGACGATCGGCGCGACCGTGGTGAAGGTCAGGACAATGCCAAGCAGCAGCAGAATGACGTTGTGCGGCTTGGAAAAGAAGGTCTTGACCTTATTGAGCACAATCGTGGATCTGCTTGCGCGGAGGGTAGTGGGTCGGCTCATGGCTTCCTCCTCTTTTCTCAGGTTTGAAGGGCGGATGATGGGGTATGTTTTTGCAAAGGCGCCCCTGGATGCGCATCCAGGGGCGCCGGTAAGGTGCTGGTTGACAGATCAGCCTGCGGAGTATTTGCTCAGCATTTCGATCCAGCTGCCGACGGTGAATGCAACGTCTGCGCAGTATTCCGGATCCTCGAGCACGAGCTTGCCGTTGGTGGTCCACCATTCATAGCCGCGGTCGTTCTTTGCTGCGAATTCAACAGTGGTGCCGTCCTCGGCCATGCCGCCGATGGAGTGATGGAAGTTGGCCTCAGTCTCCTCTGCCACGGTCGGGTTGGAGGAGTAGCCGCCCATGTCCTTGCCCCAGGCAGAGAAGCCGTCGGCGGTGCAGGTCATGTAGGCGATGAAGGCGCAGGCCGTCCAGGGCAGCGGGGAGTTGTCGGTGACGAACAGGTAATGGCAGTAGCCATAGCCGCCGATACCCTGATAGCCGTCCTCATACGCGGCGACCTTGATGTTGTTGACAGAGACGGAGCTGGACTCCTCGACGGAGCGGAGCTTCGAGTAAACAAGAAGGCCGAACTGATCCTTCGCGGAAGCGTCGACAAGGGTGTTGCAGATGGGGCCGTCGTCGGTCTGGGCGTTGTAGCTTTCGACCCACAGCTTGATCCATGCCAGCGCGTAAGCGCCGTCAGCGCCGAGGCCGAGGTCGGCAGCTTCGGATTCCATCTCTGCGATAGTGGGCTGGAAGTATGCCTGCTCGTCAGCGGACAGAGCCTCAAAGGACTCCTTCAGCCACGCTGCGTAGTCGTCGCGGGTCAGCATGTACAGGAAGTTCTTGCCGACGATCTCGGAGTCGATGTCCATGAACAGGCCATGCTCGCCCTCGGCGACGAAGTCCCAGCAGTTATCGTAGGTCTTGTCGCCCACGCAGTTGTACATAAAGACCTTGTTGAGCGTCTGCAGCGGCAGGAAGCCGGTGTAGGCGTCGGCGGTGGTGCCGTTGGCATCGGCCCAGTCCTTCGGGATGAAGGTGTCGAGGATGCCGGTCTGAACCATCTTGCTCTCGATCTGGTTGCCGTCCTGAATGAGGGTCATGGCGAACGTGCCGGTGCCCTTCAGGGAGTCAGCGGTCAGCTGATCGAAGATCTTGTTGTTCTTGGGCTGCTGCCACTCGAACTCCATGTTGTAGCTGGAATCGATGGACTGCAGATACTCAATGAACAGAGGCAGGGCGCTCTTGCCGCGGCTGGAGTTGCCGACGCCGTAGAACATCTTGCCGTTGGACTCTTCAATGGCCTTCTTCGCCAGCTCTTCAAGGGTCATGCCTTCGGCTTCCTTGATGATCTGCTGGGTCGCAGTCAGATTTTCGGGCTCGGCAGCGGGCGTTTCCTCTGCGGGAGCCTCAGTGGTTTCGTTGGTTTCAGCGGGTTCGGTCGTCTGGGTATCTTCTGCGGGAGCGGTCGTGTCAGCCGGGGTCGTCGCCGGAGCGGCAGCGCAGGCAGCCATGGACAGAACCATCACAGCAGCCAGCAGAAGCGCAAGCATCTTCTTCATTCTGATATTCCTCCTGATAAAATTTGAATTCGTGCAGCAGCTAACGGGAGTTCTGCATCGTATGCTCTCATTTTACGGTGTTTCTGCACAAAAGAACAGTGGACAAATCTGCGATTATTTGTGATTCTCTGCGATAATTTTAAAAATTCAATGAAAACCGAGCCGGAGATGTGTTATAATCAGGGCTAAATAACAGAGAATTTTGTTCTCGCTGCTACAGGACACGGAAACTATGAAACACATACGCATTCTGATATTATGTATAGCATTCGTTCTTCTGACCGGCTGCGCGCCCGCCGCACAGGATACAGCCGCCTACGCGCCGGATGAATCGGAGCGTCTCGTTCTGTACACCTCGCACAAAAAAGAGGTCTGGTGGCCGATCGTCAAGGAATTTGAATCGCGCACCGGAATCTGGGTCGAGGTCGTACAGGGCGGCACAAACGAACTGCTTGAGCAGCTGCAAAAGGAGCAGGACGCACCACGGGCCGACGTGATGTTCGGCGGCGGCGTCGAGAGTCTCGAAGCCTGCCGGGCGTTGTTTGAGCCCTACGTTTGCCGCGGCGCGGAGCAGATTTTGCCGCAGTACCGTGCGCAGGACAGCAGCTGGACGCCGTTTTCCTCGCTTCCGGTCGTGCTGGTCTACAATCCGAAGCTGCTGTCCTCCGGACAGCTCAGCTGCTGGGCCGATCTTCTCGACCCTGCGCTGCGCGGGCAGATCGCCTTTGCCGATCCATCCGTCTCCGGCTCGAGCTATACCGCGCTCGTGACGATGCTCTGCGCGCTGGGCGGCGACGCGAATGAGGTGCTGCAAACATTTGCGGAAAACCTGGACGGAAAGCTCCTGTCCGGTTCAGGTGCGATCATTTCCGCCGTTGCAAACGGCGAAGCGCTCGTCGGCATCACGCTGGAGGAGACCGCGCGCAAGCGCATTGCTGCTGGGGACGGGATCGCCATGGTCTACCCCGCAGACGGCACAAGCTGCGTACCGGACGGCTGCGCCGCGCTGAAGGGCGCGCCGCACCCCGACAACGCAAAGCTGTTTCTCGATTTTGCCGTCAGCTACGACGTGCAGCAGCTGCTGCAGTCTGATTTTTACCGCCGCCCGGTGCGCAGCGACGTGAGTCCTGCCAGCAAACTGCCGAAACTATCCGCCATTCGTCAGGTCGCGTATGACGTAAGCTGGGCAAGCGAGCACCGCGAAGCAATTCTGATGAGTTGGGCCTTTTATCTCGGGACGGAGGCGGAACAATGAAGCGGCTTCACTTTTCCTCCTTCCGTCAGCGGCTGAACGCGGCGTTTCTGGCCGTGTCCCTGGTGCCGATGCTGTTATGCTCCGGTCTGCTGCTGCAGATTTTCCGCCTGCGCATGACGTCGAACGCCCAGCAGACGGCCCAACAGCAGCTGTCCGCCTCCTGCGAGGCGCTTGATACGCTGCACAGCGGCTTTTTGCAGACAGCCGCATCCCTGCAGCACAATCCACTCGTTGCACAGGCGCTGTTTGACGCAGAAGCGGAGGACACGGCGGTCTACAGCCAGCTGTTCGACGCTACAGAGTCCGTGCGCAGCTTTGCACGCTTTGACCTTTACGATATCAGCGGCCGCTGGCGCTATTCGACACAGACAGCGCCCGAAATCCGGTCGCTGCCGACCAACTGGGGCCTTTTATACGAGGCGGCCTGCGCCGGAACCGGTGTTCTGGTGTGCAGCGCGGCAGAAGATCCGGCCGACACAGACGAGCCGCTTCTGCACGCTGCGATGCTCCTGACCGACCGCTACGGCGCGCCGGTCGGATATCTCACCATCGGCATGCTGGAAACGCAGCTGCGGACACTGCTCGGCGGCACAGCTGGTGCGCAGAACGAACTTCTTCTGCTCGACGCGCGCTGGCGTCCGGTCTACTGCACGCAGCCGGCACAGACCCAGAGCCTCGCCGACGCGCTGCGCGGGCAGCTTTTGTCCGGCAAGGCGCTCACCGGTCTGTCTGCCGACGTTTCCTATACCGTGCGGCAGCATACCGAAACCGGTCTGTATCTCGTCCTGCAGCAGCCGCAGCCGCTCAGCGCCGGAACACTCCGGCTTTTGTACTCGGTGAGCGTGCTGTGCGCGCTGGCCTGCATCATTTTAAGCGTCGTACTCAGCCTGCAGCTAAGCCGGCAGGTCTTCCAACCGATCGGCAGACTGCATCACGCCATCCGGCAGGTCGGGAAAAATAATCTGGACGTGCAGGTTCCCGTTCCCGCCGGCCGGCATGACGAATTGGGCGAATTGGCACAGCAGTTCAACACCATGGTCGTCGCCCTCCGGCACAACCAGCAGGCACTGTTGGAAAACCAGCGCGCACTTAACCGCGCGCAGATCCGCATGCTGCAGGCGCAGCTAAACCCGCATTTTCTGTGCAACACGCTCGACACCATGAAGTGGATCAGCAAAATCAATCAAGTGCCGCAGGTGGCGCTGATGTCAACGAATCTTGCCGATATCCTTCGCTTCTGCATCACGCCGGACGAATTTGTCCCCCTGCGGCGGGAGTTGGAGATTTTGAGCCGGTACGTCGAGATTCAGCGCATCCGCCTGTCGGAAAGCTTCTCATACACGGAAGCCGTGCCGGAGGCGCTTCTTTCGTGCATGGTTCCGAAAATGCTCCTGCAGCCGCTGGCAGAGAATGCCATTCTGCACGGCCTTTCCGGTGTAGAACACGGTGAACTCTCCGTCACGGCCGTGCTTGCGGAGCAGGACGTGCTCGAGATCCGCGTCCGGGACAACGGCTGCGGCTTCCCGCCGGACCTTCTGGGGCCTTACAAACCGCCGGAAACGCAGACGGGACATCTGGGACTATTAAATGTAGACACGATCCTGCGCAAGCATTACGGCGACGCGTTCGGTCTGCGTCTTGAAAATCCGGAGGGCGGCGGCGCCTGTATTCTTGCGCGCCTGCCCGCGAAGGGAGGGCCCGGCGTATGATGCGGGTAATGGTTGTAGAGGATGAGGAAATGATCCGCAAGGGTATCGTCATGGCAGTAGACTGGGCGGCGCTGGACTGCATCGTGGTCGGCGAAGCCGCCAACGGCGAACAGGCCCTTGCCGTCGCGGAGGACTGCCAGCCGACGCTTATCATCACGGATCTCAAAATGCCGAAGATGGACGGGCTGGAGATGGTGCGGCGGCTGCGCGAAGCAGGCAGCCGCGCGTATGTCATCATTCTGACCGCCTACGATTCGTTCGCCTACGCGCAGACGGCCATCCGTCTGGGCGCGGTGGACTTTCTGCTGAAGCCTTTTCATGACGGCGATCTGGAAAACGCCGTTCTGGCGCTGCAAAAGCGCATCGCCGCACAAACCGCACCGCAGCCAGAGCCGCTTCCCGGCGTGAAGCCCGGCCCCAAGAGCCGCTATGTGCGCGAGGCAATGGTGTACCTTGAGCAAAACTGCGGCAGCGGCGATCTGTCCGTCGGGCAGGCGGCAGCGCAGCTGGGACTGAGCGAAGGACATCTGAGCCACCTGTTCAAAAAGGAAACGGATATGACGCTCGGCGCGTATCTTACGCGCTGCCGCATCCAGAAGGCTATGGCGTTGCTGCGCGAGGGAAAGCTGAAAGTCTACGAGATTGCGGAGGCCTGCGGCTACCGCGATATTGCATATTTTTCCGGCACCTTCAAAAAAATCACCGGGAAAACACCCTCGGAGTATCAGGACAGTCTTTCATTTCGTTTTTAGGGTGTATCTGAAAACTCATGATGTGACCGGCAGCGAGGGATTTTTGC
>ENA-OYVR01000068-OYVR01000068.1-human-gut-metagenome-genome-assembly--contig:-NODE-68-length-18935-cov-6.115148_pt1 | contig 18935 bp, 15 predicted proteins | sample MGYA00244158_ERZ653373 | MGnify/ENA primary metagenome ERZ653373 (study PRJEB26926, sample SAMN06164990) | human gut metagenome | biome: ENVO:00009003; feature: ENVO:2100002; material: ENVO:00002003... | reverse complement strand
AGTTCCGCACGCAAAGAAGGCCACTTAATGTGGCCTTCGTCTTGCGCAGGACTGTTCGAAATTTTGAGGAAGCACCCGCCCTGCCGGGGCTCCCGGGTTCCCGTTTACGAGAGCGACGTTCTCAGCAACTCGTTGAAGAGCTTCGGGTTGCCCTTGCCGCGGCTCGCCTTCATGCACTGGCCCACCAAAAAGCCGATGACCTTCTGGTTGCCGTCACGATACTGCTGCGCCTGATCGGCACAGTTTGCCAGCACTTCGTCCACGATCGGCTGCAGCGCGCCGGCATCGCTCACCTGACGCATACCGCGCTCGTCGACGATCTTGTTGGGATCGTCACCGGTCTGGGCCATGGCCTCAAAGACCTCGTGCGCCTGGTTGGAGCTGATGGCATCGGTCGCCAGCAGCTTGGCCAGCGCTGCCACTTGAGCCGGCGCGATACCGGACTCGGCGAGCGACACACCCGCGCCCTTAAGGTAGGCGATCATCTCGTTCACCAGCAGGTTTGCGACCGTCTGGGTCTCCTTGCCAGCCATACCGGCAGCGGCAGCCTCAAAGAAGTCGGCAAACTCGGGGTCGCCGGCGATTTGCTCGGCGTCGGCCGTCTTAATGCCAAAGTCGGCCTCAAAACGGACGCGCTTGGCATCGGGCAGCTCGGGGATCTCACCACGGCAGCGGTCGATGAACTCGTCGTCCAGGTCGAACGGCGCCAGGTCGGGATCGGGGAACAGACGATAGTCGTCTGCCGTTTCCTTCACACGCATGACCACGGTGCGCTTGCGGCTAGGCTCCCAGTGACGGGTCTCCTGATAGATGATGCCGCCCTCCTCGAGCACCTCGGCCTGGCGGCAAATCTCGTAGGCAAGGCCATCGTGCAGGCTCTTGAACGAGTTGAGGTTCTTGAGCTCGGTCTTGGTACCCAGTTTGGTCTCGCCGCGGCGGCGCAGCGACACGTTGCCGTCGCAGCGCATGGATCCCTTCTCCATGGAGCAGTCCGAAATGCCCAGCGTCACAAAGATGCGACGGAGCTTCTCCATAAACAGGCGAGCCTCCTCAGGCGTGCGCAGGTCGGGCTCGGTGACGAGTTCAATCAGCGGCGTGCCGCAGCGGTTGTAGTCGACGAGCGACTCGGCAGCGGCGGTAATGCGGCCCTCGGCGCCGCCCACGTGAACCATCTTGGCGGCATCCTCCTCCATGTGGATGCGCAGGATGCGGATGGGCACCGTGTAGGAACCGTCCTCGCGACGCTCGGGCATCTGCAGGTTGGACGCGTCGTAGCTGGCCAGATGGCCGGCGCGCTGATTGCCTTCGCGCATGGTCGACGTCATGGACGTGGACAGGCCCTCGGCGTTGGCCGAGGCGCTCGCCAGGCTCTGGGCCTCGGCCTCACCAAACGCGCAGTCGGGGCGCTCGGCGGCACCGCGACCGGTCACATCCAGGTCCAGGTGACCGTACATGGCAAAGGCGACCGGACCCTGCGTGGTCTGGAAGTTCTTGGCCATGTCGGGATAGAAGTAGTGCTTTCGGTAGAACATCGAGTGGCGCTGAATCTCGCAGTTGGTGGCGAGACCGGCCTTGACGATGCTCTCGATGGCGCGCTTGTTGGGCACCGGCAGGGCGCCGGGCAGGCCCAGGCACACCGGGCACACGTTGGCGTTGGGCTCGTCATCGTGGCTGAGCTTGCAGTTGCAAAACATCTTGGTATCGAGTGCGGTGAGCTCGGTATGGATCTCCAGGCCAATCACGGCCTCCCAATCCTGCAGGACCTCGGAAAGCTCCTTCATTACAGCTCGCCTCCCTTCCCGGCAAAATCGGGCGCGACGGAAAGCGCGGGCGCACCCGTGGCGGCATCGGCAAAGCCACGCTCCAGGGCGCGGGCAAACGTGAGCAGCTGACGGTCCTTAAACGCCGGACCCACCAGCTGGGCAGAAACGGGCAGCTGAGTATCCTCGCCCAGGCCCAGCGGCACCGAGATACCACCGTTGCCGCAAATGTTGAGCGAAATGGTGTACAGGTCGGAGAGGTACATCTGCGTGGGGTCGCTGATCTCGCCAAACTTAAAGGCCGTGCGCGGCGAGGCGGGCATGAGGATGGTGTCCACCTTGGCATACGCGGCGTCGTAGTCCCGCGTGATGAGCGTACGGGCCTTTTGCGCAGCGTAGTAGTACTTGTCGTACACGCCCGAGCTCAGCAGGTAGGCGCCGAGCATCTGACGGCGCTTGGCCTCGGCGCCAAAGCCGTGGGCGCGAGAGAGCGAGCTCTGGTCGGACAGGTTGGCGCAGCCCTCCTCCTGATAGCCGTAGCGAATACCGTCGAAGCGGGCCAGGTTGGAGAACGCCTCGGCCGGGCCGATGACGTAGTAGGCGGCGATAGCGGCGTCCAGGTGCGGCAGGTCGACCTCGACCAGCTCGGCGCCCTGGTTCTGCAGCTCCTGGGCGGCGCGCTGAACAGCGGCCTTGACCTCGGGCGTCAGGCCCTCGGCCTCCATAAACGCGGGGATGATGCCCACGCGCTTACCCTCGATGCTGTCGTTGAGATGCTCGGTAAAGTCGACGGCGCAATCCTGGCTGGTGCAGTCGTATGGATCGTGGCCCGCGCCGGTAAGCGCGTTCATGGCCAGCGCGACATCCTCGACCGTGCGGCCAAAGGGGCCCACCTGGTCGAGCGACGAGCCAAAGGCGACCACGCCGTAACGGCTCACGGCGCCATACGTGGGCTTAAAGCCCACCACGCCGCACAGCGACGCCGGCTGGCGAATGGAGCCGCCGGTATCCGAGCCCAGCGAGAGCGCGACCTCGCCCGCAGCGACGGCGGCAGCGGAGCCGCCCGAAGAGCCGCCGGGCACGCGCTCGGTATCCCAGGGGTTGTTGGTGCGATGGAACGCCGAGCTCTCGGTGGAGCTGCCAAAGGCAAACTCGTCCATGTTGGCCTTGCCCATGGGCAGGCAGCCGGCATCGAGCATGCGCTGGACACAGGTGGCGGTGTAGACGCTCTGGTAGTCCTCGAGCATGCGCGAAGCGCAGGTGGTGCGCGTGCCCACGAGGTTCATGTTGTCCTTAATGGCCAGCGGCACGCCCGCAAGCGGGGGCAGCGGCTTGCCTGCGGCACGGTCGGCATCCACGCGCGCGGCGGCCTCGAGTGCAAGCTCGGGCGCCACCTGCAGGAATGCCTGGACCCCGCCCTCGCGCGCCTCGATGGCGGCAAGGGATGCCTGGGCCACCTCGGTAGCGGTAAAGTCACCGGCGGCAACGCCCGCGGCGATCTGGGCGGCGGTAAGGGAATCGAAGCTTAGCGCCATTACTCGCTCTCCCCCTCTCCCAAAATGGACGGCACGCGGAAGTAGCGGTCGCGCGCGCTGCCGGCGTTTTCGAGCGCAACGTCGAGCGGCAGGTCGCGCTCGGGCTCGCGCAGGTCATCACCCATCACGTTGGACAGGCTTCCGATGGGATGGAACGTGGGCTCCACGTCGGGCAAGTCATATTGCAAGACGGGCTCGAGCATCTGGACGGCGTCGTTCATGTAGGACGCCATCTGGGCGAGCTCGTCATCGGTCAGTGCGATCTTTGCGTACTCGGCGATGCCGCGCACGTCTTTCTCGCTGAGTGCCATAGGCGCTCCCTTCCGCATAACAGATAAACCGCTCTAGTATACAAGGCAACGCCGCTTGGAGCAGGCGCTTTACCCAAATGCAGCGAAAACGTAACGAGGGCGGCGGGCTGGCAGGCGGCGGGCTGGCGGTTCTGCAACAAAACCGCACCGTCCATAGCGAAAACCGTCCCGCCCACAACGAAGACCGGCCCGCCCGCAACGAAGACCGGCCCGCCCGCAACGAAAACCATCACAACATTCGACGCTTTTCGTCAAAATCGAGATTTTCATCGAATGTTGTGATGGTTTGGAAGCCCCCGACCACCACAAAGATGCCTGTCCCCATTGTGGTGGTTCTGGACGATGTCTTATGCCGAGGCCTTGGCCTTGCGGCGCTTACGGACCGCGTGGATCACGATGTCCAGCAGCAACAGCACAATGGCCACGACCACGATAAGCACGGCAAACTCGCGCTTGCCCCAGTGGCGGCCGGCCAGCGACTTTTGCTTGTCGACGTCCTTCTTGCTGTACTTGGTGCGTACGCAATGCACCAGCAGGCGATGGTCGTTCACGCCGTAGGGCGTGCAGGTGACGAGCGTCACCTTGTCGGCGCCGGGCTCGATGGTCAGCGACTCCATCTCCTCGGGCAGCACCACCTCGGAGTCCACCATCTTGTAGGCGAGCGTCTTGTTCATGGTGTGCAGCAGCACCAGGTCGCCGGGCTCCAGCGAGTGGATGTCGTCGAACATGCTCAGGTTGCGCATGCCCGAGTGCGCGGTGAGCACGCAATGCGTCGAGGTGCCGCCCACCGGCAGGCTCGTGCCCTCCAGGTGGCCGACGCCCGCCATAAGGACTTCCTCGCTCGTGCCGTGGTAGATGGGCATGCTCACGTCGATGGAGGGGATCTCGACCCAGCTCATCATGGGGTCGCGGTCAAAGATGAGCTGCTGAGCGTAGGGCTCAATCTGGTCGGCGGGAAGCTCGGTGGCCTCGCCCGCCAGCTGCTCGTTAAAGGAGCGCGCCTGGAGCAGGATGCGTTCGCGCTCCTCGGCAGACAGCGCGTCCACGGTGCTGGACACGGTGCTGATCTGGTTGAACACGCCCGAGGCCTCGAGCCGGTCCAAGATCCACGGCCAGGTCATAAGGCCCACGCCAATAAGGATGATGACGATGGTGATGAGCCGGTCGGCCCAGCGCGGCAGTCGCTTTCGACGGCGCTTGGGCTTTTGTTGAGGTTTGGGCTGAGGGCTTGAGCCACCGTTGGCCGCGGCGTTATTGCTCTTCATATGTTTGGCGCCCTGCACCATCGCCGGTCACTCCTCTACAACTCAGGTTGTCTAAACAAATAATAGCCGATTCGCGAGCCCCTACCCCGGACAACGCAGCCAGACTGCATTATCCGGACTACCTAACCTCGCTCAACCAATCAGGCCATATGTTGCTTTCATCGTCTCGACTAGCTGTGTCGTCGTTACGCCCGCAACCCCGATCTGCTTCAGATTGATGTCACTCGCCTCACAGTCTTTAACAAACGCAAGCATATCGTCCTTCAGCTCTTCGACTAGGTTGACACCCGCCGACTCACCAAGCAGCTGAGCAAGCCTCAGCGCATCGCGTTTATGCTTTTTGACCTTCCTCGAGTCAACGTTCTCCCCGGCTTCCCTTCTAGCTTTTAGGTCGAGATACGCCTTCGCTTTGAACGGGACAATGTATTCCGTATCCAGGACCGAAACACCGTCTACTGTCCGAATTCCCTGAAGAAACAAGCTGTAGTAGGCATCGTCCAACAAAATAGCCGAAAGACTGCTTATGTTTTCATCAACGTGAATTGGCGTCACATCAACTCCCTCACGACCCTTTAGAAAGTCGGGGCACTTCGCGAAGAGCTCGATCATATGGGGATAACCCGGCCTCTTTGGTTCCGTAAACCGATAAAAACACGAGGCTTCGCTTTCACCCCAGCCGCAGCGGTAGCCGCCATCACGCACCAAGGTCCATATGGCTTCGGCCGTCTGAGGCAACCGGTCATCGGCGACAATGACCACATCAAAATCGTGGGTCGCCCTAAACGAAAGTCCCGCCTCCGCGAGCAAAATGTCGCATGCTGTGCCGCCGATAAGGGCATACGACCCTTCAGCTTCCTGCATATGCTGCCGAAATACCTGGAGACCTTCTACAGCGCTTCCTGCCATGGATATTCCTTTCCAAACATGTGATCGAGTTCGAGCTGAATTCGTTCATCGTCGATTGCCGCCAAAGATAGCGCAAGTGAGATGTCGTCGATACGGGAGGAGTCGGCAAACACGGGCGCATAGCGCCACACTTGGATCATCGCCGTTTCGTTATCCGGCAGCTCCCCGTCTGCGACTTCAAGGTCGCTCAGTTCACGCCATGTACTTCTTAAGACGGCCTTTTGCTCCATGCCCGGCGCAGCGAGCATCGAACGCACAGCGAGCGCCGTCTCCCCAGCGTCAGCAAGACCGTCAACCCGCGGCGTCTTCCTAGCAAAAAAGACCTTCGAGACAGGCGAAGAGAGCTCCGCCATGTGCTCACTGAGCAGAAGATCAACGGCCACGGGGAACACAATGACACGCCGTTCGCGCCGCTCGCGCCTTGCGAGCCCCCTGTCTACAAGCTCGGTTACGGCCTCACTCGCGCGGCTTGCCGAAATCCCAAGCGCACGACAAAGGTCATCGGAATGATATGACTCCTGCCCTGCTCCCCAGATTGCGGCAGCCTGCGCGTTGGATGACATCTTGGTCGCGCGATTATGAAATCTAGTGCCGCCCCTCTCCGTGCAGGCCGCGCCCATAAATGGAAGAAAGGCCTGTCTACCAGGGCAAACAAAGGGGATTCCTTGTGCGACCAATGCCTTGCGCTGGCGCGCATCGGCATCAGGAAACGAAACGACGACAGGAGCCTCCGCACGCAAGGCTAGCTGGCTATAGACTCTCTTAGCCTCGGGAAGCCCAACGCCAGTAGGCAAACTTGCAAGCAAAAAAGAAAAACCGTTTGCGTCAACGGCGCGGATCTCAATCGACCGCAGATGCAGCGGCAAGCGTGCGGATCCAGGCCAAGTTTTAGCCTTGGCGGAGAGGCCTAGTGCTTCTTGTAAGTAGGTAAGCGCTTCGTTCATTTCCATCTTTTTCGCTTAGTTCCAGTTTATATTGGAATTATACATAATTTTCGGAAATAACAAGATTTCTATCAGGCATAGGCCCGTATTTGAGTTTTCAAAATGTCCCGAATCGGCTGGGCGATTCGGGATACAATGTCAGTAGAAAACGACGCATCCCGCGTAAATGTTTGGGAGCGCGGGCGGCCTAGTTTTCAGCTTTTGTTAAATGCCCGGGATCCTACCCCCGGGCATTCTTATTTGCGCTTGTTGCGGCGCAAATGCCGTCCACCGTCCGCACCGCGCGTGCGCCTACGGACCTTAAACCGAACCTCATACGAGTCAAGAAACGCGATGACGAACGTGCCCACCGCCGCGAGGGCGGCGAGCGCGTTAAGGAATTTCAGCATTTGGGGACCTCCGATCGAGTCGTCGGCCGCCCGCGCACGGGATGCGTCGCAAGGCCATTTTACTGCGAGCGTATGCACCCGCAGCTGGTAAACGCAATAATTGCAAACATCTGTTCGATATTCATACGCTTGATCCATCGAGCAATGGAGCCTGGCTGCGTTGTCCCAAAAAAACGGGGCAAACTCCAGTGCGGAGTTTGCCCCGAAAAGAGAATGGCAAAGCAAGAGCGTAGATGGACGAGAAAAGTGTCCGCAAGTCTCATGGCCATCACATCCCACCTGCCAAAGGGATGGGTGAGTGAGCGTTACTCCTGCTCGGACTCCTCAGCTTGCTTGCGACTACGGATGAGGTGCGCCACGCCGATGCACAGCACCTCGCCACCAGCGATCCACGTGAAGGTCACGCCGTTAAGACCGGTCAGCGGGAGACCGGAGCCCTTCTTGTTCTTGACGGTAAGGGTAACAGTGCCGTCACCAGAAGAGGAATTGGTGACGAGACCAGAGCCTTTCGTGGATGTGGTCACCGTCAACGTATTCTCGCCCTCGTTCTGATTAAGACCCGTGGCAGTAATGGTGAACGTGAATTTGGGCACGGTGTTATAGCCGGGGAGCGTATTGGTCTCCTCGACCGTGTAAGCGCCAGCATTGAGGCCCTTGACGCCGATTTCGCCCTTATCATCAGTCGTAAAATCATAGGCAGTATTGCCCAAAGAACCGTTCTCTTAGACATACTGGGCGCCGGCGCCCTCGTCGGTTCCCTTGGAAGAGGTGCCGGGCGGGGAGCGGAGCATGGCCACCGGACCCACCGAAACACATCTCCACCGTTCCTTCAACTGGGAAAATGCCGCCTCGGGGCCCGGGAGGGACCCCGGGGCTTTCGGCTAACTGCGGGAACGGCCTATCCGCTCAATGTGTTCAGCTGAGATTGGAAATCAACCGGAGAAATCGACCCTCCTAAAAGGAGGCCATGTATGAAGACTGCATATCCCTTTTGCCTCCATATACACAAAAAGCGCCCCTCGGGCGCTTCTGAGAGGCTCCCCCTGGGATGTATCCCAGGGGGAGCCTATGGACCTCATAGTCCGCTGCGAACCGTTCGCAGTCGGGCCGTCGAAGGCCTCGTTACTTAAGCTCAGGCCAGAAATCCTTGTTGGCCTCGATCATGTCGTCGAGAACCTCCTTGGCGACCGTCATGGACGGGACCGTCTTGTTGAGCGTGAACGCCCTGAGCGCCTTCTCATACGAACCCTCGATGCACGCCTCGACCACGAGCTTCTCGGAGTTGAGCCGCTGCATCATGAGGCCCTGCTGGAACAGCGGGATGTTGTCGCGCGAGATGACCTCGGGGCCGTTCTTGCCGATGTAGGCGGGCAGCTCGACCATCGCGTCGTACGGCATGTTCGGAATCGCGCCGCGGTTCTGGCAAATGACCAGGAAGCGAGCGAAGGCGCTACACTTCGAGCGATATTGAGCACCAACGCGGGCGCTAGCGCAGGTGTCGCCCGCGATAGCCGGAAGAATCAGCATCGGAATCGGGGGAAGCCGAAGGATCTGAAGCAGAGGAGACGAAGGGGGCCGCAGGTCCGGAGGCTCCCACGGTCCACCCGTTTCCGCCATTGCCAGCAGCCGCGTCGGCGTCCAGCGTCACCGCAGCCGCCACGGCCGCACGCTGAGCCGCGCGGCGCTTCTTGCGCACGTGTCCGGCCACGGAAAGCCCAATCACAATGGCCAGCAGCGCGCCCAAAACACCCAGGGCCACGGCGGTGGTGTTGATGCCCTGCACGTCCTCGGGCACGGGTATCTCGTTCGGAATATCCGCCCGCACGCCCGATACGAGCAGGCGATGCGAGTTCACGCCGTAGGGCGTGCAGGTCATGAGCGTCACACGGTCCTCGCCGGCGGTCACGCGCAGCTTGGAATCATCGTCGGGCTCAATCACGTCTATGCGGTCGATCTTGTAGCCCAGTTCTTCGCCCATCACCTCGATGTAGAACGAGTCGCCCACCTGCAGCTCATCCAAGCGCGTGAACAGGAGCGAGCCCGGCACGCCACGGTGACCGGTGAGCACGGCATGCGTACTCTCGCCGCCCACGGGCAGCGATGTTCCGTACAGGTGGCCGGCGCCTGCAGCGAGCACCTCGTTGGAGGTGCCGTGGTACACGGGCAGGTTAACGTCAATCTTGGGAATGCGTACCGAGCACATAACGCCCGATCCCGCGTCAAGCAGGCCCTGGTACGTGGTGTCTTGCGAGGCGATGGAGTCCTTGGCACCCGTTGCGGTGGAAGCGCCGGAGGTACTACCGAACGGGTCCACGACCTCGCCGATGACGTCCTGACCGCCGGCGGCCAACTGCTCGTTGTAGGCCCGCGCGGCCGCGAGGGCCTCCTCCGCTTTCGGATAGGGCCAGCCATCCACCGTGTTGGCGGCGGCTGTTACGGCGGCAGTCTGCTCGGCCTGGGACATGGCGCGCAGGACGAGGGGCGCGGCCACGATAACAAAGCCGGCGACAAAGCACAGAAGGGAAAGCAGGCGCAGGACGAGGGGCGGTTTGCGTCGGCTGGGGGAAGCCGGGTTCGAACCGCCGCTCGGCGTGCGCATCGTCGATACGGGCTTGATTGCCTCCATGTGGTTCACCTCCGGGGGTGTGGGTGCGTGGGCACGGTCAAAGCACCGACCCCGCCGCGTGTCCAAGCGCGACGGGGTGCGGCGAAAGGGAATATGAGAACGCGGCGCGCAGGCGCTGATAGGAGACGACGATCGCCTGCTCGCCGCGTCATCAAGCTAGGGAATTAAGCGCGCATACGTGCACTCAGGGCGAAGGCGGCGCCAGCAGCCATGAGCAGCACACCCACAGTGACGAAGACCTTGATGCCCAGGTCACCGGTCATAGGCAGCTCGGTGAGATTCTTGGCGTTCTTGATGTTGGCCTGAGAGGGGGCCTTGGTGTCGAAGGCGATGCGGTCGCCGTCGGTGTCGGTGGTCTTCTCGTACTTCAAATTCACCACGGTCTTGCCATCGGTATCAAGATCAGCGGAAATCGTAAACTCGAAGCTAGGCAGGCCGATGTTGGTGTACCCGGTCGGAGCCTTGATCTCCTCGACGTAGTAGGTACCCTCAGGCAGGCCGGACATCTTAATCGTGCCGTCCGCACCGGTGGTGAACACACCGTCGGACTCGGTACCGTCCTTGTCGGGCGTGGTCGCGGTGAGCTCAGACCAAGCACCAGTCGCGGCATCCCTCTTCAGGAAGGTCTTGGTGTTATCAGAAGTGTTCACACGAGCGATGGCGAACTGAGCGCCCTCAAGGATGGCTTTGCCAGCCATGTCGGTCTTCAGGATGCCGAACTCGTAGGTGTAAACGCGAGGAACCTCGGGGCCAGAAATCTTGGTGGACACGTTATCAGGAGTGCGAGAATACTCAAGCTCAACGGAGTTGGGGTTACCAACGCCAGCCTTGACGGCGCTGCTGTTGACAGTAGCCTCAAACTCGACGGTCACAGTTGCGCCCTCGAGAATACCGTCGGTAGAGGAGGTAGAGCCAGCTGCCTTGTTAACGTAGTTGGCCAGGTCGATGGTGGTCACCGTACCGCCAGCATACTCGGCGTTGTAGCCGGTCTTACCCTCGGTAAGGTCGTAGGGTTTAGAAAAAACGACATAGTCATTATTGCTCAGGGTAACAGTAGTACCGCCCTTGGTGAGTTTAACGGACTTCACAGAGCTCGCGTCAACCGTCAGACCCTTGGATGCGGTATCGATAAGCTTGAACACACGGGGCGGGTTGGTCATCTCGTAGCCGGTGTAGCTCGGGATAACAGAGCTGAGCTCATACTTGACCACGTCGCCGATGCGGGCGTCTGCGTTGGAGCCATCGGCTGCAACGGTACCGGTAGCAGAGCCAGCGATCTTCTTGTCAACGGTCGGCACGTTCATCTTCAACGTGACGCTGCCCCAGTTGACAGTTTCCGTGGAATAGTCGGCAAGCTTGGTGGCGACGATTATGGGGATGGACTGGGTCGTAGGATCGGTAGAAACATCCTTCAAGAGCCACAGGCCCTGGTCGCAGGAGTTCTCGAAACCTGTGGCACTGCTCTGGAAACCAGTCTTAGTAGCAGTAGGCGCGCCGGTCACGGCGAGCTTCTTCGAAAGATTCGTCGCGAACGTGCGCAGCGCTGACGAATTTCCACCCCACGGATCGGACGTCTCGGGAGTTTTGCCCCTGAAGCTGTTGGCAACAAGCCAGCCGATCGGGTTGTTTTCTTTACCATTCTCGGTGTAGTAGTTAGCGTCTGCCTTGTAAAGAGCGAGCTGGTCGCGAGTCATGGAAGCCTCAATGAGCGGAACCATGGCATTGTTAGTATCGATGAGGAACGTGAGCTTGCCATCGGCGGAGGCAACGTTCTTCAACGACGCGAGCTTCCAACCGTCAAGCGTATGCGTCGCAGTGTCGCCGGAGGCATTGCTGATGGTGATGGTGCCCGTGGTGGGATCCGCAGCCTTGGCCACAGGCGCTCCACCCAACAGGCCGGTTACGGCGATCGCTACGGCGGCGGCGCCGGCGATCAGCTTTTGTACGAATCGGTTCATGATTCCCCTTTCAGAAATGAGCCCGACATTCATAAACATCTATCTACCAGCGCCATCGGACGGGTCGTCCTGGCGGCGCTTTGTAGCGAACCAATACGCTCCCGCAGCGATGCCGCCCAGAAGCATGAGACCGGCGCCCACGAGGAGCATGGAGTTCTCGGTCCATCCCGCGCCGGTGAGCGGGAGGTCCGTGAGGACTTTCACGTTGGTGAAGGTGGAGGCGGGAATGGCGTTCGCGGGCGCGTTGACATCGCCGATGGCCTTGCCCGGATTGATCTCGTTGCCCATGTCGTCCTTTACCTGCGTGACCGTGGTCGAGGTGGTGAGACCGTTACGCTTGCCCGCCTCATTCAGCTTGGCCTCCACTGTAACGGCTACCCGGTACTCGGCCTTGGAATAGCGCAGCTTGTCGACAGGGCCCGTGGTGGGCTCGACTTCCTTCACCGTGTAGGTGTAGATCTTGGCGCGAGTCGGGTTCGAAGCGTCAATCGCGGCAAGATCGTCCTTGCCGAATGTGATCTCCCCAAATTTCGCCACGATGTCGTTGACCTTGGACTCGTCCGTAGGCGCAACGTGAATGGTCGTTTCGCCAGGCATCGGAGCCGCGGGGTCGGACGTCGCCGTGATCTTGAAGTCGAACGAAACATAGTTGCCGTTGGCATCCTTCGGCCAATCCGTATTGCGAACAGATTTGGTCACCGGGATCGTCACGGACGTAGTGGCAAGAGTGTCGGAAATGTAGACGTTGTTCCCGGCAATCGTCGGGCTCTTTCCCTCGGTCCACGTAATGGAGCCGTCCTTGAACACCTTGAACTCGTAACCCGCGTCATTCAAGTTGTAGCCAAACGGAGCTTGGGTCTCAACAAGCGTGTACGTACCCGGCAGCAGGCCCTCGAGCTTGAACTTGCCATCGTCGTTATCAGAATCAGCCCACTTGTCGCTGGCAGCCCCCGCATTCTTATCGTTATCAATCACAGTCAGGGATACAGCGTCCTCAATTTTGACATCATTGGCATCCTTTACCTTGGTAAGCGCCCACTCAGAACCCGGCAGCAGATCATGCGTCTTGTCATCCACCTTGGTCCAAGACACCGTACCGGTGATCCTGGCGTTGCGGATGGCACCCGTGGTGTTAGAAGGGTCGAACTGAACCAGTTTGTTGCCGTTTGCCGTGTCCACATAACCCTGGACATAGTTGACCGTCTCGCCGGTGTTGTTCATGGTTGCGTAGTAGATGGTCTCGGACTTCTGGTAACCAGCCGGCGCCTTGACCTCACGAATGTAGTACGTGAAGTAGCTGGTATCCTTAGGATCGCCAATGTTGGCCTTCTGGTTCAGGTAGTTGAACTGAATGGTGCCAACGGTAGAATCGGAGTCATTCGTGCCGTTATCCACAATAGAGACGATGCAGTGCTGATTGTTCAGTGCATCGGCCTCGGTCGCGTAGATGGCCCACTCGGAACCCGCGAGCGGCTTGCCGTCCGTAGCGTCGACCTTGCTCCACGCAACGGCGGAGCCGTCGGGCGTGTAAGTGCCAGACCACGGGAAGTTGTGACGCTCCTGGTCCATATCGATGACGGAAGACGAATAACCCTCGAGATTTGTGAAGTTGTACGCAACCATAGGGTTGTTCATCATGAAGTCTTCGCCCACGTACACGCGACCGTTGGTGGTCACATGGTCGTCGAAGCTTCCGTTGGGAACGAGAATCGATCCGAGCATAGCAGCGGCGGGATCATCGTCGGTCCACTTGCCGTCCTTGCCGCCCCAGTCCTCTCGACCCTCGCCTGCAATGCCACCGCGAATGGTAAGGCTGGTGGTATCGACGAAGTTCCACATGATGGACTGGGAGGCCAGCGAGTATTTCGTGCCAAGGTCTTCATCTTTGTACTGACTCTCGAAACCGCGAGATATTTCTGTATCGCCCCACCAGAAGCGCCAGCCGTTGTGGAACTCGACAGGATCAGCACCTGTAACGTTCACGACAATGGATGCGCCTTCGGGGATATTGGTGAACTTAAAGTCGACGCCTCGATAGTAGACGTCACCCTTCAAGTTGGAGAGCTCGGAACCGGCAATGGTGAAGACCTGTTGCATAGAAGTTCCATCGCCGGTAAAGGTGATGAGTCGCTCGGTGTTGCGAATCGTATTGTTCGGGATTCCGGTATCAAGCGCACCGGAAACAGACTTCTCACTACCATCGAAAGTGAGTGTATAGCTTGTTCCCTTGTTATCGTACTTGTTGATTGCGTAGCTGTTGTCGCTAATTGCGGAACCATCCGTAACTGTGCCGGTATTTGCAAACGAGGCGAGCTGTTTCGATAGCTTCGAGAGGTATCCATCTGCACCGTTGTAGCTCGAATAATCGTTACCGTTAACATTAGTCAAATCAACATTTTGATTGAACAGGTCGCTCTTCAGAGCATCCGAGCCCTCGAACCAATTACCTTGCTTTTTCACGACAGACTGGCGCCCGTTGTTAGCATTCGAATCCCAATAGGAATAGGTAATGGGACCGGCGATCTGCGCGGTATAGTCATAGCCAGGGGGGGGAGTCAGTCTTTGTCGCCTTGCCGACCCAAGCACCCTTGGTCCAAGCACCAACCGTCGCAGTATCTGAGGTCGTTTCCTGACCGGTATTCATGTTCTCAATCAAGCTGTTTATGCCGGCGACCGCAAGCACCGTGCTTCCCTCCCTGGGACGAAACTGCGATCCAAAACCAACGGTGCCGAAACGGAAGCCCTGGCCGCCCCAACTCTCCTTGATAGGATTCATGGCCAGTTTGCCGTGGACCACGGTAAGGCCCTCCGCCTCAGCGGCATATGAGCCGGTGGGGGCGTTATTCGCATCAAGAGTGCTAGTTTTGTTCGGCTTACCACCGATGTACATGTCGCGGCCGACGTAGGTGGCCACGCCGGGATCGGGGGTGGAGATATCGATATTCGTACCGATACCGATAGACGTGGGCTTGTAGATGCCCTTGTTCACAGTAGTAGCCGCGTTCGCAGAGGTGGCGGCGCTATTCTGGTTTTCGGCATCCTCGCTGGTGTTATCTACAGCAGCGGACTCACTTGAGGAACTCCCCGTTACAGCTTCCTCGGTAGAAACTGTCTGGGTGTCGTTGGCAATGGCCTGCGAGATCGGAGGCATGACGAGCGACAGTACCAGGCTCAACACGGAGGCTCCGCACAAAACGCCTGCCAGTACGCGACGCGTCGCTTTTTTACTCTGCTTAGTTTTTTCTGAATTCGCTTTCATCGATGTCTCCTCCCCAAGAGACCGCGATCTTGCTCTTTCACTATCAAACGTATCTGCGCAATCTGTAATTGCGCACGCTTATAGTTCATATTGTAACGATTGTTTGAACATCTAAGCAAAAATACCGATAGTTTTGTAGCGAATTCTCAATTCTCTTGACATTTGCTCGGATTAACCTTCGTTTATTCGCTTTGAAATATCTATTTTTACTGGTAATTAAGCCAGTTATCAGTTTTTTAATAGCATTTTATTTATTTGCACAACATTTTGCTCAAGAGCATGCGTCCTGTGAACGGTAGATCATTAGCCGGGAGGAATAGACTACCAAATTGATGGGAATATCTTTAACCCATCGGTGGTTAGAGGCGTGATGTTCATACAACCAAATTTGAATTTGCGCGCAGTTTTTAGGCATCAATTCGCCCAAATCGCCTGAGACCACCGCAAAGGAGCCTGTCCCCTTTGCGGTGGTTCTCCCCCGGCGCTACGGCAGATGTTCCTCGATAAAGATCGCGATGCCGTCTTTGTCGTTGCTCGCGGTTACAAAATCGGCGGCGGCACGGGTGGCGTCGCTGCCATTTGCCATGGCAACGCCCACGCCGGCGTCGGCCACCATGCAGGTGTCGTTATCGGCATCGCCAAACACGCAGATGTCCTGGAGCTCCATGTCTTTGAGCTCTGCCACGCGCACAAGGCCGCGCGTCTTGGACACGCGCGGATCCATGAACTCGTAGAGCCGCTGCGTGGTTTGCAGAGCCGCCGCCTTAACAGTGTCGTCGGCAAACGTCGATGCTCGCTCAATCACCCGCGGCATTACCTCGGGCGCCATGGTAAACATCACCTTGGGCTGCGGCTCGCGCAAGAACTCGGCAAAATCGACCACCTGGTAGGGCACGCCGTCGACGCGCGACAGGTGCTCGACGCACGCGTTGCTCTCGGGCACGTAGAACACGCCGTCTCGGGGGCAGACGGGCGTTGCCGGAAGGTCCGCCATGTGCTTGCAGATGCGCGCGATGGTCTCGCCCGGTAGCGGATAGCTCAGCTCGTTGATGTCGTGCGCGCGGTCGATGACCTCGGCGCCACCGCAGCCCACCAGCACGTCCACCAGGCCTTCGATGCCCCAGAGCTCGTACATGGCCTCGGTCGCGTGGGCGTCGCGCCCGGTGCACAAGCCAAAGAGCACGCCGCGCTCGCGCAGGGCGCGGATCGCCGCCACGGTGCGCGGGGACACCGTGTGCTGGCTCGTGAGCAGCGTGCCATCGATATCGCAGAACACGGCTTTGATGTGGCTAAAGGTGGTGTCCATGGGAGCCTTTCTGGGTTGTGCGGCGATGTGGAGTGTATTCGTGAACGGCGTACATGGTATACCAAGGCGCGGGCGCGGCCCGTCAAAGCAAAAACCACCACAAAGGTGCCTGGCCCCTTTGTGGTGGCCGAACCCGAAGGGTGGCCTGGCCCGGGGCGCAAACCATCACAACATTCGACGTTATTCGGCAAAATCGCGGTTTTCATCGAATGTTGTGATGGTTTTTACTGCAAAGCAAAATCCCCCACAAAGGAGCCTGGCCCCTTTGTGGTGGAAATGACGTTTGCCCAGATAAAACCTGCCAAAACAAACCTGTCCCTATTTGGCAGGTTATGGCAGCGCAGCGAGCCGGCCCTTAAAGGTGGTCTTGGATGAGATCGCAGATGGCTCGGGCGTCGTTGATGTTGATGGCTCGGGTCGCAAAGCCGGCATCGAACGCCTGGCGTGCCAGGGCTTCGTTGCAGGCAAGGGCCAGGGTGTGACCGTCGACCAGGTCGAGCGAGCTCTTGCCGCGCAGACGGTCGACACCGGAGCGCGCGACCACGATGTTGTCGAAGCCCTCGGTCTTGTAGCCCTCGATGATCACCACATCGACATCGTTGTAACGCGACAGCAGCTCGCGCGCGGGCATCTCGTCCTCCTCGCGCGTATCGGCGTACTCCGCCCAGCGCGTGGCGCAGATGAGGCCCACGTGCTTGGATCCGGCCTGGTGATGGCGCCAGGTGTCCTTAGCGGGCACATCGATATCAAAGCCGTGATGCCCATGATGCTTGAGCGAACCCACGCGCAGGCCGCGGCGGGTGAGCTCGGCGATGACCTTCTCGACGAGTGTGGTCTTGCCCGAGTTTTGGTAGCCGATAAACGCGATCGCGGGGACGGCCGGTGCCGGAGCTGCGGGCGCGACGGCGACGGGCGCGCTCGCGGGAGCGGCACCGTCAGCGGCCACGGCCTCAACGGCAGCGGCCTGACGCTCGGCGCGGTCCCACACGCCCGAGCGGCCGCCTTCCTTGTGCAGCAGGCGAACGTCGACGATCTCCATGCCGCGATCGACCGCCTTGCACATGTCGTAGATCGTTAGGCACGCGGCACTCGCGCCGGTCAGGGCCTCCATCTCAATACCCGTCTTGCCCGTCACGCCGGCCGTAACCAGCACGTGAAAACCGACCTGCCCGTCCGCGCGCGCCGGCGCCCAGCCCTCGGGCACGTCCTCGGCCGGCGTCCCCGCCGAAGCGATAGGCGCAATGTCGCACTTGCTCTTGGTAATGAGCAACGGATGGCACATGGGGATGATGTCGCTCGTGCGCTTGATGGCCATAATGCCCGCCACGCGCGCGCAGGCAAGCACGTCGCCCTTTTTGGCGCGGTCCTGCAGCACCATAGCCTGCGTCTCGGGGTGCATGAGGATGGTGCCCTCGGCGATGGCAATGCGATGGGTCTCGGCCTTGTCGGACACGTCAACCATGCGCACCTCGCCCTTGGCGTCCACGTGCGTCAGCTCGTCGCGGCGGGCGTCACGGGCGGGCTCAGCGGCAGCGCTGGCAGTCGGCTGTGCGGACGCGTCGGCGTTGCCGGCATTCGCCGCAGCCGCGGCTTTGTGGGCAGACATCGCGGCCCTGCGAGCGGCCTTGGTGGCATCGGCGTACCTGCTCTTGGCCATATGATCATCCTCCGATTTGGGACATAAATCGTTGCGTGCCCTCAATTATCGCGTGTTCCTGCGGTTTGTGGGCCACGGCATCGCGCCAAATCGAAAGTACCTGCATATCATCACCACGGCGCAGCGCCTCACGCACCGAATACTCGGCATCGCTGAATAGGCACGGACGCACGTTGCCATCGGCCGTCAGGCGCAGACGGTTGCAGTTCGCGCAAAAATGGTTGGACATGGCACTGATGAAACCGACCGTTCCCGCCGCGCCCGGAAAGTGCCAATAGCGCGCAGGGCCCGCGCCGGCAGGGGCGTCGTTGATGTCGAGCGGCTCGAGCTCGCCCAGTCTCGCCGCGGCGGCCCCGGCATTGATGCGCTCCCGCAGCTCGTCGCTCGGAACGGTGTCACTCGCGTCCCACAGCTCGGGATTGAGCGCGGGCGCATGCGGGTCCACAGTGCAATGCGAGCTCGTGTGCTCGTCGCCGATGGGCATGTATTCGATAAAGCGCAGGTGGATGGGGCGGTCGAGCGTGAGCCTCGCGAGGGCCGCCACATCCTGGTTGAGCCGGCGCACCACAACGCAGTTGACCTTAACGGGCTCAAAGCCCCAAGCCAGCGCTGCGTCGATGCCAGTCATGGTCTGCTCGAGTCGACCCAGGCGCGTGATCTTTCCAAAGAGCGTAGGGTCGAGCGCATCGAGCGAGATGTTGACGCGGTTAAGCCCGGCATCTTTGAGCTGCGGCGCCAGCTTGGGCAGCAGGGCGCCGTTGGTGGTGAGCGAGATGTCCTCGATCTGCGGAATCGCGCGGATGTCGCGAATGAGCGGGATGATACGGCGGCTGACCAGCGGCTCGCCGCCCGTCAGGCGTACGCGGCGAATGCCTTCCCCCGCCACCAGGCGCACAAAGCGGGCGATTTCCTCGGCACTGAGCAGCTCGTCATGCGCGCGGGGCGCCACGCCATCGGCCGGCATGCAATAGATGCAGCGGAAATTGCACTTGTCGGTAACGGCAATGCGCAGGTAGTTG
>ENA-OYVR01000064-OYVR01000064.1-human-gut-metagenome-genome-assembly--contig:-NODE-64-length-19378-cov-5.156497_pt1 | contig 19378 bp, 31 predicted proteins | sample MGYA00244158_ERZ653373 | MGnify/ENA primary metagenome ERZ653373 (study PRJEB26926, sample SAMN06164990) | human gut metagenome | biome: ENVO:00009003; feature: ENVO:2100002; material: ENVO:00002003... | reverse complement strand
AGCGTCAGATGTGTATAAGAGACAGGCGTAGAGTGCGAGAAAGGAGAGTGAGAGCGTGGATAAAAAAGATGAGATAGAAGTAAAAATTCATGTGGATACAACGGAACTGGTTGATGCAATAGAAAAAGCGAACAGATTAGTATGTGTTTTAAAAGAAGTTAATACACTTATCCATTCGCTTTTGGGGGCAGAACAATCAAAGACCTAATTTTTTGGAAATATACTGATTTGTTGCAGTTTGTAGCATATCGTCCCAAGTCTTGAAAATTGTTGTGGCGGCTATATGTTTGTCAAGATCAGATTCTGGTATAGCTTCGAAGGCATCTTGTGATTCAGCATTGAATCCGCCTGATGTAAATAAATCATCTATAGAAGAAAATGAAGTGTATTTTTGCATAAATGAATTTGGGAATAATTCTGCGAAAGAAAGTTGCTTTTTTTCACCTAATTCTTTAGCACCTTGTTCCATTTTCTTTAACTGATTTTGTAATTCATCTAAGCCATCAATTTTAAATGACATATGTGGATTCTCCTTTCATAATACTCGGACGCGGCAACGTCCTGTAAAGAAAGGATAGCACGGTAAGCACACAAGTACAAGCAGCAGAAGTATTAACTATGGAGAATGCAGAAAAATAGCGAAAATGGGACAAGAAAATCACATACAGTGTAATGGAGGTGGTGTAAATGAAAATTATAAACGGATTCAAAGTAAATATGTATGTGAGGATTGGAGATCAACCACCTAAAAATTGGGAAGAGTTCACAAAAGAGGAACAGAGAGAAATTTCGCAAAAATTAAATGAACAGGCAGCAAGGTCATTTGCTATCAAAGTTAAGTAGACCGCTGAAGCGGTCAGAGGTGGACAAGCATGAGAAGAGTAGAAGACATTCTTTTTACATTTGGAATGACAGTCTTTATCATAGCCGCCTGTGGCTACGATGGACAACCTGTAATATGCGGGGGTATATCCATGATAGGTCTGTCGTTGGCATATTTTGAGTATTGGAAGAAGGTGAAAGAGAATTGAAAAAAGAGTTAAAGGATTTTGAAACATACGAGTTAGTAGAAGAATTAAGAAATAGAGAAGGAGTGGAGTTACATAGGGCAGATCCATATGAAGAAAAAGAATACAGTGTCAATGGTCCTGCCCTTGTACTCATCATTGTTGATTAACGAAATCTTCTGTAGCGGTAAACACCCTTAATATGAGCCGCTAAATATCCGCCTTTAGAAGATGCATTCATTAAAGACGAGTATACCGATTGAGGAACACCATAGTATTCATATAAACCACCGGAATGGAAAAGAACAGCTAGAGTAGTTCCCTCATATCCAACAGAATGGATGTTGGATGAAGTTACAGGAATCATATTCATAACTCATACCTCCCCTCGTTATGTATTCGGCATGACGTGCCTGTACAGATATTATACCTGGGAAGTATTGGAAAATCAAGGAAAGGGGGAATCGTAGATGAGTTGCATAGAAAAGAAAATAGCACCGCTAAATTCTTTGACGAGAACCGGTGCTATTACAACTAAAAATACATAAAGCATTTTTATGTATTTTAGCACAGGAAATCAGATTTGAAAAGGAGATTTTATGAGTTATTACAGAAAATGCGAGGACTGTGGATGCACACTGGATCCCGGAGAGGGACGTATCTGTGATGAGTGTGCTGAAAAAATGCGGCAGAAAACAGACCGCAGGGCGGTGCTACGCAAAATGATACTCTCGACAAATTATAAACAGATGGAAATGGAGGAATTTTTAAGATGATCACAACAAAGATTCAGATCCGGAATCTTTTCGGAATCAAAGAGTATACGCAGGATGGAGGTTCGGTAGAGCTTTCCGGGAAAAACGGAGTAGGAAAAACATCCGTGATCGATGCTATCCGTTTTGCGCTGACAAATAAATCAGAGAGAGAATATATTGTCCGCAAAGGCGAGACAGAGGGAGAGATCCTGATAGAGACAGATACCGGATTACGCATCAATCGAAAAGTCAGAACTGACAGGGTAGGTTATAAGAGCATAAAACAGAATGGTGTAGAGGTTGGCAGTCCGGAGGCATTTCTCCGTGATATTTTTACACCGCTACAGCTAAATCCGGTTGAATTTATGTCAATGGATAAAAAGAAACAGAATGCCATCATTCTTGATATGATTGAGTATTCATGGGATATGAACACGATCAAGGAATGGTTTGGAGAGATACCAAGCTGGGTGTCTTATGACCAGAACATCTTACAGGTGCTCAATGACATCCAGAGTGAAAAAGGAGAATATTTCATGCATCGGCAGGATGTCAACCGCGACATTCGTACTAAAAGAGCATTTATTGAGGAGATTGCAGCGGGAATACCGGAGGGATATAGTGCAGAGAAATGGGAAACGGCATCTACATCTGATATATATCACCGGATTGAACAAATACGGAGCGATAATCAGAAGATTGAAAAAGCACATTTACTCAAGGATGCAAGGGACAGCAAAGTACGTTCTTTTGAAGCGGACAGGGAGATCAGCAAATCAGCACTTGATACGGAATTTGATAATCGTTCTCATCAGATAGATAAAGATATCTTAAAACTGGAAGAACAGATCAAAACATTGAAAACCGAACAGAAAAGTCTTGACGGAAAGAAAAAGGACAAGCTGGAAATAATAGAACAGACATATAAGGCAAATGTGGCGAAGTATGATGCCGAAGTTGCTGATTATGCACAGTATCTGGATATGGAGAAAAAGGATGTATCAGAACTGGTGCATGAAGCATTGTACATGGAAGACATGAAAGGTCACATCAATGAGTACAAACGGATGGTTGACCTTCAGAAAGAAGTGGAAGGACTTGCGGAAGAGAGCAGTGAGCTGACACGCAAGATTGAGAAAGCACGCACACTTCCGGGAGAAATCTTGCAGAACTGTACGATCCCGATCGATGGTCTTACGGTTGAGAATGGAATACCTCTCATCAACGGACTGCCGGTAAGCAATTTGTCCGAAGGAGAAAAGCTGGATCTTTGCATCAATGTTTCTATCCAGAAGCCGAACGGATTAGACATCATCCTGATCGATGGAGCTGAAAAGTTAGCATCCGGATTGCGAGAGAAACTGTATCAGAAATGTAAGGAGAAAGGGTTACAGATGATCGCAACCCGTACTACAGATAGTGACACAATGGAGATCATTGAATTTTAGGAGGATTATTTATGAATGAGGTAAGTGTATCGGACGGAAATGTAATGACCAGAAGTTCGCAGACGGAAATGATGATCAGCCGGCAGGCACAGGAAGTGCAGGCAGCTATGGTTATTGCAAAGAAATTTCCACGAGATGAGTATGAGGCAACAGAAAAGATCAAGAGAACGTGCCAGAGGTCAACCCTTGCAGAGCAGGCAATTTATTCTTATCCACGCGGTGGTCAGAATGTCAGCGGACCGTCTATCCGACTTGCGGAAGCATTAGCACAGAACTGGGGCAATATTGATTATGGGATCATTGAACTGGAACAGAAAGACGGAAAGTCGGAGATGATGGCATATGCATGGGATTTAGAATCAAATACCCGTGTGACAAAGATATTCGGTGTGGAGCATAAGCGTGATACAAAAAAAGGTTCCTATGTCCTTACAGACAGCAGGGATATTTACGAAGCCACAGCAAACTTTGGAGCACGCCGGATGAGAGCATGTATCCTTGGAGTGATTCCGGGAGACGTTGTAGATATGGCAGTCAATGAGTGCAGAGAAACACAGAAAAAAAGCTATGGAGAACTGCCAAGTCAGGAAAAAATAAAAAAGATTGAGAAGCTCTTTAAAAAAGACTTTGGTGTTACCAAGGAACAGATCGAGAAGTATGCAGGACGTAACATGGGTACTTTCGGTGCAGAGGAATGTACGGACTTGTGGGGCGTGTATACAGCATTAAAGAATGGACAGGCAAAGGTAGAGGATTATTTTCAGACAAAGGAAGAAGTGCCGGATCCATTTGCCAAGACAGGTGAGACGAAGGAATTATCCAAGAAAGAAGCAATAGAAAAAGAAGCCGAGGAGGAATTTGAGAATGCAGTTGACTAATGAAAATTATTATAGCAAAGAAGCCAATGAAGAGTATCTGTCCGTCAGCCAGTATAAAGATTTTATGGGAACATACGGCAAGCGTGGCTGCGAAGAATATGCCCTTGCCAAGATAGAAGGTACATGGGAAGAAAACATGGAGGATTCTGACGCGCTGATGGTCGGTTCCTATGTGGATGCACATTTTGAAGGGACCTTGGACTTATTCAAAGCAAAACATCCGTGTATGTTCAAAAAAGACGGAGGTCTGATGGCGAAATATCTGAAAGCTAATGAAATGATCCAGAGATGTGAACGGGATGAGGTATTTTCACATTATATGAGTGGAGAAAAGCAGGTCATTATGACAGCAGATATGTTCGGGGCAAAGTGGAAGATCAAGATAGACAGTTATCATCCGGGACAGTGTATTGTGGATTTAAAAACCTGTCAGTCTATCAACAAAGTATTTTTCCATCATGATATTGGATATATGAACTTTTTAGCAGAGTGGGGGTATTACATACAGGGTGCCGTTTATCAGAAAGTTGTGGAGATCAATACAGGTAAGAAACTTCCATTTTTCATAGCGGCAGTGTCTAAGGAGAAAGTACCGGATATTCAGGTGATCGCAGTGGAACAGAATCTGTTGGATGAAGCATTAGCAGAAGTGGAACACAATGTGCCAATGATCCTTGCATTAAAAAATAAAGCAGCAGATCCTACCCGATGTGAATGTTGTGATTATTGTAAACAGACAAGGGTTTTAAAGGCTCCGATATGGTCAAGTGATCTGATAGGAGATATTTAATGAAAGATTCGATTGTAATTAATATGGATTATGCCGGATATGACATCATAGACGGAACACCAAACGTACAAAGACATCATATCTTTGGTGGGACTGCAAACCGCAGACTGTCGGATGAGGATGGTCTTTGGGTACCGTTATCGGATGAACATCATCAGGGAAAGATGAGTGTTCACATGAATAAGGAAATGCGGGTACTTATGCGGATAATCGGTCAGCTTGCATGGGAAAAGCATTATATCGCAGAAAACGAAAATGTAAGCGAGGATGATGCAAGGGAAGCATTCAGAAAAAGATATGGCATTAGTATGCTGTAGGTTGAAACACCTGTGCACTTGAGGGTGTGTACGAAAGAAACTGCTTATCGGTAATATATCACGCAAATAAAAGCCTCTGCCAAATGGCAGAGGGGAAAGGAGCGGTATGGAAAAATTAATATTTACGATCCTTGGAAAGCCGATCACGAAAAAGAACAGCCAGAGGATCGTGGTCTGCAAGAACAGACCTATGATACTGCCATCTAAGGCATATTTGAAATATGAGAAAGACTGTAAAAAGTATATGCCGGATACAAAACAGATTGATTATCCCATAAATGTCAAGGCTGTCTATTACATGCCGACACGCCATCGGGTAGACCTTACGAATCTTCATGAGGCACTACATGACATTTTAGTTAAATATAACGTCATAGCAGACGATAACTGCAAGATTATTGTAAGCACGGATGGAAGTCGTGTACTGTATGACAGAGAAAACCCACGGACAGAGGTCACGATTACGAAAGCAGGTGGTGTTGTTGAAAATCATTGATTACATACCGGTCGGACATAAGAATGCAGTAACCAGAAAGCAGCTTGTTATTTTAACAGGACTTTCCGACCGGAAAATAAGAAATATGATCCAGGAAGAATGTAACCGGGAACATCCCATTTTGAATATGCAGGACGGAAAAGGATACTTTCAGCCGGCATATGATGAGATGCATTTGGTAAGACTTTACCGGGCACAGGAAAACCACAGAACCCTTACGAATCGTAAAAAGGTATCTGAAATAGATAAATACTTAAAATGCCAAAACAATGAACTGGAGCGTAATCAAATAAGCATCTCTGATGTGATAGGCGGTGGGAAATGAGAGAAAGTGTTGTTTTTTACCGCAGCTTTGCAGAAGCAATCAAGGCTCTTCCAAAGGAGGAGCAGTTAAAGGCACTGTGGGCAGTTATTAATTATGGGTTGGATGGTGTGATCCCAGAGGAACATGGAGTGCATACGGCGATCTTTTTAATGGCGAAGCCACAGATAGATGCTAATAACAAGAGATACCAAAACGGAACCAAAGGTGGCAGACCTGTAACCAAAGACAAACCAAACGATAACCAAGAAATAACCAAAGACAAACCAAACCAAAACCAAGATAAAACCAAAGCAGAACCTAAGGAAAAGGATAATGTAAAGGAAAAGGTAAAGGATAAGGATAATGATAATAGTGTGGTGCGTTTCACGCCGCCCACAAAACAGGATGTGATGGACTATTGTCAGGAAAAAGGTTACACGGAAGTTGATGTTGAGAGGTTTATGAATTACTACACCTCTAACGGGTGGATGGTAGGGAAAAACAAGATGAAAGACTGGAAAGCTGCAATGCGAAACTGGGCGCGGAAGGATATGGCCGCCAAACCCAATAATACCAACGGAAATAGGTTTTGCAATTTTGAACAGCGCAATTATGACTATGATGCCTTGGAAAAGAACCTCTTGCGGAAGGGAAGTGGTTAGATGAGTGGACGAAAGCGAGGATGTATGCTTGATAGCTACCGCGACAGGGTAGAAGAACTGCTGGATGCAGGCTGTACCTTCGCCGACATTTCTGACCACATGGCAGAAGAGGAGCAGATCTATGTTGAGCCGACAACGGTCGCATACTTTGTGCGCAGCCGTAAGTTGTCCAGCAAGGTTACACAGGGATGCAGGAATAACAGGATTGATATACCGAAGTGTGCAGAGTGCGAGTACCGACATCTGGTCACGGACCAGTACAAAAAGCCGAGCATTTATATCTGCACCAAGATATGGGTCAGAATCAATAGTGGCTGCAAGTCCAGTCCGATGAGCTGCCCGAAACGGGATATTGAGAGGGAGTGCTCCTTGTGAAACGATAGAAAATGAACTTAGGGAAGGGGAAGTGTTTAACAGGAAAATGGAATCAGTACAGGAAAGAATGGAGCGGCTTGGAACGAAAGAAAAGATTGCAACTTTTATGCAGAAAGAGAAACAGCCGTATGAATTTAAGCGGAAGTATGCACAGATCAGGGCAGAGGAGTTTGCAAATGAGTGCGATGGCAGAGGATTGAATTATCATGTGTCTGTCGGCGGATTAGATAGTATCGTCTTATATCTGTTTCTGCATGAGATCTGCCATATCAATGCTCCGGGTGTGAGTGCATCAACGCTGGAAGATAAGAGCATACAGCGGGTACATAAAGCACTTGGAATCATAAATGTTCCACCACTAAAAAGGGAGGATGGGACTTACTGGACAAAGCCAAGGGTCATACAGGAGTTTGGGTTTCCGGTTATATCAAAGGAGGTAGCAGGAAAGATTGAATTGCTGCAGAATCCTACCGAGAAAAATAAAACAGTGCGCCATGCGATCATAACCGGAGAGACTGGAGCATACGGCGGCTGGCAAAAAAACTCCAAAATGCAGTTAAAGCAGAAATGGCTTGAATTGTTTGGTGGATATGAAAATGAGAACGAAGGATGTGATTATGAAAAACCGGATTTCAAAGTATCATCAAAATGCTGCTATTACCTCAAAGAAAAGAATTGTGATGATTGGGGTAAGAAGCATAACAGTGTACCGTATCTTGGTTTAATGGCATCCGAGGGCGGCAGACGTGCAAGAAGCCTGCGAATGAATGGGTGTAACTATTTTGGAGCATCCACAATCAGATCAGCACCGTTTGCCATTTTCCATCGGCAGGATATTTTACAACTTGCTTTGGAGATGGACGCACTCTGGAAAGAGGGTCTTAAAGAAAAATATCATGAAAAGTTACTAAAAGAAAACTGCTTGTCAAATAGTTTTAAGATGCCTGACAGCATCATTCCGGAAATCTATGGAACCATCGAGAAAAAACCAGATGGAACGTTGTACACGACCAAAGCACAGCGTACCGGATGCAGTATGTGTGGGTTTGGAATCCACATAGAGAAACGTCCTCACAGATTTGATCTGTTGCATGAGAGCAATCCGAAAGAGTGGGATTATCTGATGTTCCACATGTGCAAAGACAAAGACGGAAATGACTACGGATGGGCGAAGGTACTGGACTACATTGGAGTGGGATGGGACCCTACAACGGTCGGCGGAAATTGCAAAGGGCAGATGAGTTTAGAGAATTTTATAGATTAGTGGAAAGGAGCCGGGCGAAGTTGGAAAGAGAAGTCGGGCATTCCATGCTGAAAGACAAAAACGGTTCGGTATATCTGGATAAATTAGAACCGAATAGAGGTAATATGAATACAGAGATTATGTCGGATTGCGGGATTATGTGTTACTTAAGTATAAAATAAAAGTCTTTAGGATAGGTAGAAGGGCGGTCGGCAGTTGTGCTGACCAAAGTGTTACTTGTTTGTGTGGTTGGAATTTGTTTTGCCATAGCATTCTCCATTTCTGTACTAAAAGTACAAAGGGTAATTATTAAAGTTGCAATGAATTTTATGACTGCCAACCGAATTCCCTTCCCCCAAACGGTTTTACCCGCCTGCCTATCATAGAGACAATATAATAATAAATCAAAGTAAGTAAAAATTCAAGAAAGGAGCTGAACCTCCGGCCGGGGTAACGATATATCAGGTTCCTTTTGAAAATGACATACAAAGAATTTTTAGAATCGAAGATAGAGCTTGCAACAGACAGAGGATTTGTTATAGAGCCAGAAAAAGTAAATAAAATATTAAAGCCACATCAGAGAGATGCTGTTATATGGGCATTAAAAGGTGGCAGGCGTGCATTGTTTGAATCTTTTGGATTAGGAAAAACAGTGCAGGAAATTGAATTTTGCCATTTGGCGGCAGAACAGTGTGGTGCAAGAGCATTGATTGTACTTCCGCTTGGAGTAAAGCAGGAGTTTACCAGAGATGCTGTAGATGTGCTTGGATATGAAAAGCCGGAATACTGCCGGACAATGGAAGAAGTAGAAAAAAGTACAAGTCAGATTGTGTTAACGAATTATGAAAGAGTTCGTGATGGAGACATCCGGCCAGAATATTTCTGTGCTACTTCTCTTGATGAAGCCAGTGTTTTAAGGAGTTTTGGAAGCAAGACTTATCAGACATTTTTGGATAAATTCAAGAATGTACCGTATAAGCTGGTGGCAACAGCTACACCATCACCAAATAAGTATAAGGAATTGATACATTATGCCGGATATCTGGAAGTGATGGATACCGGACAGGCATTAACAAGATTTTTTCAGAGAGATAGCACAAAAGCAAATAATTTGAAATTATATCCGAACATGGAGGATGAGTTTTGGATGTGGGTAAGCAGTTGGGCACTTTTTATCACGAAACCTTCAGATCTCAATCCGGTATATTCGGATGATGGATATGATCTGCCACCATTGGATGTGCGGTGGCATGAATTGCCAGTGCATTATGGAGATACAGCAGACAAGAACGGTCAGATGCAGTTGTTTCAGGAAGCAGCCGAGGGACTAAAAGAAGCTGCTGCGGTCAAACGGGAAAGTATTGAGAAGAGAGTTGCAGAGATGAAGCGGATCGTGGAAGAATCCCCGGATGAACACTTTCTTTTGTGGCACGATCTGGAGAATGAACGGCATGTGATCAAGAAAGCGTTGCCGGATGTGGTGGATATTTACGGATCTATGGATTATGATCTGCGCGAGCAGAAGGTTATTGATTTCTCGAATGGACGGACAAAATTATTTGCTACAAAGAAATCATTATCCGGATCCGGATGTAACTTTCAGAGATATTGCCACCGCGAGATATTTCTTGGAATTGATTATGAGTTCAACGATTTTATTCAGGCTGTACACCGGTGTTATCGATTTTTACAGAAAGAACCGGTTGTGATTGACATTATCTACATGGAGAATGAGCGACAGATCAAGGAAGCATTGCTTGAAAAATGGAAGAATCACAATCACATGGTCGCAAAAATGATCGAGATTGTAAAAAAGTACGGTCTTAATTCGGAGAATAAGGCGCAGCGGTTAGAAAGGAAGATGGGTGTGGAAGGCAGCAGAGAAGAAAGAACAGTAAGAGGAAACCATTATGAAGCGGTATATGGAGATTGTGTAGAAGAGACCAGAACAATGGAAACGAACAGCATTGATCTGATACATACATCTATTCCATTCGGAAATCATTACGAATACAGTGCCAATTATAACGATTTCGGACATAACCATAACACGGACCGGTTCTTTGAGCAGATGGATTTCCTTACGCCGGAGTTGCTTCGAGTGTTAAAGCCGGGGCGTGTGGCGGCAATCCATGTAAAAGACAGAGTTTTATTTGGCAAAGCTACTGGCACGGGAATGTCTACCATTGAGCCATTTCATGCACTTTGTATTGAACACTATATGAAGCATGGATTTCAATATTTCGGCATGATCACGGTCGTGACCGATGTGGTCCGTGAGAACAATCAGACATACCGCCTTGGATGGACAGAACAGTGCAAGGATGGTTCCAAGATGGGTGTAGGATGTCCAGAATATATCCTGCTGTTCCGTAAGCTGCCGACCGACAGAAGCACAGCATACGCAGATGTTCCAGTAAAAAAATCGAAAGAGGATTATACAAGGGCACAGTGGCAAATTGATGCACATGCATATTGGAGAAGTTCCGGAGACAGGCTTGTGAGCAAAGAAGAGCTTAAAAATATATCTGTTGATAATTTACAACGAGTCTACCGCGAATATAGTCGCGAGAACATTTATGACTACGAAGATCATAAGAAACTTGCAGAAGATTTAGACAAAAATAATAGACTTCCAGCCTCGTTCATGGTAGTAGCTCCTGGTTCATGGAATCAGCTTGAGGTGTGGGACGACATCAATCGGATGCGAACACTCAACACCACACAGAGCCGCCGCAGGGCACAGATGCATGTATGCCCCTTACAGCTTGATATCGTGGAGAGAATAATCAACAGATACAGCAATGAGGGGGATATCGTCTATGATCCATTTGGTGGTCTTATGACGGTACCAATGACGGCGGTTAAGATGTACCGGTACGGAAAAGGATGTGAACTGAATCCAGATTATTTCCGGGATGGTGTCGGATATTTACAGTCTGCGGAGAATGAAGTGGATGAACCAACATTGTTTGATTTATTTCCGGAGGTGATGCCATGATTCAGTGCGAGGGGCAGATAAGTATAATGGATTTGCTTGTACCTGTTATCCGAACTGCTGAGATACCGTGTCTTTTGCATGAAGGACAAACCGTGTATAAGGTTGTTCGTGGCGATGTTGAGACGCATACTGTTCAAAAGAGAACATGGACATGCGGTGGAAATAATCGAGGATATGACCTTGATGGAGATGTGACGTGGAATTCTCAGATCGGCAAGATTATATTCACTAGCAGAGAGCCAGCAGAGCGAGTAGCGCAGGAATATCTTGCAGAGTACGAACACATCCTTGCAGAAAATATCAGGGCAACAGGGGTTATCGCATATCGATATGAGTATAGAGGTCGAGAGATTGTTCAATCGTATTCTATTCTTGAAGATGGAACTTTTTATTTCAAATATGGAAGTATGTATGAACATATCGGTAAGGAAGTTGAAATCAAGAAGTTTGAGGAAGAACGCCAGCACTGTATTGAACGTAATGATACCTATGCAGTATTAGAGAATTACAAGCCGCAATACAAGAATATGTATAAATGCGGGCATAGTTCTTGGGTGTATGCAGAAGCAAGATATGAGTATATCAATGATTGACAGACCGGACAGCTCCGGTCTGCGTAGAATTGAACTGCCGAGGAAAATTCGGTAGTTTGGAAAATTAGGATTTAGTGGAGGAACGGAATATGGAAAAAACAAAAATAGATTGGTGTGATAGTTCATGGAATCCGGTTACCGGATGTCTTCACAGCTGTAAATATTGCTACGCAAGAAGCATTGCAAATAGATTTTCTGGTGGTGGAGAGAAATGGACAGATGATGCGCTGATAGAACTGAATGATCGTATTTATTTCGATGAATCAGAGAAGGCTGAAGCGTATCCATATGGATTTAAGCCCACACTACATAGATACAGGCTTAATGAATACGAGAAAAAGGGCGGAAGGAATATTTTTGTATGCTCTATGGCAGATCTTTTTGGTCATTGGGTTCCTGATTCTTGGATTGAGGAAGTTTTTTCTGCCTGTGCAAAAGCACCGCAACATAATTATCTTTTCCTGACAAAGAACCCGGAAAGATTCGTTGATTTACAGAATAATGGAAAGCTGATTGTAGCTGACAATATGTGGTATGGTGCAAGTGCAACAAACGAAGATCAGCTTGAACTTGCAGCGAAAACATTTTCAGACCTAAATTGCCAAACAAAGACTTTTTTAAGCATTGAACCGATACTTGAAGACATTACTGTGTCTGAATACTGGGAGTATTACATGGCTGCTCATTATGTAGATTGGGTAATCGTTGGAGCAGAGACAGGACACAGAAAAGACAAGGTGATACCTAAAAGAGATTGGATAAGAGCTATTACATTTGATTGCTACGATGAAAGTATTCCGGTGTTCATGAAATCCAGTCTTGCGAACATATGGCGGAATCCATTGGTACAGGAATTCCCGAAGGAATTACTACGGTAAACTGTAATTTAGTGGAGGAGGCAGAAAGGAAAACAGAAAAAATGTACAAGGAAACCTGGTTTTTATCACAAGAGGAAGCCGAAGCCAAGTTGAAAGAAATGGATGACTGAAAGAAATGTGGAAAATAAAGATTATATACAAAGATAACAGTAGCTGTACTTTAACCGGCAGCCACAAAGAGATACCGTTGGAGTTGGCAGTCAATTATTTTAATAAATATGTGGCAGATCACGTTATTCGTAGTGCACGTTATCAGCAGTACCCCAAAAAGGATTATAGTGAGATGGACTTGCTTGAGAAAATTGAAGAACTGTGGGAGAGGGAGGATATTGACCATGACGGAGAATGAAGCGAGCGTGATCATCGGTAATATTCCGGTTAACGGAAAAGACGGGTGTTACTCTATAACAGAATATCAGGAAGCGAAGACGGTAGCTGTCCAAGCACTTGAAGAGATTCAGCAGTATCGTGCAATCGGTACACTAGAAGAATGCCGGGCGGCGGTGGAAAAGCAGACGGCAAAGAAACCGGATTACGAGGGAGACGGATACTCGGACGGACATCTTGTATACGACACATGGATTTGTCCTTGTTGTGGCAAACATTACGAAGTTGACTATGACGATTATGATTTTTGTCCGGAATGTGGACAGTGCATAGATTGGAGTGATGAAGAATGAGAAAATATGACATATGTGGAAACTGCCCTGCGTCGTGGTGCGGAAGGAATGACGACTGGGAGTACGAGGAAGGCTGCTACTTTTACTGTGAAAAGTATGAGTTGATGTGTTTTCTGCCGCACTGGATCAAGAGACTGATATTGAGATATTTAAGGAGGAAAGAGCGTGAGTAAGGAAATTAGACAACTTAAGTGGACGGCTTGAAAGCATGAAAGATTATGATGCAGTAAAAGATGTGATTAACAATATGCCGACCGCCTACGACCTGGACAAGGTGGTTGAGCAGTTGGAGTATGTATGCCGATTCCAGAAAAAGAAACGGACTTTAACTGCACTGATTTTGATTTTGTCATTGAGTAAATTTGGAGGTGGAAGATGGCTAAAGCAGTATTGGTAATGGATATGCCGGAATCGTGCGGGGAGTGTCCTTTTTGCAGAGGGCTGAATGAGTGTAAGGTAAAAAAGTACTTAGTTAGGGACAGGCTGTTCACTATTTTTACTGTGGACGCGCAAATCATGGAGGGTGGAAAACCGAGTTGGTGTCCGCTCCGGGAGCTGCCGGAGAAGAAAGAACGCAGAATCGGAGAACATGGAGAAAGAATGTTCAGAGCAGGATTTAATGCCTGCTTGAATGAGATAATGAGACAAGGCATGTCAGATTCTGTCGATTGACAGATAGTATTGAACATTGAAAATTGAATATTGGCGGTTGAAGTGGTATAATTTCCATATCACAAAAGATTGGGGGGGGATATACTAAATGGCAGTAAATCAATTAAAAGTTGTAATGAGCATTTTGAAAGAAATTTCCGATGGAAATATTCCAAAGGCTAAAGATTATGGAATTGAGGAAGAAACATTTTACAATATTCTCGATGCAATGCAAGACGATGGGCTTGTAAAGAATATTCAACTTCCTCGAGGAGCTAACAAAAAAGCCGTTGCAGCATTTACAGAAAATGCTGCAATTACAATTAAAGGAATGGAATATCTGAATGATAATTCTGCATTAATGAAAACCTATAAGGGCTTAAAAGAAATTAGAGAATGGCTCCCGTTTTAGTAGTAATACCAACCGTCAATATTCGATGGTTGGTATTTTTTTGCCTAAAAATAGGAGGAATGAGATTGGAAAAACAGATTTTAATGGACTATATAGATGCCTGCGAACTGATCAGAGAGACGGAGCAGGATATCCAAAGATTAAAAAGAAAGAAGAGCGAGACAGTACAGGGTTCAGTTAAAGGGAGTAATCCAGACTTTCCTTATCAAGAACAGCACTTCCATGTCGAAGGAACGGCATATACATATGCAGATGATACAAGATTGCGGTTAGAAGAAAAAATATTAAGAGAACGAAGAGAAAATGCATCAGATATAAAAATAAAGGTAGAGCAGTATATGAACACTATACCAGTCAGGATGCAAAGGATAATCAGATATAAGTACTTTGAGGGAATGTCATGGGAACAGGTAGCAGATAGGATTGGTAGAATGGCTACCGGGGATAGTGTGAGAATGGAAGTTGACAGATTTTTGAAAGAAAAATAAAGTTTGTTCGTTTTGTTCGGAATGTTCGTTTTTGATGTGGTAATATGGTATTGATGAAAGTGTATGACACAGACATCACTTGCATTTTTTTCATATTATCCCATTAGCCTGTAACAGTTTCATATATCTGTTACACTCCCCGTTTTGTAAAGGAGCTGTACACTATAACTTAGTGTAACAGCTTCTTTTTTTGGAAAATAAAAATAAGGTGGTGATAGTCCTTGCCGAAGGTCAAAGATGCGAGAGCGGATAAAGCCTTTGAAATGTATAAGCAAGGGCTTAAGTTAGTAGAGATAGCAAACCAATTGGGTGTTGCAGAGGGAACGGTGCGTAGTTGGAAAAATCGTTATAAGTGGGCTGGGGATAACGCAACGTTGCAAAGGAGTAAACGCAACGTTGCAAAAAACAGTAAGACACTTATAAAGAACAAAGAAAGTCCTGTTGCACATGAGGTCGAATCTGTAATGAAAAATACGGAGTTAACCGACAAGCAACAGCTTTTTTGTATATATTACATTCGATGCTTTAATGCAACCAAGGCATATCAGAAAGCATATGGATGTAATTATACAACTGCGATGTCAGAGGGAAGTAAGCACTTAAGAAATCCCAAGATAAAAGAAGAAATATTCCGTTTGAAGCAGGAACGCCTTAACAGGGAGTTCCTGAGTGAATCGGATATCTTTCAGAAGTATATGGATATCGCTTTTGCAGATATCACAGATTATGTAGAGTTTGGAAATGGCAGTTTTAATGATCCTGAAACAGGTGAGGAAGTTTCATATAGTTTTGTGAATCTAAAAGATAGCAAAACGGTTGATGGCACCATTGTTTCAGAGGTATCAAAAGGGAGAGAAGGTGCCAAGATAAAACTTGCCGACCGAATGAAAGCGTTGCAGTGGCTTACGGATCACATGGACCTTGCCACAGATAAGCAAAAGGCAGAGATTGCACTTCTGAGGGCAAAAGTACAGACTGATGATAGCGAAGAAATTGCAGATGATGGATTCCTTGAAGCGTTAAATGGCACAGCTGCGGAGGATTGGAGCAATGAAGAAAACCAATAAGATTAAACAGGTTTTTAAATTTAAACCATTTTCCCAAAAGCAGCGCAAAGTACTGAATTGGTGGTGTGAGAATTCTCCGGTCAAAGATAAAGATGGGATAATTGCCGATGGAGCAATCCGATCGGGCAAGACCGTGAGCATGTCGCTGTCATTTGTTATGTGGGCAATGAGTTCATTTAATGGCGAGAACTTTGGCATGTGTGGAAAGACAATCGGTTCTTTCCGTAGAAACGTCCTGTTTTGGCTCAAGCTGATGTTGAGAAGCAGAGGATACACCATTGCAGATCACAGAGCTGATAATTTGGTTATTATTTTCAGAGGAGATATAACGAATTATTTTTATATATTTGGTGGTAAAGATGAACGATCACAGGATCTCATTCAGGGTATTACTTTGGCTGGGGTCTTTTTTGATGAAGTAGCATTGATGCCAGAATCATTCGTGAATCAAGCAACCGGACGATGTTCCGTTGATGGGTCAAAGTATTGGTTTAACTGTAACCCGGATGGACCGTATCACTGGTTTAAAACCGGGTGGATTGATAAGAAGAAAGAAAAGAATCTGCTATATCTGCATTTCACGATGGATGATAATTTATCATTATCGGAGAAAATTAAGGAAAGATATCGCAGTATGTACACCGGAGTATTTTACCGCCGGTATATTCTTGGATTGTGGGCGATGGCAGAGGGCATTATTTACGATATGTTCGATACTGCCAAGCATGTGATATCAAATCTGTCAGAATTGACTAATGCAAACTATTATGTGTCCTGTGATTATGGTACGCAGAATGCAACCGTGTTCTTGCTATGGTGTAAGGACAGATTGGGGCGGTGGGTATGCTGCCGCGAGTATTATTATTCCGGTCGTGATGAGGAGCGACAGAAAACGGATACCGAGTATGCGGATGATCTGGAACAGTGGTTAGATGGAATAAAGCCGGTCAAGATTGTGATTGATCCATCTGCGGCATCATTCATAGCAGAATTGAAAAAGCGTGGTTATGCAATCAAGAAAGCGAAAAATGATGTGCTGGATGGTATCAGATTTGTGGCATCCTTGCTGAATCAGGGTAAGATGGCAATCAGTGACCAATGTCCGAATACAATCAAAGAATTCGGATCGTACATATGGGATCAGAAAGCATCTGAGCGTGGCGAGGACAAGCCAGTGAAACAGCATGATCACGCAATGGATGCACTGCGGTACTTCTGTTATACGATTATTCGTAAACCGGGAAGCATTAGTATTTTGAAGTGAGGTAGACGATGAATCTTGAAACAATAAAAAAAATGATAAAAAAATATGAGCCGGGGCATACAAGGATGGTTCAGCAAACAATGCAAGCAGAGAGGTATTACCGTAATGAGACGGATATTCTTGTACAGAATCAAAATAGAGAAACAGATCAGGAAAATCCACTGAGAAATGCAGATAACCGAATACCAAGAAATTTTCATGGATTGATCGTTAACCAAAAAGCTGCATATATGTTTACCTCCCCCCCACTGTTTGATATAGGGAACGAACATGGAAATGAGGTTATAACAGATGCCTTGGGCGATGAATATCGAAAAAACTGTATGGAGTTGTGTGTAAATGCTGCTAACGCAGCTGTTGGATGGATACATTATTGGGAAGATAATGATGGTACTTTTCAATGGGCAGTTGTGGACAGTAAGCAGATCATTCCGATAGTTTCATGTGATTTGAAGAAGAAATTATTAGGTGTCTTGCGAATCTATAATGAAATTGATGAAGAAACAGGAGATACCTATATAAATTATGAGTATTGGAATGACGAAAGCTGTTGGACATTCCGGCGAAAAGATGGTGACACTTTAGAGGACGGATTATGTTATTACAATACTTTCATGGTTCCAGATGCAAATGATTTTACCGCAGAGTACAGACATGATTTCGGAGAAGTGCCATTTATCCCATTTCCGAATAACAATACAAATACGAATGACTTGAAAAACATTAAGCCGCTGATAGACGTATATGATAAGGTCTACAGCGGTTTTATTAATGATCTGGATGATATACAGGAGTTGATATTTGTATTATCGGGATATGGCGGTACAGACCTTACTTCGTTCCTATCAGAACTAAAAAAGTATAAAACCATTAAAGTGGATGGGGACGAGGGCAGTAATCCGGGAGTGAGTACACTCAATATTGAAATCCCAATAGAAGCCCGTAACAGTGTGCTGCAAGCCACGAGAAAAGCAATATTTGAACAGGGTCAGGGATTTGATCCACAGCCGGAAAATTTCGGAAACCAGTCGGGAGAAGCACTAAAGTTTATGTATTCATTACTTGAAATGAAAGCGGGGCTGACAGAAACAGAGTTTCAACTTGGATTTGCCAGATTAATTAGAGCAATCTGCCGGCATCAGGGGATTGAATGCAAAAAGATAGTGCAAACGTGGACGCGGACCAGTATCAAAAACGATACAGAACAGGCACAGATTTGTAAAGATTCAGTGGGAATCGTTAGTAAAAAGACTATTTTGAAAAATCATCCGCTTGTCGAAGATGCAGATGCTGAGTTGAAGCAGTTAGAGAAAGAGGAGCAGGAAACGAAGCAAAAAGCTGATACATATATTGGTGCATTCAAGGCAAGTAAAAAAGAGGACAAGCCAGACGATGATCCGGAGGATACAGAATAGCGGAATGAGGTGATTGCATGAGTGAACAGATGAGACAATACTGGCAGGAACGCTTCAAACAGATGGAGGAAGCACAGCATGATACATCTGTTCAGAAAGTGCAGGAGATTCAGGAACAATTTGAAAAAGCACAGGCAGCAATTGAAGGAAAAATTGATGCCTGGTATCAGAGATTGGCACAGAACAATGGAGTTTCCATGTTAGAGGCAAAGAAAATGCTCACGAACAAAGAACAAAAGGAATTCCAGTGGACGTTAGAGGAATATATTAAATATGCCAAAGAAAACGAGAAAAATGGTAATTGGGAAAAAGAACTTGAGAATGCATCCGCGAGAACACATATCAGCCGATTGGAAGCCTTGCAATTTGAGACACAGCAGGAATTAGAAAGGCTTTATGGCAATTGCACAGACACCATAGATCGTTATATACAGAATATGTATACTACAGATTTTTACCATACGGCATATGAGATTCAAAAAGGGATTGGTGTTGGTTCTAAAATAGAACATCTGAACGCTGATGTAGTTGAAAAGATTGTTTGTAAGCCTTGGGCAGTAGATGAAAAAAATTTTTCTGATCGCCTGTGGGATAATAAAACAAAATTAATTAACAATTTACATAATAACCTTTCAAGAATGTGTATTACAGGGG
>ENA-OYVR01000027-OYVR01000027.1-human-gut-metagenome-genome-assembly--contig:-NODE-27-length-24505-cov-5.997791_pt1 | contig 24505 bp, 22 predicted proteins | sample MGYA00244158_ERZ653373 | MGnify/ENA primary metagenome ERZ653373 (study PRJEB26926, sample SAMN06164990) | human gut metagenome | biome: ENVO:00009003; feature: ENVO:2100002; material: ENVO:00002003... | reverse complement strand
AGATGTGTATAAGAGACAGGGGTACGCTTGCGTGTGAGGCCGCCTCGCTGACGGTCGTGTCCCGGCGGGCCGTTGTCTGCGGCATGACGGAGGACGGCTGCGATGTGCTCGTCCGGCTGCTCGCGGCGGACACGGAGCAGCACGTATCCTGCATGGAAAAGCGTCTGCACCTGCCGCTCGAGCCGGCCGACGGCGCGCGGCTGGAGCTGCTGAGCGTGCAGCCGGAAGAGCCGGTGGTGACGGTCACGGCGGATGGGTTTCAGATCCGCGTGACGGTGACGGTGCGGACGGCCGCACTGCAGGAGTCCGACCTCCGGCAGGTCACCGGGGCGACGGCGCAGGAGCGCGCCTGCCCGTATGCCTCTGTACCGTCGCTGACGATCGTGCGCTGGGGCGGGGAAGACCTGTGGACGCTTGCCAAGCGCTACTGCTCGAGCGAGCGGCTCATCCGCGAAACGAACGGCCTCACGGACGATGCCGCTATGGCTGAGGCGCCGCAATATCTCCTTATTCCCAAAACGCAGGCGTAGTTTTCGCGCAAATATGCGGATTTTTCTTGCCACGCGGCCCGGAGTGTGCGAAAATGTTCAAAGCATTTTAGCAAGAGGAGTTGTGACTATGTCCGGACATTCCAAGTGGCATAATATACAGAAAACCAAAGGCGCGCAGGACGCCAAGCGCGCGCAGGCGTTCACGAAGATCGCCCGTGAGATGATCGTGGCCGTCAAAGAGGGCGGCAGCGGCGACCCCAATAACAATTCCCGCCTCGCAGCTGTCATTGCAAAGGCGAAGGCCGCCAACATGCCGAACGACAACATTAAGCGTACGATCGATAAGGCGCTCGGCTCCGGCAACACGGATAACTACGAGTCCATCACCTATGAAGGCTACGGCCCGTCTGGTGTCGCCATCATCGTCGAAACGATGACCGACAACCGCAACCGCACCGCCTCCGAGGTGCGCCATTACTTTGATAAGTACGGCGGAAACATGGGCGCGACCGGCTGCGTGTCGTGGTCGTTTGATAAGAAGGGCGTCATCGTCATCAATGATGAGGATCAGGAGCTCGACGAAGACAAGGTCATGGAGGATGCGCTCGAAGCCGGTGCAGCCGACTTTGCGCCCGACGAGGGCGTCTACACGGTCTACACTGATCCCGATGATGTGGCTTCGGTGGCCGAGGCGCTCACGAATGACGGCTATGAGCTGCTGAGCGCGCAGGCAGAGATGGTGCCGCAGAACACCATCAAGCTTACCGACGAGGGCGATATCAAAAACCTCCAGAAGATGCTCGATATGTTCGAGGACAACGACGACGTCCAGAACGTGTGGCACAACTGGGAAGAGTAAACTGCCTGTGAAACGCATGCGTTTCCGGACACAAAACAGCATATTTGACGGATAACATGGCGCTTTGCAGCTTCAAACGTCGTTTTCCGCGTGAAAACACGGCGTCAGCTGCGACATACATGGCCACCTCTGTTGTGACATACATGAGGAGGACATGGGTATGAAGACGCAAAGTGCTGTCGATGAGTATCTGGTTGAGATTGAGGTTCGCAAGTATACCCCGAAGACGATTCGGAGTTACCGGTGCAACCTCAATCTCTTTTTGCGTTTTTGCGCAGAGAAATTGCACGTCGAGACTGTCGAGGCGCTCACGCCCGCAGTTGTGCGGCAGTTTTCACGCTGCATGAGCGAGGCAGGGCGCAAGGGCACCTATATCAACGGCGTACTCAAATCGATCAAATCGTTCATTCAGTATTGTTATGAGGAAGGATACGGCGGCTTTGATACGCGCAAGACGTTCAAGTGGTGCAAGGAGGAGAAGCCGGTCATCACGGCCTTTTCTCCGAGCAGGTGCGGAGCATGCTGCAAAGCTGCCGTGGGCATGATTATCTCTCGCTGCGTGACTATGCGATTCTGACATTGCTCTTTGAGACCGGAATTCGCTGCTGGGAGCTGTGCTGCATCCGTGAGGAAGACATTCACAACGATTTTATCATCATCAACGGCAAGAACCATAAGCAGCGCGTGGTGCCGATTACGCCTGTCCTGAAAAAAGCGATGCTCAGATACGAGAGCGGTAAAGAGAAGTACTTTATGCTTCGTCCGCATGACGCATTTTATTTTCTGTCGTTCCATGGCAGGCAGTTGACGGACGGTGCTGTAGAGTATGTTCTTCGCAAGCGCGGAGAGGGGATAGAGGGCGTTCGCGTATCGCCGCATACATGCCGACATTTTTTCGCGCAGCAGCAGGCGAAAATGGGCACGGATCTCTATACGATCAGTCGTTTGCTGGGGCATGAGAATATCGGGATCACGCAGACTTACCTGAACAGCCTGCGCGACCAAGAAGTGATTGAGATTTCCAAGCAGAAAAGCGTGCTGATGAATATGCGATAAACCGCGGCGCCTTCTTTTTGAAGAGAAGGCGCCGCGGTATTATATTTGTTGCGACTTGCTGTTATCACGTTGGCGATTTCTATTCGGACAATGCGCTTTGGCCTTGGATTGGGGATATCATCCGCGATTTGTAGCCCTGCCGGGTGTAGGTGGTGTATGGGAAAATGTTTCGTTCAGCCGCTCATTTATCTCTCAGACGAGCGTTACGAGCATACACCCTCCTACATAAAAGGAACCGTTTCTTGCGTTCAGCAGAAGAAGATCAAAAACGCGATTGTGCAAAATGAATATCTTTGCGATGCAAGCAACAGCTAAATATATTAGTGCTCCAGCTGATCTCTGGAGTGGTCAACACAATCAAAGGCACAGCCTAAAACTGAATATCAAAAAGAAAGAGAGCGTTCATTTCTTCTCCCTACGGGGAGTCGAGATGGACGCTCTTTTTTGCGTTTAAGGGGGTTTTACGATGATCGGAATCATTATTGGACTGGTAATCATGCTGGCCGATGCCTTCTTCATCTGGTGTTGCTGCCGCGTAGCTGGCATTGTTTTTACCGTACTGTCGGTTCAGCCGAGTGCATTCACTGCCATATGTTTCGGGCGTACAGTTGATACCTTCAAGCATGACAAACTGCCTCCGGATCATCTCTCCATTATCATCAAGGATAGGCTTGTTCGTGAATTCATCATGCTCGAATTTGAGGTAGGCCAGCGCATCGGAATAGCTGACATTCTTGATGGCTATGTGCTTAATGAGAGCCATATTCTTTCTCCAATTCTTCGTTGCAGCGGATCACCAACTTGTCGATCTCCTGAAGCGCATGATGAAGCTCTTTTGCCAGAGGATTTGTCATCAAGCCTCCCTTGTTGAAGTACTGTGCGATCTTATGCTTAGTTGCTAATCTGCGAAAGTATTCAGAGATACTAAGTCCAGCGTTATCAGCCTCGCTCTGAATTACACGATAGAGGTCTTCAGTAAGACGAATACCGACAAAATGCTCCTTTGCGGGTGGTGCTCCTTTCTTTGGCCGTGCCATGTTTTTCCTCCCTTCTGAATGGTGGAGACTATTCAGATGCTGTGAGACCGCAGGGCAAACCGTTGCAGAAACTGCGACTATTCATCGAGGGCTTGGGGAACCGAAATCCCCAACAAGTTGCCTGTGGACAAAAACCAGAATTGAGTTTTTGTTAAACAAGGCGAAGCTTGCTCTAAAAAAGTCTCCTCACTTATAAGTGGGACGGAATTCGGGCAACTCTAACATAAAGATTTGGAAAAGCTGTGAAAATTTCATGCAGAGAAGAAAAAAGTGAAAGCATCGCAACACTTTTCTCGACGAAAAGATAGTAATTTGAACGGATCTCTGCTATAATGCGAAATGGTGTTTTGTAACTTCGACTGAAAGACCATTATGAGGTGAAGACATGGCTATTTCCTATAAGAAACTGTTCAAGCTTCTCATCGACCGTGACCTGAAGAAAAAGGATCTGAAGGACATGACCGGCATCAGCTATGCCACGCTGCACAAGCTGGAGCGCGGTGAGAATATGATGACAGATGTGCTCAACAACATCTGTGCGAAACTGAATTGCGACATTGGGGATATAGCGGAATTTGTTCCGGATGAACCGAGTCCCGAAAATGGGACTGGTCATACGGTGGAATAATACTGTGGGAGCGTAGAAGCCTATGTATCAGAGAGCTGACAGATCGCAGAAGGAATCCAGTCCTTACTCTGCTGTTATTACGAGAGAACAGTTCCTCTTCTATGAGATGAGGACTACTGCAAAACTTGTGGCTGAAGGCCTGAACGATGAGCAGGTTGCAGACCGGATCACAAGCGATAATCTTTTTCAGTATCCGACGGAGAAATCTGTGCGGAGGATGGCGCTTACCTGCCTTCGCAGACTAAAGGCTTTGGACGATCCTAAGCTGGTCGCTGCAATCGCGTCTCAGCCCAGCGACGTTTCCAAACAGATCTGCCTTTATGCCATGATGAAGCAGTATCGCCTTGTTTGGGATTTCATGATTACGGTCGTTGGAGCGAAGTACGAAAACCGTGATATGTCCTTCAGCCGGATGGACTTCAATGTGTTTATGATGTGTCTTCAGGAGCAGGACGATTGGGTTGCTTCTTGGAGCGATAGTACTGTCACGAAGGTCAAGCAGGTGCTGGCAAGAATTCTTGTAGACAACGAATATTTGGACAGCACAGCAGCGGATCATCTGAACCCGGTTCTCATCTATCCTATTCTGGAAGATGCGATCCGTAGCAGCGGCGATACCAAGGCGCTGACTGCCTTTAACTGCTTGGCGTAAAGGAGATGAGCTGATATGAGCAATTTGAAAGAAAGGCTGGATCTCCTCCGCGAGGAAATTCAAAAAGACGATTTCCTTGATGGCAAGGGACTCAGCAATGAGGTTAACATCCGCCTCTTCTGTTACGATCCGGCAGAGGAAATGACGGTGACACACTTCCTTGACCAAATAAAAATAGACCAGTCTCTGAATTGCAGACTGATCGAATGTAACCTGTATAAAACCTTCCTTTCCATCTGTGACGATCTTGATATCACGGATGCAATCCCTGAGATGGAAGAGGCTGACGGAGGAATCTTTCTTCTGGAGCAGCTTCACTCAGCGATTGGCGAGGGAGAGTTCATAGATAAGATTCAGTACGAACCGCACAAACGCGGAGACGTGCTGATGTTGACCGGCGTTGGTGATGTGTTTCCCTTCATGCGGGTACACTCCCTGCTGGAAGCATTGCAGCCTTACTTTTCAGACATTCCGATTTTGGTCATGTACCCCGGCGAGTTTGACGGCCATTATCTGAAGCTGTTCGGCAGGCTGACACCAAACGATTATTACAGAGCTTTCAATATTTTCTGAGGAGGATGCAGACATGATGATTCGCAACATGTTCGCTGAGGACATCAACAGACAAATCAATGGTGTCATCAAAGTCGATCAGGATACAACGGATGTTATCGAGCAGGAAGTTCGAGAGTACGTCATCACAAAAGAATTGAAGAAGCATTTCATCAGCTTCTTTGACTACTATAGCGACTCCTTTGATAAGCCTACTGACGATATCGGCGTATGGATCTCCGGTTTCTTTGGAAGTGGTAAATCTCACTTCCTGAAGATGCTCTCCTACATCCTTGAGAACAAGTCTGTTGGCGGTGTTCCCACGGTCGAGATGTTCCGCAAAAAGTTCGCGGATGATCCGGCCACGTTCATGCTGATTGACAAGGCTACCCGTGGCAAGACCGAGACCATCCTTTTCAATATCGACATTGAAGGCTCTATCAACAAGGATAAGACTGCGGTGCTCCGCGTATTTGCAAAGATGTTCTACAACCACCTTGGGTTCTTTGGTGAGAACCTGAAGGTTGCCATGCTGGAACAGTATATTGATCAGCTCGGAAAGACCGAAGAGTTCCGTCGCGTTTTTGAGGCGAAGAAGGGCAAGTCTTGGGTTGATCAGAGGAAAGCCTTTGCCTTTAATGGCAAGTTCATTATTCCTACGCTGATGGAAGTTCTGGACATGAGCGAGGAAGATGCAAAGCGCTGGTTCAATGACAAGACGGCAGTTGAGTTTTCCATTGCGCAGCTGGTCGAGGATATCAAAGCTTACGTGAAGAAACAGCCGAAGGATTTCCGGCTCATCTTCTTGATTGACGAAGTTGGTCAGTATGTCGGAACGGATACCGACATGCTTCTGAACCTTCAGTCCCTGACAGAAAAGATCGGCAGCGAATGCGGCGGTAAGGTTTGGGTCATGTGTACCGGACAGGAAGCCATTGATGAGATCATCAAGGTTCGTGCGGATGAGTTCTCCAGAATTCAGGCGCGTTTCAAGACCCGGCTTTCACTGTCTTCTTCCTCCGTGGATGAGGTTATCCAGAAGCGTATTCTGAAGAAGAAACCTGATGTTGAGAAGCAGCTGGAAGGCCTCTATCAGGAAAACGACTCTGTGCTTCGCAATCTCTTCAGCTTCACGGACTCCATCTTGGATATCAAGGGCTTTACCGGTGCAAACGAGTTTGCTGTAAACTTCCCGTTTGTTCCTTATCAGTTCATCATCATGCAGAAGGTCTTTGCGGAGATCCGTAAGCACGGTAACTCCGGCAAGCACCTTTCCGGTGGTGAGCGCTCTATGCTTTCCGGTTTCCAAGAGGCGGCGCAGAAGATTCAGAACCAGGACGAGTACGCTTTGGTCCCGTTCTTCCGCTTCTATGATACCGTACATACCTTCCTTGATAGTTCTATTCGCCGCGTGATTGAGCGCTGCCAGAATGCAGCAGATATTGGTGCGGGAATTGAAGCTATGGACGTGGACGTTCTTAAGCTCCTTTATCTGATCCGCTATGTGGATGACATCCCTGCCAACGTGGACAACATTGTTATCCTGATGGCTGATGATATCCGCACGGTTAAGATCGTCCTCCGCGAAAATGTCAGAGAATCCCTGAACCGGCTTATGAGCCAGAACTATATCGGCAGAACCGGCGATACTTATAACTTCCTGACCGATGAAGAGCAGGACATCCAGAAGGACATCAAGAATACCAACGTTGATACCGCATCTATCGTCGAGCGCATTGCGCAGATGATCTATGCCGATATCTACCAGACAAAGAAATATCGCTACGGCAAGTATGACTTCGATTTCGACAAGATGGTTGACGGCGTGACCACGGGTGCTGTGACCGGTGGTATGAAGCTGCGCTTCCTGACGGTCGCAACCGATGCCGTAGAGAAATCTGAACTGCGCCTTATGACAGAATCTAAGGGGCAGGCTATTGTCGTTCTTTCCGGCACTTCTTACTATGAGGCACTGGAGAGCGCCATGAAGATCCGTAAGTTCGTGAAGCAGCGGAACGTCTCCCAGCTTCCGAAGTCCATGCAGGACATTATCCGTGACCAGCAGGATGAAGCTGGCCGGTATGAGCTGTCCGCTATGGAGGATCTGAAGAAAGCGATTGTAAATGCTGCCTTCTATGTAGACGGTGAGCATATTTCCATTACAAGCGGTGATGCGAAATCCCGTATTGATCAGGCTTTGGAGTATCTGGTAGCTCATGTTTACAGTGAGCTTGGCTTGATTGAGAAGAACGCAGAGACGGACGCGGACACTATCGAGATCCTGACCGGCAATTTTATTGCTGGAGCAGAACCTAACCGTGATGCAGCAGCCAAGGTTGAAGAATATCTGATCGTACAGGATAGAACAAAGCTTCCTACCTCCATGTTCGACGTACAGAGCCGCTATCAGGGTATCCCGTATGGCTGGCGCGAGATCGACATTGCTGCTGTTGTAGCTCTGCTTATCAACCAGCAGAAAGTCACCATCAAGTACGGTGGTGCAACGATTCAGCCCAATGATCCGAAGCTTCCGGATATGCTGCGCAAAAAGAGCGAAATCGGCAAGACCAGCATTTCCAAGCGTCAGGTCGTGACAGCCGTCAAGATGAAAGCAGTCAAGGATCTCCTCCGCGAGTATTTTGATGTGATGGACGTGCCGGATGATGAGGACGGCCTTGTTGCCTTCATCGTGAAAAAGTTCGAGGATCAAAAGGCGCATTATGAGGCTCTGGAGCAGCGTTATGTGCCGAATCGTAGATATCCCGACAAAGGCAAAGTGCAGGCGGCAATTCAGCTGGCAACGGAAGTTCTATCTCAGAAGAAGGATAACATTGCACTGATTGACCGCGTTCTGAAGCTGGAAGACAAGCTCTTTGACAGTAAGGAAGATCTTCAGGAAGTTGAGAGCTTCTTCAAGACACAGGTGCAGGTCTTCGATGCAGCAGCTCAGATGGAAGAAGACCTCCGGAATGAGCTGGATTACCTGCCGCACGAGCCTGAAGCCAATGATGCGCTCAATAAGATCCGTCTTATCGTTGTGGTGCAGGGCGGCTTTAGCTATAAGAAGATTCCCGAACTAAATAGCCTTATGACTACTGTCCGGGAAGGCCATGACCGCCTTCTTGCATCCAAGCGTGAAGAAGTAAGCGACATTATTACGCAGTGCATGGGTGCAGTGCATCAGGCAGAAAACGGAGACTTCAAAGCTAAGGATCTTGTTGCCAAGGCTGATGAATACTACTCTCAGCAGCGGCGGAAGGTCAAAGACTTCCAGAGCCTTGCACTTCTGGACGGCCTCATCCCGCCGATGCTCCAATACAAGGACACTGCGGTAGCAAGGATTGAAGTGACAGTTGCACCTCCGAAGCCGGTTGACCCGCCTAAACCGCCTGTAAATCCGGTCAATCCCCCTAAACTCGCACCGAAGAAGGTGATCCGGTCGTATAACCGGTCAGTTATCTTCCCTGCGAAGACAATGGAGACCCCGGAAGAAGTTGATGATTATGTTGAGAAGCTTCGCAGCCAGCTGAAGCAGCTTCTCAAAAACTGCGACGGTATTCAGCTGAAGTAAGGAGACGAGTATGGACGTAGAAGAACTGTCCTCTGATGAGGAGAAGGAAAACAACATAGAGGAACCTTCGGTTGACCCACATCAGAAGATGAGTCTTCTTCAGGAGTCCCTTAGGAATGCTATGATGGCACAGCGAACTCAACTATCTCAGGTGGTTGCCGAAGCCATGAAGACGATGTATACACCCCTTGCTGCCCAGCTTAGTGAGATTGTCAGAAACATGGCAAAAACCATCATGGCATCCTATCAACCTGATCTGAGCGGCCTTGCCGAAGCAGCGCGGCATATGTTGGTGGATTTAGAGGAAACCCTCAAGGGCATCACTTTTGCCACAATATCTGAAGAACGGAAAGAGCAGCTGCTTCAGGCACATAAGCAGTGGGGAGAATATGGGTGGACGATTAACCCTAATGCTTCTGTTGATACGTTGTTTGATAGCGCTCCAAGCGATAAAAAGACCGCAGATCAGATTGCTTTGAAGGAATGCTCTAATGCATCCATGAAGAGTGTTTTCAAGAGCATCTCTGAGATGAAGCATTCTAAAAAGATCGATTTCGAGGAAGCTGTATTTGACTTTGATAACCGCAAGTACAAATCCTGTGCATTGATGCTGTTTGCTTTAATTGATGCGAAACTCATCCGTCTTCAGAAGGACTCGACACTTAACGGGAAAGGACGTTCTGTAGGGGCAAAGGCTGTAGAAAAGGCAAAAGCACGAGCAACAGCGATCACTGAGGATCACATGCTCTTCACTCTACTTTTCGAGGCAAATCTTTTCGCATGTTTGGAGAAGGTCTTTGAGAAAGGCAATGACTTCAGGAAACAGCCGGAAGTTTTGAACCGAAACTTTCTTGACCACGGAATGCTCACGCGGAAGGTAACACGAAAGGACTGCGTACAGTTATTTCTCCTGTACTACAACATACTTGAACTGCTGGATATGATCTACCAGTAAGAGAGGAAGAGATTATGGACAAGAATGCAATCAAGAAATATGCAGTGTGGGCAAGACGGGAACTGATTTCCCGTGTTAGCCAGAGAGCTGCATTATATGAGATTACCGATAAGGACTACGGGGACGCATCTGCGGATAGCGTTCTTGGTCGCGTCATGTCTGCTGAAGAGAAACATCAGCGTCAGGCTCTGATTGCTCAGATCCGTGAAAAAGGGTATGAGCAGGTCATGGAGGAGATCGCCTATACATGGTTCAACCGGTTTATTGCCCTCCGGTTTATGGAGGTCAATGGCTATCTTCCTTCCCGCGTTCGTGTTTTCACGGATGATGAGAATAACTTTAAGCCTCAGATCCTGACCGAAGCAATTAACATGGAGCTGGATGGGCTTGATATGGAGAAGGTCTATGCTTTGAAGAATGCCAACGATGATGATGCACTTTTCAAGTACATGATCATCGTTCAGTGTAATGCGCTCTCCAGCATTTTGCCCGGTATGTTCCAGCATATCTCTGACTTCACAGAGCTTCTTTTCCCGGACAATCTTCTGCGGGAAGGCAGTGTTATCGAGCAGATGGTGTCTATGATTCCAGAAGAAGATTGGACAGATCAGGTGCAAATTATCGGCTGGCTCTATCAGTACTACAACGCAGAACCAAAGGATAAGGTCTTTGCTGATTTGAAAAAGAATATCAAAGTTAGCAAAGAAAGCCTCCCTGCCGCTACGCAGTTATTTACACCTGATTGGATTGTGCGTTACATGGTTGAGAACTCCCTTGGCCGTCTTTGGCTGGAGGGGCATCCTAATGACGAACTGAAAGCTACTTGGAAATACTATCTTGATGAGGCTAAACAGGCGCCTGAAGTGCAGCCGCAGCTTACTGAGGTTCGGAAGGAATATGCTGCCCTCAAGCCCGAAGATATTCTAGCTATCGATCCTTGCCAAGGCAGCGGACATATCTTGGCCTATATGTTCGACGTTTTGGTGCAGATCTACGAATCCTATGGCTATACTGCTCGTGAAGCAGCCGCAAGCATCGTTAAAAACAATATTTGGGGCTTGGATATTGATGACCGTGCATCACAGTTGGCTTATTTCTCTGTCATGATGAAAGCACGGCAGTACGATCGCCGGTTTTTCAGTCGAGGCATTCTACCACACATTTACTCAATCGAAGAGAGCAACGGAATCTCCTCTGCACCTCTTCATGATATGGGCATCAGGTTGTCTCAAGAAGAGTACGGCAAAGCAATCAAGCAAATAATGAAATTGCTTGATGAGTTTCATGATGCAAAAGAGTATGGAAGTATCATCAATGTTGCTGAGGCAGATTGGTCGTTGCTTCGTAGCTTTGCTGTGCCTCGGTGGGAATCTGAAGGCGGTCAAATCCCAATCAATATTCATGGAGAGGTTGAAGCAGCTCCTCGCTTAAAAGCGTTGATAAATCTTGGGCAAGCATTATCTCAAAAATATCACGTTGTATGTACGAATCCCCCTTACATGGCAAATGCAAATATGAGTGTAAAGCTCAGTGCATATGTTAAGAAGTACTATCCCGATGCCAAAAATGACTTATATGCTGTTTTTATTGAGCGTTGCATGGCTATGGTCAAGACACACGGCTATCAAGCTATGATTACACAGCATTCTTGGATGTTTCTTAGTAGATATGAGCAACTGCGCCTCAAAATTGCGGCAAGGACAATGATGAACATGGCGCATCTCGGCGCAAGAGCTTTTGAGGAGATTGGTGGAGAGGTGGTTCAAACCACAGCATTTGTTCTTTCTCATTGCGCATTGCACGAATATAAAAGCTCATATTGTCGCCTTGTCGAACCTACTACACAAGCAGGGAAGGAAGAGCTTTATCTTGCAAAGGCAAACATCTATGTTTGTTCCTCCGATAGGTTTAGCGTTATTCCCGGACGGCCAGTAGCATACTGGGTAAGTGATGCAGTTATTCGCACATTTGAGAATTACCCGAGTCTAAATGAAGTGGGATTGACGCGACTCGGTATGACAACCGGTGAGAATGCCAAATTTGTGAGATTTTGGTACGAGGTTGAGCACGCGCTTTGCGTCTTCAATGCAAAGTCACAAACTGATCTTGACTCGCGTAATGGGTATTGGGTTCCCTATAACAAAGGCGGCGGTTATAGAAAATGGTATGGGAACAATGACTGTGTGTTATTTTGGAAAGATAACGGAAAAGCAATAAGGAATTTTGCGGATGATAAAGGCCGAATTCGGTCTACCGTTCCTAATACGGAGTACTATTTTCTGCCATGTGCGTCGTGGTCAAAAATAAGTACAGGAAAAATCTCATTTAGGTTTAAGGAGCACAGCATATTTGATGTTGCTGGAGCTTGCTATTTTGCTTCAAGATATAGCCTGAATTACATGATGGGCTTCTTAAACTCATGCGTTGTTGACACCATAATATCTGCTCTGTCACCTACCTTAAACTATGAAGGCGGTCAAATTGCATCTTTACCAGTTGTATTCGACAAGGACAAAGCTACTAAAATTGAGCAATTAGTAAGCGAGTGCATCAGTCTCTCGAAGTCTGACTGGGATTCGTATGAAACATCGTGGGACTTCCGGCACCATCCACTACTTCGCAAAGTATCTACTATTGCTGAAGCCTTTGAACAGTGGAAAACTGAATGTGATGACCGTTTCAACCAGTTGAAAGCTAACGAGGAAGAACTGAACCGTATTTTCATTGACATTTACGGCTTGCAGGATGAACTTACACCAGAAGTTGAGGATAAGGATGTTACTGTCCGTAAAGCTGATCTTGGCAGGGATATTCGCTCCTTCATTTCCTATGCGGTTGGCTGTATGTTTGGTCGCTACTCCTTGGATGTGGATGGTCTTGCCTATGCAGGTGGCGAATGGGACGACAGCAAGTATGCTTCTTTTGCGGCTGATAAGGATAACATTATCCCGATTTGTGATGATGAATACTTCGAGGATGATATTGTCGGTCTGTTCGTGAAATTCGTAAAAACCGTTTACGGCGCAGATACGCTGGACGAAAACCTGAAATTTATCGCCGATGCGCTGGGCGGCAAGGGTGCGCCCAAGGAGGCCATTCGGAACTATTTCCTTAATGACTTCTACGCTGACCATTGCAAGATTTATCAGAAACGCCCCATTTACTGGCTGTTTGACAGCGGCAAGAAGAACGGCTTCAAAGCGCTGATCTATATGCATCGCTACAGAGAAGACACCATTGCCCGTATCCGTACCGACTATGTGCATGAGCAGCAGGGACGCTATCGCACCGCCATTGCCGATCTGGAAAGCCGGATTGCAAATGCCGATACCGGCAGCCGTGTGAAGCTGACCAAGCAGCTGACCAAGCTCCAGAATCAGGCCGAGGAACTGCGGGTGTACGAAGAAAAAATCCATCATCTTGCCGACCAGATGATCCGGATTGACTTGGATGATGGTGTAAAACACAACTATGCGATTTTCCAAGATGTACTTGCGAAGATCAAGTGAGGAGGTAGCAAGACATGGCCGGTATTGATTTAGGAACTATACAGCAAGACTTGGCACGTCGTTTCGCTGCTCCTTTGCCGGAGTTCTATAAGCGCCGAATCATCTTCTGGTACGACGAAGACCGGGAATTTGAAGACCAGTTGGAGGATCTTTCTTTGGACGGTGTGGAAGTCATTGTGCTGACTGGCAACAATACATTTACTGTCAAGAAGCAGCTTTGCGAGGATAACCTGACTACAAACTTCCTTGTCTACGATCCCCGTCCTTTTATGAAGGATGATGATAACTGGCTGATCAATGTGCAGATTTACAGCGAGGAGTTCCGTGCCGATCTCAATTCTATTTGGATGGATGAGATGGGCTTGCCTGCTACGCCTATTATCCGAAATCAGGTGAAGCATTATCGGAAGTTCTTCCGTGCAAAGGATCGCCGCGATACGGTTAAGAAGCTCAGTGGCAGCATCTCTACGGCTCCGCAAATGCACCTTGCTGTCATGGCCGCGCTTGCTGGGTGCAATGACATTCAGCCCAGCAAAATCATCAAGGCAGTTATTCATGCCGGACTGGATCTGGACACGAATAGTATCTATCAGAGCTTCCTGACATACGGCGCGGACAAGCCGTTTTGGGTCATGGTCTCTCAGGCGACCGGATACAGCGAAGGTGATGATTCCAACCTTGGAAGACTTGCGATCCACATGCTGCTGACCGCTGCTACGCGGACGATGCATCAGGATCATCTGGCGGGATTGGATGCATTTATTTCCACTCCATATCAGGCCTATTGCTATGACTTCGTTTCTGACTGGCTCCATAGCGAGGACAACATGCAGCTCTATGAAGTTGCCCGGTACGTCGAAGATGAAGCCCGTCTGCCTCAGCGCTTCAGTAAATCGGCTGTTGAGGATCTGGTGGATACGGAAGTGTTCCCGTGCATCAATGAATGTATCCTGACGGCTCTGATGAAGGAAATCAGTGATCATATCATTCAGGTAGATGTCATCAAGGCTGCCGTTGAAAAGCGCCGGACAATGGCCTGGTATGACAGCGTGTCCAGCTACTATGACGGCCTGCTTCAGGTTGCCAACATGCAGGCATTCTTCATGGAGCACTCTGCCGGTTTTCACACCGTTGAGCCGCATAAGATCTGGGCGGAGTACACATCTGATTATTACCGGATGGACACCTACTATCGGCAGTTCCATCTTTGCTTCCAGCGCAGTCTGACGGTCTCAAACCCGCTTTTGGACGACCTATTCAAGCATGTTGCAGACAAGGTGGAAGGTTTGTATTCTCACTGGTTCCTCGGCTCTCTGGGGCAGAACTGGTCAGATGCCTGCGCAGAGAATCTGGCAGAGTATGGCCGTGTGCTGGAGGTTCCGCAACAAGTGGACTTTTATCGGAGCAAGGTCAGTCACAGCGAGAACCGGATTTTTGTGATTATTTCCGATGCGTTCCGCTACGAGGCGGCAGCATCCCTCTCGGAACAGCTTCAGCGTGAAATGCAGTGCAAGGTGTCCCTTGGAAGCTGCCAGTCCATTTTCCCGTCCGTTACGAAGTTCGGTATGGCCGCGCTGCTCCCCCATAAGAAGCTGGAGGTGGTTCAGCGCAGCAACGGCGTTCTTGGTATTCTGGCGGATGGCCAATCTACTGATGCCGGAAACCGGGACAAGGTTCTCAAGGCAGCACACGCTGCCAGTGTCGCGCTGAAATACGATAACATCATTGGCCTGAAGCGTCTGGAACGTCAGGCTTTGGTCAAGGGTATGGATATCGTCTACATCTACCATGACAAGGTAGATGAGGCCAGCCATACCTCTGACAGTGCTGTTTTCCCTGCTTGTGATGATGCAATCGCAGAGATCAAAAACTTGATCCGTATCATCGTCAATGAGTTTGGTGGTACGAATGTGATTGTCACTGCGGATCACGGATTCCTCTATACATATAGCCCTCTGAGTGAGGATGACAAGGTGGACAAGACTTCGCCCAGCGATCAGGACGTAGAGATTGACCGCCGATACTTAATCACTAAGAAAGGGGCAAAACCGGACTATCTGCTGCCTGTCCGCTTTATGGATGGACAGACGGAGTATGATGCTTTCGCGCCGAGGGAGAACGTCCGCATCAAGAAGAAAGGCGGCGGTTTGAATTTTGTGCATGGTGGCATCAGCCTTCAGGAGATGGTAGTTCCGGTATTGGAGTTCCAGTTCATGCGCAATGCCTATAAGATGTATCAACGTAATAAGGATAAGATCGATACAAAGCCTGTGACTATCAGTCTGCTTTCGGCCAACCGTAAGATCAGCAACATGATTTTCTCCCTGAACTTCTATCAGAAGGAAGCAGTTGGTGGAAACCGTGAGGCTGCGACTTATCTCTTGTATTTTGTGGATGTGAACGGTCAGAAGATCAGCGATACAAGCAAGATTATTGCTGACAAGGCAAGCGATAATGCGCAGGAGCGCACTTTCCGGTGCAACTTCAATCTCCGGTCGCAGAAGTACAGCAACCATGAGACTTATTATCTGATTATTGCCGATGAGAGCGGCCTGCAAGCGCCGATCCGGGAAGAATTCCAGATCGACATTGCATTTGCCGTGGATGAGTTCAACTTCTTCTAAGTGAGGACTGCCGAGGAGGAACATAAGATGGAAGATTTCGATACGAGCTTCAGTGTTCGTGAGATAATTAAGGACAAGCTGCGCCAGAACTTTGATGGCAAGATTGTCCGCAAAGACCTGACGAAGAAAATCAAGGAAGGGGCAAATGTACCTACCTATGTTCTTGAGTTCCTTCTTGGGCAGTATTGCAGCTCTGACGATGATGAGATTGTCGCTCAGGGTGTTGAGAACGTAAAGCGCATTCTGGCCGATAACTATGTGCGCCCGGACGAATCAGAAAAGGTGCTTTCTAAGCTGCGTCAGCGCGGAGCCATGACTATCATTGATCAGGTGACGGTTGAACTGAACCTTCGGTATGACTACTATGAAGCCCGGTTCTCCAATCTTGGTCTTGGTGGTGTGCCTATCTCCGAAGAGTATCCAGAGAAGTTTGACCGGCTGCTTTGCGGCGGCATTTGGTGCATTATCCAGCTGGAGTATAACAGCGACTCTCTTGAAGAAGAGTCTCAAATCGGCTTCAATGGCAAACCAAAATCTAAGTCAAAGAACGGTAGAAACAGCCTAATCAGCATCCGGAAGCTGACCCCCATTCAGATGCCTCATGTGGACATCGAGGATCTGAAGCAGGGGCGCAAAGCTTTTACAAAGGATGAATGGATTGATGTGCTTTTGCGCTCTATCGGTATGGAGCCGGAAGAGCTGACCTATCGTGAGAAATGGTTGCTTCTTCTCCGGATGATTCCGCTGGTAGAGAACAACTTCAATCTCTGTGAGCTTGGGCCGCGCAGCACCGGTAAATCTCATCTCTACAAAGAGATTTCGCCTAACAGTATTCTGGTTTCCGGTGGGCAGACGACCGTTGCGAACCTCTTCTATAACATGGGCAAGCACACAATGGGCTTGGTAGGCCTTTGGGATTGCGTAGCCTTTGATGAAGTTGCCGGTATTCGTTTCAAGGATAAAGATGGCATTCAGATCATGAAAGACTATATGGCTTCCGGCTCCTTTGCCCGTGGCAAGGAAGAGAAGGCGGCCAATGCCTCTATGGTCTTTGTTGGCAACATCAATCAGAGTGTTGATGTGTTGCTGAAGACTTCCAGCCTCTTCGATCCCTTCCCCCCAGAGATGGGAACGGATACGGCCTTCCTTGACCGTATGCATTGCTATATTCCGGGCTGGGAGATCCCTAAGTTCCGTCCGGAACATTTCACAGACGATTATGGCTTTATCACTGACTATCTTGCTGAGTTCTTGCGTGAGCTGCGTAAAGAGCAGTATGGGGATGCACTGGATCGCTTTTACCGTCTCGGCAAGAATCTCAATCAGCGCGATACCATTGCAGTCCGCAAGATGGTGGGCGGCTTGGTAAAGCTGGTATATCCGGATGGCGTTTTTGAGAAAGAGGATTTGGAGGAAATCCTTCAGATTGCACTTGAAATGCGTCGCCGGGTCAAGGAGCAGCTGAAGAAGCTAGGTGGCATGGAGTTCTATGACGTGAACTTCTCTTACATAGACAACGAATCTTTCGAGGAACACTATGTCTCCGTACCTGAGCAAGGCGGCGGCAAGCTTATTCCGGAAGGAATGTGCAATCCGGGACAAGTTTACACTGTGAGCCGGGGTAAAACCGGGATGATTGGAGTGTTCAGGCTGGAAAGCCAGATGCTGCCCGGAAACGGCAAGTTTGAGCGTACTGGTATTGGCTCTGACCGTGATGCACGGGAGGCAACGAATACGGCCTTCAACTTCTTGAAAGCGAATGGAAACCGGATCAGTGGCTCTATTAGTACAACTACGCGAGATTACATCATCAACTATCAGGATCTGCAAGGAATAGGCATGACCGGCAAGCTGGCCTTGCCTTCGCTGATTGCGCTTTGCTCTATTGCCCTTGGTAAGCCGGTTCTTAGCTCAACGGCAATCCTTGGAGAAATCAGCATCAGCGGCACAATCATCAAGGTTGATGAGCTGGCAAATGCTCTTCAGGTTTGCTTGGACAGCGGAGCCAAGAGAGTTCTGCTTCCGATGACCGCAGCTGCGGAGCTTGGCACAGTGCCTGCGGATCTCATCGGATGCTTTAACCTGATTTTCTATAGCAGCGCAGAGGATGCGGTGTTCAAAGCATTGGGGGTAGAGTGACGAATGAAATTTACTGAAAGTATGTTAGAACAATATGCAGCGCCACTTAGCGCGACAGAGGATCAGCAGTGTAAGAACGCTATTGGCATGGTTAGGGATGCCTTAAAGCCATTAGGGTTTACTGATGATGGGAAGGATATTAGAGCACTGCATTCTGATACATATGCATATTCGCTTGAGATGAGGAGCTTGAGCGGAAGCAGGCGTATAAAGTTGTTCGTTCAAGGTTCCTATGCAAACAATACAAATGTTAAAACGCAAAGTGATGTGGATATAGCTGTTGTACAGGAGGAGGTTTTTAGAACTCATTATCGAACAAGCCAATACTATCCTCAGTCAGATGCTGATTATGGATTCACAACAGCACCAACAGCATCAAAGTCTTTCAAAGATGAGGTTCAAGAGTGCTTGGAGCAAAAATTTGGAAGTAATGTTGAACGGAAGAACAAGTCAATCAAGGTTCATGGTAATACGTATCGAAAAGACGCAGATACTGTGCCAAGCCTAAGATATAGGGATTACTCTGGGGACTATAGCAAAGATGCTTCTAATTACGTGGGAGGTATTGTGATCTTTCCTGATGATAATACAGGAGCGATTATCAATTACCCTGAGCAACACATCTACAACGGAAGGCAAAAGAATGTAAATACACACCATCATTACAAGAAAATGGTTCGCATCTTGAAAAAGATGCGTTACCTAATGCAGGAGTATTATTATTCTGAGGCAGACAAGGTAAGTTCTTTCGCTTTAGAGTCTCTGTTTTGGAATGTCCCGGATGACTATTATTTGGAGAATGGTCAATACAGGAAAGTGTTCTTATTCAGCCGGTTAATATCGTTTCTAAGGAGCCATTACGATGACTTTGATGGGTATTTTGAAGCCAATGGAATAAAAAAGCTATTCCCTTCAGAAACAGATAAGAAGAATATGATAGCTTTTATAGAGCAACTGGCTGTGTTCTATACCTATGAATAGAGGGATATGAGATGTCGGAGAGAGTATCAGCCTTTACCAAGAAAATACTGTGGGCTTTCGGGATTATTTTCGTAATACGCTGCGCGATTCCTTTCAATGAAATCAGAGATAGTTTTTCAGTATATTTGGTTTTCAGTCTCATCGGAGAGGCAATTACGATCACAACAGTGATTGCCGTGATTTATGAACGTTTCCTTTGGGCTTTCGATAAAACATCTAAAGTCCCTGTTGTTAAGGGAAAGTATAAAGGGAATATTGTTTCGGGTTGGGACGGGCAAAAGCGAGAGGCAACGCTAGAGATAAAACAGACGTTGTTAAAGATATCTATAACAATGCGGACAAGCGAGAGCAGTAGTGGTTCGGTATCTGCTTCTATTGATGAAGTGCTTGGAGAAAAACAGCTTACATATTGCTATCTGAATAAACCTATGGCAAGTGTCCGTGATCGCAGCGAAATTCACTATGGAACAGCAATGCTTAGTTGTGACACTCCGGGGAAACTTGAAGGCTCCTACTTTACAGACAGAAAAACGACTGGAAATTTGTTCTTCGAGAAAGTAGGAAAATCCAAATGATTGATAAGTACCCTGTTATCACCCTTTGTGGTAGCACACGCTTCAAGGATGCGTTTATGGAAGCTCAAAAGCGGCTCACGCTTGAGGGCAACATTGTTATCAGCGTAGGATTGTTCGGTCATGCTGGGGACGCTGAAGTGTGGGAGAACATGGATGAAGGCACTCTGACAAAGACCAAGGAGATGCTGGATGACATGCACAAGCGGAAAATAGACATGGCAGATGAGATTTACGTGATCAATGTTGGCGGCTATATTGGTTCCAGTACAAAATCCGAAATCGAATATGCCAAGGCAACGGGAAAAGGAATCAGATATCTGGAAGGCTGAGAGTATGTTTGGCTTTGGAAAGAAGAAAGTGGATAAGGCTGCATGGGCAGAGGCTGTGTACGGTCAGAAGCTGAAGAATCCTGAGAGAGAATCGGAAGAACAACTATCTGCTTTGACCACAGGTCTTTTGATGCAGCACCACCGCATCATCATAGATAGCGTCCGGATAATCCATACAACAAAGAATGCTGAAACCAGACAAGGACGTGTGGAACTTTGTCAGCGCCACTACGGGGACATGCTTAAATTGAAGCCCTTCTGCAATAAAGAGCAACTTGCTATGATCCAAAATGCAGAGGAGGCCATAAGAGGGATCTGACTACAGATTGGAGGCAGTTACATGTATTAATCGTTGACTTCGCTCTTGCCTAAACTGCAAGGGGCAGAATACGGTGAATGGATAATTGATAGAGAGAACGACGGCTCTCCTAAGCATCCGAAACAGTTCCCATTTGTAGCATATGGCCGTGCCGTAACGGACTTGGAAAATGCATTCTACCGCTTCATTGATGAGCACAAGGAAATGGAACTCACCCGATATGGCGATATCCTTGAGAAGTCAGATATCAAGTGGGACGCACAATCCATGAAGCATGCCGATGTATCTGCCCTTGATGGTAGAACGGTCATGGCGCTGCTTGTTGGAGCTGTTCGCGCAGAGAGGTTTTGTGATGGAGCACTGCTGGCTTTTTGTGAGGACGGCAGCGTTGCCAAATGGCTCCAAAGACTGAAAGAACTCGATGAAGGACTCCAAAGCGAGGCGTAGGATTTGATGATGAGAAAATGTCCTAAATGCGGCAGCAGGCGTGTTGCCCCGATCCTGTACGGGATGCCTGCTTACAGTGAAGAGATGGAGCTGCAACTGAAAGAGGAGAAACCACTGGACATACATGAATGCGCCCGCGACGACTAATCAAGCTGTAAAAATGGCGAATGAAGCTCTGTAAGTTATTGTAGGTAGTACCTTTTCGGAGGAGAAATTGATTTATACGTCCACCAGCATTGAAAAAAGGGTGAAAAAATGAGTTGTCATGTAGTAAAGCATAGTGAAATAACCTCGATGGATAACAAGAGCGATTATTCTCACCAGATATAATGCAATTCAAACGTTAAATGTTATTTTTGGCTGTTGATGATATTAGCTGGGAAATCTCGGGCTGCGCGTTCATTTGCCTCTTCTATCAGACGGTCGATGTAGCGGTTTAATTCTTTAGAGGCGTGAAACTGGTACAATTCGCAGTCATTTCTATTTGTAACTATGCCGTCGATAACGCAATCGAGCAGTTCCTCATCGTCCATTTCGTGTAGCTTCTGACAGAGCTCATCATCACCCCACTTGCGGAGGACAAGATATTGGATGGTGCTTTCCGTTAGCACGCGATCCTCGGGGTTCGCAAATACGAACGCGCAGTCTTCGTCAAGGTCATCACTGTTGTTGGCACTTTCCGTATGTTGCTCGTAGATGAGCTGCAGTAACTGCTGACTGAGGGCGGCCTCTTGCGCATAAGCCAAACGACTGACCAATTCCGAAAATTCACGGCTGGCAATCAGCTTCGATGCAGTATGCAAGTTCTTAGCTCTTGCTTTCTCGCACATTGCTTCACCGTCACATATGAAATGATCCAGACCGATGTGCAGCCGCTCGATTGCTTCTTCTGACAGACCGGTATATTCGACCGCTGCTTTCGCACTGGCATTCGGGCTTTTGGTGTCGCTGAGTCCAAGCAAGTAGTCGGTCGATACGCCGAAGTACTGTGCAATGTCCATGAGCTTGATGATGTCTGGCACACTCTCGCCGGTTTGCCAGTTGGAAATTGTCTGCCTTGTCGTGTGAAAAATCGCACCCCATTGCGACAGCGCTTTCTCCTCTTGTGCGCACAACTGCAGGAATCGAGAAGAAAATGCGTGCGCTTTGTCCAATTTGATTCCCTGTCTGCCCATAATGCACCTCGCAATGTAAATTTCGTTAACTGATTTGCCAAACAGTGTTGACAATATTTGCGTCTCGTGAGATAACGATATCACACGACGACTCCGGAGTCAAGTGGAATAAAATACAAAGAAGGTTTGAGATGAAACCGGAAAACAAAATCATGACGCAAAACACAAAGGAGGATGCCTATGACAGATGAACACACACAGATGCATGAAAACGACTCTCTGATTGAGAGCTTTATCCCCACAGATTTTACGGACGTAGGGCAGGGAACCGTGCTCTATGAGGCTTACCATCACAAGCTGCGCTATTGTGAGGGCGTGGGATGGATCGCATATAACGGCGGCACATAGCTATTCCCAGCGCTTGACGGATCTGCAGATGCAGGAAGCAAAGACCATGGGGCTGAACAATATTGGCATGTTTGGACAGCCTGCATCGATGTCGCAGACCTATATGGAGTATGCCGTGATGCGACGCTCGTCGGCTAAAATTGCGGCTGCGCTGAGAGAGGCCAAGCCGAAGCTCAGTATCCGGGCTGCGATGCTGGATGGAGATCCGCTCATTTTGAATACGCCTGATGGAGAGATCCATTTGGATACGGGAGAAATGTCTCCGCACGAGCCGGAGCATTTTATTACGCACATGACGAGCTGTGCACCTTCTGACGATGGGGCGGTTATCTGGGACACGTTTTTGCACCAGATTGCCTGTAATGACGAAACGCTTGTGGCGTTCCTCAAGCAGATTGCGGGCATGGCCGCGATCGGTAAGGTCTATGAAGAGCGGCTCGTGATCGCGCTCGGGAGCGGCGGCAATGGCAAGAGCACATTTTTTAACGCCATTCAGGATGTGATGGGAGATTACGCTTGCACGATCCGCTCGGAGCTTCTGGTCGCAAGCAATGACAGCGGCAAGAAATTTGAGTTGGCGAGGCTGCGCGGGAAGCGCCTGGCCATTGCAGAGGAATTGGAAGAGGGAAGACAGCTGGATACTGCGGAGGTAAAGCATTTGTGCAGTACCGGAGACATCAACGCGCAGTTTAAGGGGAAGGACGTTTTCACCTTCAAACCATCTCACTCCATCGTGCTGTGTACGAACCACATGCCGTCGGTAAAGGTCATGGACAGCGGTACTTGGGATCGCCTGATTGTAGTGCCGTTTCGCGGCAGATTCCGAAGCCAGGAGAACGAGATTAAAAACTATGGCAATTACCTCGTGCGAGCCTGCGGCGGCGCGATCCTGAGCTGGATCATTGATGGTGCCCGCGAATATATCCGTAATGACTATAAGCTAGACATTCCGGAGTGCATCATCAGCGCGACGGAGCAGTATCAGCAAGAAAATGACTGGCTCACGGATTTTTTCAACGAGTGGGTCGCTCTGGATAAAAATGAGGACACATATGGCAGCGATATTTATGAGGCGTATACGTCCTTCTGCAGTGAGCACGGTGAGCGGATGCTTCCCATGTCCTCCGTGCTTCCGCTGGTTGAAACGAAGGCAGGTGCAACAAAGAAGCGCACAAAAAAGGGCAATGTGTATCAGGGCTTGAGAATTATCAGCGAGTTCGAGCGGGCTGCATCCTAAAAGGAATGGCGGTGTATGGTGGTGTAGGCATATTTCTCTCACGGTTAAAAACGGATAAAAATGTAAATTAGGAATTTGCCATACACCGTTATACACCGCTTCACTGTATCCACCGCTGCGCGGCGGGGCCTGTCTTGCAGCGCAGTACGTGCTACGCCCGTTCTGCTCGCTTGAATTTTGCCTGCTCGCTGCGCTCGTCAGCCCAAATTCGCCGAAAAACACAATCGTATGAATAGCACAATCGCAAACAAGTGTGCTTGACATGGATATCTAGCGATTTTTTCGCGGAAATCAATCGTCATTGCTCGGGTCAGTGCACGAGTCAGTCACCTACATGCAGCGCTGAAAAAACAGCCGCTCACGCTGGTTTTAACTGCCCCCGATGAATACCGTTTGCAATTCTTGGCTCGATATGCTATTATAATAATGTCCAGTTCTACTGTGACATACATCTGCATAACAGAGGAATGTGCCTCTGACAAATGTGCTGAAATTGCAGCTTTTTTCTCCAGAAGATGCTCGACATGTTCGAGGACAACGAAGATGTCCAGAACGTGTGGCACAACTGGGAAGAGTAAACACCCGTTTTTGCGGATCAGAAATGAGGATGGAGAGATTATCTGCCTCTCCATCCTTTTTGCGTTTTCAGAGGCGAGTGTAAGGTTTACCACGCGAAATTACCATAATTTATACATAAAAGTGCTATTTTGTCGGGAAAATGAACATTTTGTGAATTCCGAATTTCCGTTTCCATCACGCTGTGATACCATACAAGCGTGGAGTGAGTCTCCACTCAGAGATGTGAACGGAGGGAAAGAGATGAAGTATTGTCAGCAATGCGGAAGTCAATTGGTCGATCAGGCGGTCGTGTGCCCGAACTGCGGCTGCACTGTGCAGGAGCCGATCAATCAGCAGGAAGATAAGCCGTCGACGGGGCTGAATGTCTTGGCGTTTTTGTTCCCGCTGATCGGTCTGTCTCTTATACACATCTCCGAGCCCACGAGACTAGCGCTCATCTCGT
>ENA-OYVR01000020-OYVR01000020.1-human-gut-metagenome-genome-assembly--contig:-NODE-20-length-25529-cov-4.522886_pt1 | contig 25529 bp, 23 predicted proteins | sample MGYA00244158_ERZ653373 | MGnify/ENA primary metagenome ERZ653373 (study PRJEB26926, sample SAMN06164990) | human gut metagenome | biome: ENVO:00009003; feature: ENVO:2100002; material: ENVO:00002003... | reverse complement strand
GCCGTAAATATAGGTATTAACGGAATACGGTTTGATAATTTGAATTCGTGCCGCCATATTTTGGATAGCAGGATCACTTTGCTGGAAATGCTATAGCATACCAATCCCAGTCCGATCATGATATAGCCTGTTGTACCGTTTGCCGGATTGATGGTAGCCAGGATCAGGATAATTCCCCATACAACACAAATACTGCCCATGACCAATACCATAATAGGCCAGAATTCACGTTCGGTAGGAGAAAATATATTCCTGATCTGCCGGGCAATAGTCGCTACCAAGGCAATCAGACTCGTACAGATACAGGCCAGGCCGATCATCACATGGCCAGCCACAAAATATTTCGAGCTCTGGTCGCTATGGGCTAACAGGCAGAATGCCCATATCCAGCACCTTCCCCACAGTACCTGCACGGTCTCTCTTGCTGAGAGGCTTCCCGTCGTCGCCGAGTATCATGGGCATCGATCTGTACTCAGGCGCCTTGCATCCCATGGCTTCGTACAATGCTATCTGCTTGCAGGTGTTGAACACATGATCGTTTCCCCGGATGACAATAAGCTCTCCGAGTTCCATGAGCAGTGAATCATCCACGGCGTTGGCGAATATGAACGAGGGCTCACCGTTGCTTCTGATACATACAAACGGTTCCCAGGAGCTGTAGATGTTGCCCTGCACCTTGTCCTTGTAAGAGGCTTCGCCTGCAGGAAACCATATGGCACCATCCTTCTCAAACATCTTTCCCTTGCTCACAAGGTCTTTGGCTATGGAGATATGAAGTTCCTTGTTGTCGGACTGCCTGTATATCCTGTCAGGTTCCATGCCCATGCGCTTCATTGTGCCTATGATGCGCTCAGTGCACGCAGGTACCAGGCGGTCGTTGGCCGTGTCCTCTACTCGAAGTACAAATATCCCATGCTCCCTGCGTGCAAGGTCATGGTTCAGGGCTGCCATGCGAAGGTTGCCTATGTGGATGTCGTCGCCGGTAGGCGAAGGTGCGAATCGTGTGACTGTCATTGTGCCTCCTTTTGGACTTATTCTAGGCGCTGTCAGGAAGGCGTAAACAGCTAAATAATGCGCATATTTATGGCATAATAAATTAGAGAAGATAATGAGGCTGATCTAGGTGCGGCTGCTTCTCCGGTTCTTTTTAATCAATAACAGAAAGGAGTTGCATTATGAATGCAATAGAAGAAATGAAGAAATTCTTTAAGGAAGAAACCGCTGCGGAGCGTATCCGTAGGGAGGAAGTTGAGCTTAAGGCTCAACTTATAGACGTAATTCCACGGGCGTTCAAAATCGCCCGGCTTAGTAAACTGTTCCCCGGCGTCATTGGTGTCGCCCGGGACAAGACTACCCCGGGTTGCATAACGGCAATTATAATCGACGGGAGGGAGGACTATGCGGTCTATCCCTCCCTGAGTATTGAGGAGGTAATAGCCTCCTTTAAAGATAAAGACGGAATTGCGGCAGGCAATGCTATTTACGTAAGCTCCGCCTCTCGGGCGGTGCGGGTCCTCTTACAATGAGGACCAGACACAGAGGCGCTCCATAAGGGGCGCTCCCTGTGTTCTTTTTTACACTGTACCTGTACAGAGGCGACACTTGCTGCGGGCTTCTAACAAGATACATACAGTAAGCAAGCAGGGGGCCGCAATGGCCCCTTGAGTTTTCTTTTTACTATGCAGTGAAACCTATCAGTAGCCTGTATATTACATGTAACTTTAAAGGTAAGCTGCAGGTATTACGAATACAAACCAAGATCCATAGGCGTATCCAAATACTTTAGTCTATATAAATGATTGTTTTTTAGTCCGTAAGCATAAGATCGCCCGTTGGATGCATATGTTCCTAAAACATCTGTCCAATTCGAGTCTGAGTCTAAGTATCTGAACTGGAAACGCATGCCTGTAGATGTTTCTTTATCTATAATAGCTGCAAGCCTGCCGCTCATGATAGCATATATAGCTCGATCGCCCTATAACTTGTGACTGGTAAGAAAGCTTCCAGAAAGCTTTATATCCGTAACAGACTAGTCTACATATGTGCCTATCTAATCGCCAGCGTATGGTGCATACATCACTGGTATTTCCTATGTTTTCGAACAAATCCTGACTCCAGGCAGATACTTTGCTATGGCAGCTACATGCCGTTGTTCAATGATTGCTATGCAAGCATCCGCTACGTCATCGCTTGTAGCTACACCATGTATTTCTGTTACACGGTTGATTCCGGTAAGCTGCGGACTGAAGGTATTACCATCTAAAAATAGACGAGAAAAACTGGACTAGTAATTGTTTGACTATATAGCACCACCTACGCAACCATTTCCTACATACCCTGATATGTCTGTTATTTTTCCGTCATACGCTGTAGGCTCATCATAATACCAATCATCAGTGCCGGTTCGTATTGATACATCGCTGTCGGATAACTGAACTAATATTACATAGCCTTCGCTTGTGTAACCTATCGCGCATTCGCCTGTTTTTGCCAGATATCCGGAGAATTTCATAATGGTTCCATAGTCAGGCACTGAAAACTACATGTATTCTTGATCATTCAGCAGCTTAGCTTCGACCCCTGAATTTTCGAACACTGCGTATTTTGCTGCTCCCTATTCCAGGGCTTGTCCTCCGGATAAGTACATGCGAGCACCTGTGCGGTGCAATTTAACCGGACCGGTAGAAGTCAGCTTATAAATATAATCATCATCGCACGTCCCGTAGTTTCCTGATAACGAAATCCAGACCTTACTGGAGTCTACAATAGTATCTGTTTTGGCACTGTATAACATACCGTGTTTAATGTAGTAGTTCGAAAGGCATGACAACTAGTCATTATGCCAGAGTTTTGTCGCATAGCTTACGATTACTGTAATAGTACACAATACATACGTTGCCGGGTGTTCTGTGAGATACGCTTTTATGTTGATCTGATGCTAAGTTCCGGCATCTGCTGTTATTGGAACATCTACGAGGAACATATTTCTATTTGATGAATACTATGTGAACTGGGCATAAGGGGTATCCTGTAAAATCTAGTAACTTAAACTGTAACCGTCAGGAGCTGATAGATTTGACTGTATTACGACCGGGAATCCTGCAAGGGCCGAACCAGAATATGCTGTCTAACCAGTAATAGAGAGGGAGTCACTTACGTCCGGTGGAACCTGACTGTCACTTACTGCCCCCCCCACTGGCATCAGATTGCTGTGTCTATATAAATGGTATGAACATGCTGTTACCTATCAGCAGTCCCTTCTGTCCTTTATGCAGTGTGTACATGATGTTTCCTTATGCTGTTGTATTGGTGCCTCTGAAGGTGTCGTCTGCCGACGTTGCCTTTGGAAACTTACGCCGGAACGCAAGCTGTGATCCTGTTACGGTTCCCGGAGAGTTGCCGGAACCGGCGTAGTAAAACATTCGGTCCATGTCGATCGCCCCGGTCCAGCCTCCTTCAGGAGCATTTGCGGTGAGCTAATCCAAGTCGATGACAGCTTTGTAAGCCGAGTAAAACGCTTCCTTGCAGCTTCCTTTGATGCCAGGGGGCAGTTTATGTATATGAATTTCCGCTTTATGACACGATTTGAACATATATTGAAGGTTCTACAGGCTGTCGGGAAGCTTATCTATTTTAAACTAGGCATTGACACATCCGGAGAACATTGACGTGCTATATGTCAGCTTCCCCAGCGCATCCCAGTTGGCATTTGTATCATACACTATCTCTGGATTTGTATATCCCAGGCGAATTCCCTGGCAGTTTCCTTTTATGCGAACAGTATATGTTCCTGCCTGACTATAGGTATGCGTAAGAGCTCCGCTTTTTGCAGCTTCAGACGACAGTCCATCTCCCCAGTCGACAACTTTTAAGTAGCCGCCAGTATTCAAGGTTGGAAATATGGCGTAAGTGAGTGATGACTTGAGGATTCCAGGTTTCACAACAACTTCAAAGTAAGGGTTGCACCTGGCAAGAGGCTCAAGCGGATACGGTATTGCGAACATCGGCATCTCCATAGGTAAGCTGTTTGACATTACAGTATATACAGTACGATATACGTAACATCTCATGCAGATAACATATGTGCACACGTCCGTCAGGACAATACAATAACGTGCACGCGCATGAGAAGCACAATAAGGGTACAAATACGCGGAGCGTATCAGTACATTGAAGTGCCTGATCTGTGGCACTTTCCAGCGGCACATCCGAGGATACACTATGCGGGACTTATGGAATACAGGTGACGACTAGACTCCCATAATACAGGGCCAGGCAGGGAAACCCTTTTATCACGACAGAGGGCCGGACATAAAAGTTGGTGACACTAAATAGCAGGCTCAGGCTTCCACAGAGATCATTCACAATGCGTGTCTGTGTCACTACCCTTATATGCGCTATTTCTGGATCTACGCATATGTAGACACCCAGCCCTAGAATCTGTAGTTCTGTAAGCTCACTTTCCCTCAGTAGTGTATAGATAACGGCACGTATCCTGATTACAGTATATAGCAGGCACAGGGCTACAGGTGGCAGCTTCTTCAATAGACATATGAGTACGCAGGGTGCGCAGCGCACAGAACCGATGTCGGCGTCTGGCAGACAGTGCCTATGTTCCCCTATGGCCAGCAGTGCCATGACGAGGACGAGTAGGACGATCCTTAGATACCGCAGAAAAATCTGACGTTCCCCAGTCCCTCGTATATAGGAAACAAAGATGAGATCGTAACTCAAGGGGAGCATCAGATAGGCACTCCCTGCAGGAAGAACACAGGCCCTGCTTCCCTTATGCGAATGCTTGTAAGCTCCTACAAGTGCTGCAACGGATACAAGGGATGTGGAGTCACCGTAGATCAATAGACTGAAGATCCGCTTATATGTATGCCGGGAGCACATATCTGTTAGGCCTGGTTTGTGGTTACCTGGTAGTATGCTCCTTAGGGTGCTAAACACTATACTTCGATAAGTCTTCCCAAGTAGCCTTTATGCGGCTAGTGCTACCATTAGGACAGAACGTAGATCCTGTCCTGCACAAGTGCAAGAATACGCAGACACCATTAGATGCTTCAGATAGATGACTATGCTGTGTAGACATGCACATAGTGTCTTGACAGGCTGTCGGCCGCTATATTATCGGACTAGGTGCCTCCTGCTGTGGATTGCAGGATATACAGGCTGTATTAGTATCCTGTATAGGAGAGATAGCACGGTGAATGCTACTATACTGTCCCTGTTCTGATATAGACCCCTTAGCAGTGGGCCACAGTGCCTTATAGAGTAGCAGCAGGAGGCGACGGGTGCCAGCTGTATGGCACGCACACTACACAGGTTATCCTGACTTGTCAGGATGGAAGTCACGCCAGAGCCTTTCAATGGGTCTAGTCGAAGGACTGCACATAGTAGCCATAGGCCCCAGACGAGTACATAGATGTTCCTGTTAAAGGCAAGTAGTGCCAGTGCATTGATATGGATGCTCCATAGCTGGATGACGGTTAGGGTGACTTCGACGGAAGAGACAGCAAGGATCCTCCCTGCAACATACCTGACCCTCCTCCATACAGATACCGCAATTTAACTTCCGATCAATGGATATATCCGTAGTTCCAGCACACTTTGTTCGATGTGTACAAGATCGTGCTTAAGCCTGTATAGGACTAGGCTGGCAACGAGGATAATGGTTGTAATCCTGCGTGGGATTACGACAGAGACAGCGATAGCAATCCTGTATGGCATCCTGTATTGCGCGGATACACTGATTGGTAGGTAAAAAGAAGTGGGATTTTCGACAAGCTGCAGAAGCGCGTAGCATAGGATGACCAGGACAGCACAAGAAAAGCCTATTACCGTATAGTCAGACAGAACTGTCAGCCGTAGATAGCTTAGTAGGATCTACACTAGATAGGCGACGGTCTGATAGCCGATCCGTAGCCTGATATCAACTGCTTTACATACTTTAAAGTGACGTGGGATCCGGCAACAAGCTGTATATGCGACAATCCGCTGGAGTCCTCTGTTGATCCTGGCTCTGGACAGTGCACTTTGTGGAAGCGCATAGGCAAGCTGAATAAAAAGATGCTGTCCAAGTATTAGATATTCCCGGGGACATGGAAGCCGCGTACGTAGCAAGTGGGTACAGGAGCAGGTTCGTATGCCCATACTACATGGGAATACGTAATAGGTGTGCCGCAGGATGTTTGCTGCGAAAGTATGCCTTAGTTCCCTTTACTAAGAAAGTTTTAGTAGGCGGTATATGTGTGCGGCGTGTGGAAACTGGTTTGCGATAACACATGCGAATGGCACATTTAGAAACCTCAGTCCTATGCACCTTAGCTTGTGTGGGATAAGTATGGCATTAAAGGATGTCCGTCTGAGGACGGCACGCCAACACCCGGAAATGTGCCTCCTTTCACTTCCTTGTGCCTTGTCTGGAATTAGGCGGTTACCGTGAAGCCGTCTGATTGCGATTTCCAGCATGAGTGTCCGGATATACAAGCGGGGCCTGGTGAGGACTACCCTGATGATTTCTTTCACTATTCACGGTTCGGCCATGTTATGTAGGGATATAGGTACTAGACGCCCTCAGACATCTGGTATACAGTTAATCCGAATATTAAAGGATCCTATTGCGGTTAGGTGCATGCCGCCATTCCAATTGGAACATATTTCAATGTTTCCTAGGATATTCACTTCGATAGATATGGTGTGCCTTTCTCACAGTCTTAGCAGCTTTAGCCGATAGTGTAGTATTCAGGTGTCAAGTACAAGTGCAATCAGCTTCCTCCCGTGTCTTAGTAGGATATGCGTGCCAGATACTAGTAGGCTAAAATATAGTACACACGCCCTTAGCTATGCTGTGCTTAGTATATCTACTACGAGGAATCAGGGCACGAGGTGGATCTGGCTCTGTGCTCCGTGTATAATCCGTACTTACAGCCTTTCTGTCCAGGTAATCCGCATGGATGGAAGTATATAGGCACGAACGAAGATAAAGTCCTGCAGTCCAGGCTGGCTCTGGATGTAAATGTCCCGTATCTGCAGTGCTACCAGGGAGGCTATGAGTGCGACTTGCTGTTTAACTACACTATGCGCATCCAATGGGATAGCTAGAAGGATATATGCTAGGTCTGCGCTCCTATACTGTAGGAGCCAAAACAGGATGTGGTTCAAGGTGTGTTGATCTCATATTCTCTGTAGAGCTGGACGCCTGTGTGCGACTAGTAGACGCAGATGCTTATTGGCACACAGCCGCCTAAGGAGTTCGTAGCAAAGATCGATGTGTGTCAGATTCCTCTGTCGGACAAAGCATAGGCTCGGCTGTTCTGGTACGGGTAGGTGAGCGATTCCGGAGAGGTTATATACTCCACTGACAAGACAACAGGCTACACATACACAATGCATCTTCCTTGTGTATATCCTCCTCAGCCGCGCTTTGTTGCCTGTAGAGGTTCTGATATCTGTGTTGCTATACAGGCAGATGAGCAGGGTGTGTATCAGGTTCCTAAGGGCTACTGTGAGGTAAAGTACAGCATGCCGTACAGACGGGCGTGGGTAAACCCCAATCCCGATATGTTCAAGTACAACGGAGCCTAGTTGTTCTGGACCGGATAGTTCACAAAGCGATTCCTCTCAGATGGGACATAGATACAGGTTCCGTAGTTTATATCGTTTGCTGACGTCCAATAGATGCTTGTATAGCACATGCAGGTCGACAGTTAGTGCGGACCTGTATACTATAATGTGACAGTATTTCCGCAGGCGATGCCTGTGCCGTAGCTGCAGCATACGGAAGTGCAGTTCAAGTAGACCTGCTGCAAGGGCTATCACTACTATGCCTACATTATGTATACCGACGATGGCTGTCGTTATTATATGCCATGGAACACACCTCCGTTATCGTAGTCGTGTTCTGTTCAGTGGACATATCTCGGCTTTATGCATAGAGGCGTATTCTACGAGACATATTATGGACTGAATGGCTGGATACCATATAGAAGTCCGAATATTTATGCTGCCCATGATCTTATAGTATATATAGTTTAGTCCTAGGACGGTCCCTAGGTTTTCTGTAAGGATGCGCCTCAGGTAAGTACTGCTACTCCGGAAAGATACTATTATTATGTCACAGGCTGGTAGCCTGTATGTCCAGGAAAGTAGTAGGATGCCTACATAAAATATCCTGAGAGTTATCAGGCACAGGTAAAAAAATTCGACTACGGCTGCGAGATATCCGGCAATCAGTCCTGGTATCACTTCTTTAATGGAGAGCGCCACATAGAAGAGCCGATATAGGATTCTTTCCTGGGCGATACAGTATGCGCCGAATCATAGTTCCTCTGCCCGAAATACATTCCGGCGTTTCCATGTCCGATTGAGTCAGGAATGTACACTATAACGGAAAGATAGCTGCCCTAGCTGTGCTGTACAGGCACAGCGTCTCAGCAGGACACATGGACTCTTAAACGTCTTCCGTAGGGTGTTGCATAGGCAGACCCGTATTCATGCGCTCTTTATGGCTTCCGCATAGGCGCCAACGTACTTCCCGACAGCACGGCAGTGAGTCCCATACCTGGTACTTGGCTACTGTACGATGGCAAGGTCATGGTTGCCTAGTACACATCCAGTGTTGATGAATAGACAATCGTCGAGCGTAAGCTTACAGTGGACGGCTATGAGCTGACGTATAGGGTTCTTCTCATTCCTTAGACAGTGTAGCTGTAGGAGTTCAAGCGATAGAATCAGTAGGTGTCCTTTCCGGATAGGTGCTACAAATATAAATAGACAGCGTTTTACTATACCTATGATGTGTGTGCAACATCCGGATAGTGGCACAAAGGCGCAACGGTAACGCTGTAGTATTCCAAGCAAGGTCCTTGTAACAGAGGCACACCAGGGCTTTATGCCTGTACCGATCCTAGAGTACAGATAGACGATAAGAATAATTGCGACTGGCCTAAGGATTGCTAGCCCAGCGTATTTATAGACTAGAACAATGTGGCCTATCCTCAGAAGTGTCAGCCGCTATATTACGTACAGTTTCAGAGGCACTGTGCAGATTACTAGCCGTAGCTGCCCACAGACAAACCTCCTATAACCGTTAGCTGGGCATGCTGCCGCCAGATATACGTGTACTATCAGACGATCAGCCCCGGAGATAAGCGGAAAGAGTACGATTCACAGGGCAACCTGATACAGAAGAACTACTGCGACGTCCCTTGTGGTGTCGACGGTAACGGCGTCGCAACATGGGCTCTTTCCGGTCCATATGTTCTGTACGTATAGGAGTGTCCTGATACGCATGACGGCATAAAGGAATAGGACATCCCGGTAGACGGCTTCTACTTGTCCACAGATATCACGCAGGGTTTCGGAGGCGCTGTACCTGTACAGGACGACTAGCTTAAGCCTTCCAGCTGTGACCCCTTCTATTACATTCATACAGAGATCCACTGCAAGGGCTAGGATATAGTGCCGCCTACGTGGTGTCCTCCTAACCAGCGGGTCAACTGGGATGTGTGCAGATGCAGAATCAAGGTGCTCAAGATAGGACCGATAAGAGGCAGGCTGCATTCATACGGCAGCTCATCCTAGTGGGCGTATCTGCCGTGCAAGGACTATGCTCCCGGATTCAGTACAGCTAGAATAGATATACTTATAGGAGACAGCGTGGGCGACAAGAGTCTCCGTGTTTCTTACTATAAAGGCGTAGCAAAGGCTGCCAACTATGAGTATGACTGCACAAAGATGGATTGTCCGTTTACAACCCTTGACAGCTACAGAAGGCGCTCTGCAGGGAGCTACACCTACTACACTACAGTAGGTACAGGCGGGTAGAACGAATACGGACTCCCAAATATAGTGGCTTGGAACTACAGTTGGGGCGATGGACGCACACGGTACTTCTATTGCAACCCGCAGGCCAGGGACGCAAGCATATACGTCGGAGTGTGTCTTGACAGCATGTGCTAGGTATAGCCGACAGATGACTAGATGCTCAGCTGGATAATAGGTGACCTGTCGGATGACTCAAGACTGGTGTCCAGTTATGATTTCAACACAGTGCACTACCACCCATAGGCTTACTGCAGCGATTTCGCCACCAAATGGTGCGGATGCAATAATGTCGGTAACCGGAGCTGTAATGCCAATATCAACTCTTTCGTGTATACTACAGAATATAGCTCAACTCAGACGACAACAGGTAACTGCACACAGCCGATAACCAATACTATGTACGAGGGCAGATCTACAGAAGTGGTTTAGGTGTGCCGCACTAGTTGCGATGCAAATAGCGTATCCGTATAGTTCCGTACTACGCAATGTTGGGGTTACTAGCCCGGCAGCTGGGACTGCTATACATAGTAGGAGTGTCAGCGAAATGCTCCTTCCTATCATTTCTCTTTTTATACAGGCAAGCTGTAGGGCGATTCATATACATCCATGTCGTGTGCCGAGGCTCTGTGCGGTGATGGAGAGTTCATAGGATACGGCTCAGCAGGCTACTACGGAACGGGAACGAATAAGCCTTACTTTAAGTTGAGTGTGAACAGATCCTCAGGCTAGAACTATGCACAGATAACTGTAGACTTATCGCAGTACTCAGTCACGAAGAATACAGAAGACTAGAGTACCTATACATGGGAGGATGGAAACTGTACGTACACAGATACATTCTACAACACAACCAGCATTTCGCAGTAGATATCAGGCACATTAACCGTTAGATTTACTTGTCAGGAGTGACAGCCAATGCCTTGTTCATGCAAAAAGAAAAGCGACTTCAATAAAGCGTCTTCTGTATTTGTCCCGTCTAAAACGGCCTTTATGCCGGTCAGTCTTACCAGACACTACAAAGCACGTCTGCAGATGTCTGACTCTGCTCCAATCGCAGTGGTCTCTCCTGCATAGCTTGAGAAACAGCAGGCAGAGGCTCAGCCGGAATAGAAGACCTATCAGGACTCCCATTATCCGTTCATATATGAGCCGGACAGCACCAAATGGGATTTCTCGGCTACTACAAAGCCGGATTAGTTGTGCATTAACTGCGCGATGAAACATATCGCTCTTGCGAACGTTCTTATATAGGGAGGCACATATCAGGATTATGTTGTGGCTGCCGGATAGCTTATGCTTGCAGGCGCTCATTACATGCAGCACAGTCATAACATGGCTCAGTATTGCCGTGTACTGGCACACAGACTGGTAAGGGATATGCGCGACAAGCAGAAGTGGCTTCCCATAATGCAGCTCCTTATGGTCTATGCTATGAATCCCTCTGAGGATCTGCAGCCTTTTTGGGACCAGGCGCAGGATATGGATGGACTTGGCTTCCTGCATGCCTAGATGCAGGGCTCATACACCGCGTCATTGGTGAATATGGGAGCAGCTTTTTCGTTGTTGTTCACGTAGGTGTCTTATCTGGAGCTCAATAAAGGTTACGCTATAGGATACCTTGCAAGATCAGTCACGATTCCAATACCTGACTTAGGGTTTTCCCTGTCGGATACACCGATGCAGAGGTACACGATACAGAAAGCCAGATAGGAATGGAAGATCATACAGTAGATGACGCAGGATTCTCCTTAGTACTATGAATGCAGGGACAGATTGCTGCATCTGATACATAATTATATTTCCATGTTTCTGGTGTGTGATAATTAGGTCAGACATGGAAGGGCAAAACGGACTGTGCGCCTGGTACCGAATAAGGCGAAACTTGATCAGCTCAGCGACAGCGATTTGACATAGAAGATGCGTTCTTTCAGACAGAAGCAGATTCAGGCACGCGCATCAAGCAGCGACAGCTCTTCGAGCGAGATTACTCAGGCTTCCGATTCCGCAGCTTCCTGAGGAATCCGCACATAAGCCAGTCGATATAGTACGCAGGCACTTCGATCTCAGCGTCGGAGACGCCTGCACCTTTCAGCCTGAACTGTACAGCGTGGAGGCACTCATGTGCGAGGGTGCCTATGTGTTCCGGATCACACGGGTCCAACTTCGGCATCCATATGACAATTGCGCTGCTCAGCTCCATGCAGACAGCATCCACGTGGCTCCTCGGATCACCGGGATACGCCTTGTCCTTGCGCACCTCGTCAATAAACTCGTCAAAATCGCCTACATACAGTACATATCTGCAGCGGAACAGGGCATCATACAGCTTAACCTTGCGCATTGAGCATCTCCTGCTCTCTGGCGTTGTACACAGCATAGTTAGTCGTCGCCCACTCAAGATCCTCTTCCGTCTTATACAGTACTTCTACACGAGGCCTGTCACAGTTGCTCAGATTAAGGTACACGCTTGCAGGCGCAACAGGATTGATCTTCGCGCACTCTACAAGCTTCCACGGAATGTCGTAGGGCACGACAAGGTGTCCCCTCGGCAGCGACAGCTTCACATACAGGCGACCTTCTTTCTCCACAAACTTCCAGCCTCCCTTCTTCACGTACCAGCCGTTCAGCTTCTCTACGCATTCATCATGCAGCTCATGCTCGAGCATCTTTATCGTGCGCTGTCTGGCTGTAGCAAGGAACGTGTCATGGTTCTTGCTTACACGTCCCTTCAGCATCCTTCTGTATCTGTGCGCTTCGTATGTGTCCAGTTGCTTGTTGTGCTCGTGACAGTACTGCAGCATTTCATACACTACGTCCTTGAATGTTTCCAATGCACTGTGAAGCTTGTTGCTGATTCTGGTGCTGACTTCGGTTTCCGCTGTGAACTGTACGACTTTGATTTCCGGTACCATGAGTGCTCCTGCGTTGCAATGTAGTATATATACATTATTATAAGTATAATAACAGCACATGAAAGGAGCTTGCATGACAGACATCGTCATTCCACTCAGCACATAGTCAAACACGGACAATCTCGAACTCAGAATCGCCCTCAGATCCATATAGAAATACGCACAGAACGTCGGCAACATATGGATCTACACAGAGGCGGAACTTCCCTGGCTGCGCAATGCGAACGTAATCAAGATGGGAGATCCTGTCAGAGATCTCAAGGACGCGAACCTCATCAGCAAGGTTCTCGCAGCCGCCCGCAATAAGGACGTAGCTTAGCGCTTCATGTTCTGGAGCGACGACCAGCTTCTCACAGGCCCGCTTGATCTGGACAATGCTCCTGTCGTGTACAATGTCAGATCCATGCCTCAGTTCGCAGGAGCTCCCAATAAGTGGTACAACAGAATGGAGCACACGCTTAACTACGTGAAGGAGCACACGGGGCACGAGCTGAAGCACAACTACGACGCGCACACTCCGCAGCCCTACACGAAGAGCAAAGTCATCGAGGTCTTCGAATCGGTTCCATATAAGGAGCAGCCTGGCTTCTGCATCAACACCATCTACTATGGCATGCTCGGCGTGCCTCCCACAGCAGAGCAGACCTCTGTCAAGCACACCTTCGAGAAGGGCGCCATGGCCATACCCGCAAAGATGCTGACATATGCAGGATACGACGATGCTTCCTGGATGCGTGGAGGAGCCTACTTCTTCCTCGGCATGTTCTTTGATCTCAGCAAGTATGAGGCGCCTAAATGATAGTGCTCTCCAGAGGAAAATGCGGCGACATCATTGCGCAGTGCTGTTTAGCGCGCAAGAAGTACGAACAGACGGGAGAGAAGCTGTAGCTCTATTGCAGAGAGCACAAGCCTTTCAAAAAGGGACAGCTGTAGTTCATCGAGCCTTTGCTGAAGCTGCAGCCTTATTTCGACAAGTGCGGCTGGGTGCAGAACATAACTGACGTGCATCCTTAGATCCCATAGCTCACAGAGATCAACATCAAGCTCGCCAGATAGTACGCAAAGAAGTACAACTATTACAGTGCATGGTGGGTGGACGAATAGTCATGGTGGCGACAGATACCTGCTGTACACAGAGAGACAGATCTCAGGTACCGCATACCTCTCGCATACAACGAGCCGCTGTAGGAGACCATGCAGCCGTGGATCACAGTTCCACAGCACAGACATGTACAGGAACCGTATATCGTACTTGCCGCAGTGCCCAGATACAGGTGCTGCACGAATTTCAGAGCTCTTAAGAGACTCTCCGGCGAGTACCGCATACTGTACATAGGACATCCGCAGGACTACAACGCATTCGCAAAGGACGTTGCAGAGTACTATCCGGTACAGGACATCATCCATGCTGCACAGCTGATACAGAGCGCATCATTGTTCGTAGGCACGCAGACGCTGTTCACATGGCTTGCATAGTCCATGGGCGTCGACAGAATAGTCTCCTGCTCTCCTATATTCAAGGATACTCACATGCGCTGCACGAAGGGATTCAAGGGAGCGTTCATGTATCCAGCGTAGCTTGCCTTGATGCTGCGAAGCTGGGAGTGCCACAACGGGCTGCAGACTTCTGTCGGCTATGTAATAGGCACATACGGAAGTCCTGCTTATATTGACTTGCAGCTTGCTCTGCACAAAGGCAAGTGGGGACATGACGTACTTGTGTCCGATGACGGTTCGCAGGATCCCGGGCTCGTGGAAGTGTGTCGTAAGTGGAGTGTCCCTCTTATCGGCAACAAGGACCAGCGCCTTGGCCACCAGGTCGGAGACCTTGCAGTATACAAGCGCGGGCTGCAGTACTTCAAGGACAAGGACTGGCTGGTGAAGCTGTCCAGGCGTTTCGTCTGGACACAGGACATGCAGGACACAATACAGCAGCACGACAGGCTCTGCTGGAAGCCCTGTATGAGTTCCTGGTGGATTGCTAAGCCGTCGCTTAAGGGACAGGCTCTCACGACAAGCTGCATCGCCTTCAACAAGGGCGCCATGCCTGAGTAGATCGTATAGAACTTCGGCAACATAGACATAAGAAACACCTACATGTAGAAGTATATCTACAGGTGGCTGGCACAGTACTATGGAACATAGCCGTACACAGAGTGGAGCGAAGTGTACACGGCTCCCGGAAGATGCATCACTGCCGACAGCATACTGTGGAGATAGAAGAACACTCCGCAGGACTACTATAAGCTGTCGCAGGAACTGGGACTTCAGTGGGAACTCAAGGATTTCCGGGACATCATAACAGAATAACGCTGTGTTCTTAGGAAAAAGGACATGCCATGAACAAACGCGTACTGCTGTTTCTGCTTAAGCTGCTGTTCAGCTACAAGCGGAATAAAGCCAAAGTCATAGATGCCATAGGCAAGATTCGCATCAGCCTGTATCCCATGTGGGTGCTGTATCAGCCTCTCCCCTACAGAGTCACCGGATAGGACATACAGACAATACAGAACAAGATACAGCCGGGCGACATAATACTTACAGGCTGCACATGGAAAAAGCTGTAGGATCTTGTAGTGCCCAACAGGTACAGGCTGACACACGCAGGTATCTATGTCGGTGACAATACGGTAGTGCATGCTGTGACGGGCGGTGTATAGTAGCTGCATATTGTGGACTTTCTAAGGTGCGACCGCGTATGTGTGCTGCGTGTCGAAGGCGACCATGAAGCTGCGGTAAGACGCGCCATACGCTTCATAGGATAGCCCTATGACTTTGATTACAGACAGGGCTAGGACGCTTTGTACAGCTTCTAGCTGTGCGCATGCTGCTACAGGTAGCTGTAGTTCCAGAGGAAACCACTGAAGCTGTTCTGGTTTACGTTGCCGTCCATATGTGGCAAGTACTATTACGACAAGTCCTTCGTGGACTCCGAATACTGCAAGGTGATATATGAGTGCTGAAATAAATGACTACTCAGGGTGGATGTACAGCCTGCCTCCCGATCCTCAATAGAAGGACTGGAAACAGCTGGCGACTAAACTGAAGTCCTATATAGAGTCGCCTAAATTCATGCGCACAGGTTCTACGTACGCATAGGTTGACCCTGTGTCAGGCAAGCTTGTGAAGCGCCCTGTGTCCGATGTCGTGCACAAGGTATCACCATAGGATAGGACAGGAGTGAAGGCTTAGGACCTCAGAAGCATGATCCAGCAGGCAGTCGTTACAGGTGATAAGCAGATGCTCAGAGACGTTTCCAAGTACAAGTACATCACTGCGCATAAATTTGTTTCATAGAAATAGATGCAGAAGTAGATGGACAGGCGCAGGAGACGCAGGCTGGCACTGACTGCTCTGATTCTGGGAGGAGCTGGAACTACAGCAGGGCTGCTGCCTTTCATCGCCAACAGGAGATCAGGTTATCCTGACCAGGCTTCCACATATATGGATGCCTTGAAGCTCGCCGGTATCGGCGCTGCAGCAGGTATTGGAACTGCGGGTCTTATAGAGAGCTTCCGGTGAGTAGGCAGATAAATGAGTTCACATTATTGCTGAATAGGCAGAAAACTGCATCAGTAGGCAGAATATAGGATCAATATGGATAAACAAGCATATTTCAAGATGATGGGCCTGTGCAAGGACTAGGCATTGAAGCTGCCTAAAGGTGTGCTGGCCAATGCAGGCAAGGCGATTATAGGGGCAGGCAAAGCTGCGATCAACCCGCAGACGTACAGGAATGCGTACAATGCTGCGAAGAACATTGCTCCTGTCGCAGGTAAAGTTGCAGTGCCTGTGGGTGCTGCGACTGCCGGTACTGTTGCTATGAACCAGGCGCATAAACTTGGTGCATAGCGAGGCGCAGCACAGGCAAGCAACCAGATGGCGGACAGAGCTGTGGCTGCATATAACAGAGGGCTTCAGCAGGGAGCTGCAAGCAAAGTGGCGCAGCCCGGCTTCTGGCAGCGACTTCTTGACTACATACAAGGATTATTTAAGTGAGGCATACATGGATAAACAAGCATATTTCAAGATGATGGGCCTGGATAAACAGGCGGCTATTGATCCTCAGACAGTCAAGAATATCCTGCTCGGTACTGGAGTTGGACTCGGTACCTATGCGCTGTCGAGCTTCCTTCCCGGAGCAAGGCATAACAGGCTCGCAAGGCTTCTTGCATCCCTTGGCGTTGGTCTGGGTACAGGTTACTTCGGTACTGACATTCGTAACTGGTTCAGCAACAGATCAGTCAAGAAACCGGCAGCTCCTGCTGTATCCAATGCCGACGCACAGGCTGCTATCCAGAAACTTAAGACGCCTCCTGCTGTTCCGGGTGTGAAGACACCTGCTCAGGTTGCGAACCAGATATAGGCTGCAGGCAAGCAGGCAGCCGGTGCAAAGTCCCAGCCGGTGAAGCCTATTAAGGCGCCTGAGATGAAACTTGAGCAGAAACCAGCAGAGAAACCCGATAAGGGCGATAAGATTCAGACTCCCAATATGACCATCGACGGAAAGGCCAGGAAAAAGGACTAGCCGAAGATGGAAAAGAAGAACTCCTATGCAGAGCGGCTTTCCGCTGTGATGCAGAAACAGGCGTATTTCAAGCTCATGGGTTACTCTGAGCCTGTATAGAATAAATGAACGGGGTGGGGGGTAAAGCTAAATGGCATTTAAGAACTACACACTGACAACTGCTGCGGGCACATAGCAGACACTGTGCACAGCTGGCTCGACAACTGACATAGCTATTGTTTCCATATAGGTGTACGGCGGATCGCAGGGAGGCACTGTGACATTCACAAAGAAGCAGGGATCATCCCAGATCTTTAAATTCGTACTGCCGGTAAAGGCTTAGGAAACAGTCGCAATAGATCACAAGATCTTTGTGCCTGCAGGTTATACGTACACTGCTACAGGCTCAGCTTCAGGAATGCAGATCTGCGCCAACGCAATGTAGATGACAGTGTGAGGTTCAGATGTTCACAAGTTACAAGCCATAGCAGTTCACCAGATATCCCACTACAATAGTTCCTGACTTAAGTGCAGGATTCGATACTCCGGAAGCCACAATATAGCTTCTCGGAGCTTCCGACAGTGCATCTGTAACAGTCACTGCCACAGGGCCGAACACAGCCAAGAAGTTCCGGTTCAACTTCAAGCTTCCAAAGGGACATGATGGTGCCGCAGGAGGCTTTGCTTAGCCTGTGGCAACTGCGCAGCAGCTTGCATAGAACCAGCAGCCCACTGTTCAGGTTACTGCATCCGGACCATCTTCAGCTAAAGTGTTCGCTTTCGAATTCGGCATTCCAAAGGGTGCGACCGGACCTAAGGGATAGAAGGGCGATACAGGGCAGCAAGGTCCGAAGGGCGATACAGGAGATACAGGACCTCAAGGATAGACAGGAGCTACCGGAGCAACGGGCCCCGCCAATACGCTTACCATAGGCACCGTCTCTTCCGGAGACACTGCTGCAGCAACCATTACAGGTACAGCTCCCAACCAGACACTCAATCTTGTGCTTCCTAAGGGTTAGCGCGGCGCAAGTTTCACTGTAGATGCTACCGGTTTATTGTCCTAGAAGCCTACGTACGACGCACAGACCAAAGGGTTCTCGTTCCTGGCTACGGATACTGGTAACTTGTACATCAAGCAGTCGGACACATCCGGCGACTGGTCTTAGGCTATTCCTTTCAGAGGAGAAGACGGAGCTGCAGCTGGTTTCGGCACACCCGTTGCGTCCGCTTCTTCATTATAGCCCATTCAGAATCCTACTGTCACTGTAACAGCTACCGGTTAGAACACAGCAAAAGTGTTCAACTTTACATTCGGCATCCCCAAAGGCTAGAAGGGCGAAAAAGGAGATCCCGGACAGGCTGGTGCGCAGGGAGCTGACGGTGCACAGGGTGCAGCAGGTCCGGCTAACACGCTCTCAATCGGAACAGTTTCTTCCGGCGGCACTGCCTAGGCTAACATTACAGGTGATGCGCCGAACCAGACACTCAATCTTGTGCTGCCTAAAGGCGACAAGGGAGACACTGGAGCTGACGGAGCACAAGGAGCGGACGGAATCACTCCGCATATAGACGACACCTCAAAACACTGGTTCATAGGCGATACGGATACAGGTGTCAGCGCTTAGGCTATTCCCGGTGTCACTACGTATCAGATTACAGAAGTTGATTCAGGCAACTACGCTACTATATACAGCAAGAATGTTCCTGTAGGACTGAAGACAAACACAGGCACGTATTATCCTATATAGAAGAATACGGTTACTCTAAGTGACAGCAGCTGCAGAATATACCTTATACCTTATCTCAGTTATGAAGGCACCGATACATTTACTTCTCCGTGGACGTTGTATGTAACAGGTGCAGGCGCTGACGGGTAGCCAGGCAAGGATGGCGTAGCTGGCGGCTACGGCAATGTTCTCGGCGGGTTAGGTATGCGCATTGCAGCGTACACCTCCGACTCGACTACAGTAACTCTTACACTTGATGACAACTCCGATTCCACTTTCGACTGGAGTGTACTGCAGCCGTCATCAGTTGTACGCATCAACAACACAGGCGGCGATCATTTCGCAGACAGCGACTCCCAGTAGTAGCTGTACTACCTGAAGGGCTATATCAGCAGTGTCAACCAGGCAGCTAAGAAAGTTGTCATCGATGGATGGTACTACGCATAGTCTCAGTAGCGCAGAGAGATAAGTTCCAACATCATCTCATAGGTCCAGCAGGAACAGTCCTGGCTGTATATTGCAGATGAAGCCAGACGCGATGCCGCTTTCAGTACAGGCGACAAGAACTTCGTCACAGGTCACAGGGCCGTCGCAAACGGCTCATGGAACACTGTCGCAGGCTATATGGCACATGCCTCGGGAGGTCTCAACACAGTAGCAGGAGCTCTCAGTCACGCTTTCGGTACATCCAATAATGTGCAGGCATAGAGCACTTTCGTAGCCGGTGTCGGTAACACTGTAAAGGAAACTGCCGGATTGTCAACAGTTATCGGCGGCAGTAACGAAGTACAGGCTTTCGGCTCCACCATTATCGGGTCCTCTAATATCGGGCTCACCGGTACTAACATGACTGCCATAGGTAACAGTAATGAAGGCTCAGGTCAGCTGAGTACTGTTATCGGTAATAATAATACCATTAATGGGTAGTCAGGCAGAGTACTGGGCTTCGGTAACACAATGAACGCTCAGTTCGGTACACTGATCGGCATGCACGGAACGCTGGACAGCTATGCGTAGAACAGAGGAGCGTTCGCAGTTGCAATAGGTTAGCTCGATCAGGCGCAGCTTCCTTTTATAGTGCGCGGATACAAAGCTGTACTGAATCCTCTGTTCAACTCAGACAGCATTACTGACAGCACGCAGCTGACAGCACCCAATCCCAAAGACCGTACAGGCTAGTTCAAGTACAACTCCTAGCCAGCATACTCAGTGCAGTACACAGGGCACTTCCTTGGAACCACGCAGAATGTCACTTCTGCTGGCACTGTTACATTGGATCATGATATGTACAGCAGATGGGTGCTCACAGGAACAGGTGCCGTCACATTGCAGGCGGACAACTGGGTGGACGGAGATACAGGACACGTTGTAGTGGACACATCGAAGCAGACAATCAGCATTCCTGCTACATGGATCACAGGAGGCGCTGACATCGTGTCGACTCCTGGTATATATGTGCTGGAGCTGGTAAAAGTGAACTAGACCATATACTACAAAATAGTGTATCCTAATACAGAATCCTCAGGAAGCACCGGCACAGGGCTGGCGGTGGTCGTGAGTTCCACTCAGCCCTCGAACCCTGTAGACGGCATGATCTGGATACAGGAGTGATGTCATGAGCGTGTCTGTATATAAGGGAGGCACGTGGTATCCGCTGGCTAATTAGAGGATATTCAAGGACGGCATACCGCATGGCATCAAGCACAATGACTACATGTACTATGACGGCTAGTGGCACAGAATATCCGACGAGTATATGGGCCGGATAATAATGACTCCGCAGACACATAACTCAGGCTCTGCCTCTGTGGATTCAGCAAAGAGTTACATCAGCGTGACAAGAGACGGTGGCTCCCCATCATACATAACCGCATTTCCCGCTACCATACAGGTCAATTCATAGGTCACAGTCATATAGGGGGATGCTCTTGTATTCTCGTGCTCTGGTACGCAGCTGCAGTCACTCACATTCAGCGGCATGATTCCTTTGCTGAATTTCCAATGTGCCAGCTGCGGGCTCACCTAGATAGACCTGTCGGCATTCCAGTACTTGCGCACCTTGAATATACAGCGGAATGAGCTGACTTCCCTGGATACCAGAATGCTTAGCCAGCTGTACCAGTTATATGCGAACAATAACAGCCTGACTGCACAGAACATAGACCAGATACTGCAGTTCTTTGCTTATTCAGGGATAACAGGAGGCACCTGCTATCTGCAGGATCAGACGACAGGAGCAGGTCCGTCCGCTACAGGGCTGACTTATAAGTCTTCCTTATAGAGTAAAGGCTGGACAGTAGTGGTCGATCTGGGAAGTAATTGAGGCCAGCTGCAGCGCGTCCTTAAGTGATAGCGCATTTGTACCGATCTCGACAAGAAATCAGTATAGCTTGTACGCCATGAACCAATCAGGCACAGCATAGTCCTATCTGATATTTACCAGCACAAACATCACTCCGTGCTTCCGATAACATCTGCTGTATGTTTTCCGCATAACACAGTATGAACCTATAGGAGAACATATGAACATAAGTACTTAGAACCTTATTGATTTCAATGGATCTGTACAGCTTAAGCCAGGGCAGAGAATGGTGCGTGTATCAGGCAACACATGGATGCCTATCGGCGTCGGCGGCAACTTCATGCCTGGAGGAACAAGCGGCACCTCGGCAGAGTATTACAAGTGCGCCAGCGTGGACACCGGCGGGACGGTTTTGGACGAGAGCACCCTCGTTGCAAGTGGTTTCGGAACACGTTACGGATTTGAAGTAGACGGCACATATACGCTACGGAGCGGAAGCGGTACAGACAGGGTGTATGTAAAAGGCAGCATAATATTGTCATACAACACAGGAAGCTCATGCTGGGAGTTCACAGCCCCGGACTTTGAGCCTGACCCGCTGGCGTTGACAGCTGCGAGCTGCGAGACTCCGTGGGATGCGACTTCATGGATTACTGTAGCAGGTTCCCCACTGTCAGGCGCAACGGTTTCCAGGAGCGAAACGACTACCTCAGGCAATACATGGAGCGGCTACAAGACAGTGTTTGACTCCGGCACCGGAACATGGAGCTTCGAAAGCGATGCCACAGCGGGGCTGACATATACCAGCGTCACGCCGAGCGTCGGCGGAATCTACAGTGCGGACGCATTGGTGATTGTGTCATTGCTTTATACGGGCACGCCAACGCTGACCAGTCCTACCGGCATGACCAGCGAGAGCTCCGACGAGTGGGAAATCAGTGCCAGCAGTTTCTACAGCACTAACTCTGCTCCGTGGAAAGCCTTCGACGGGGTAACAGGTAGCTCTTCTGGATGGACAGGAGCATCAAATTCTTCGTGGTGGCTTCAGTGGCAAAATAAGACGAAACCAGTGCTTGTGCAGAAGCTCAGATTTCAGGGTACAGCTTCCGGTGATATCGCACAGCAGGCTATCACCTCTTTCATCCTTCAGGGCTCTGATGACGGCAGCACATGGACAGACTTGTATACTGCGTCAGGCTTGACATGGACTACTGGATATGAGTGGAAAGAGTTCACGTTCTCGAACAGCAAGAGCTACTACTACCATAAGTTGGCAGACATTACCGTAGCTGCAAACTATCCTACCATTGTTGAACTGGAAACCTATGACATGTGATGCTACAGCCAGTACTCAACACAGCAGGCATCAAACAAGGACTTAACTATGTATTAGGAATACTCAGACAGCGATATCGTGTTACAGACCCTCGTTGACTAGAGCACAAATCAGTAGCTCAGCATCAGAACACCTTACGTGACACGCACAGTTACCATAGAGCAGCAACAGCGCATCCCGCTGTACATCAACGGCAAGCTCAAGTCAGCATAGCAGCTCTCACAGCTTGGACTCCATGTGCGTCAGTACACCAAGTTGTAGCGTTAGCAGATCTACTTTACCAACCTCTACGCACAGGATGCACAGGGCGACAAGGCTCTCAGACTCCGCGTCACTCAGTACAAGGCATACCTCGATCAGCTCGGACTCTCCTACAGTGTCTCTCAGGATACAATTATGGCTGCAATCCAGCAGTCAGACATGACGGATGCTTAGAAAGCTACAGTCGCAATGTAGATGAAAGCCATCTACGACGCCATTACAACCAATCTGTAGTTCTATGGATCGTAGACGCCTCACAAGGACACTTACAACTATATTGCGAAACTTATACAGTACCTTCCGGAGGTGACAGAATGAGTCTTCCGTAGTACATGATCACCGACTTGCCGCAGTATGTACACATCACAGACCGCAGCAAGTTTCAGAACTCCATAGTATAGCCGGGCGCTGTACTTATATTCAGCTAGGACGGAACCTCGCTCACAGTCAAGCTTCCCTCGGGCGTCTTTCAGAGTCTCTCAGGAGACATGAGCGATTCCATATATCAGGCTATCATGGGCATCATCGGCGCAGCAAGCGATTCGTCCCTTGCTCCGCTGTCCTGCGGGTGCACGTATTACAAGTGCGCCAGCGTGGACACATCCGCGAAGACATGGAGCGGCTACAAGGCGGTATTCGACTCCGGCACCGGAACGTGGAGCTTCGAAAGCGATGCCACAGAGGGGCTGACATACACCAACGTCACGCCGACCGTCGGCGGAATCTACAGCGCGGACGCTCTGGCACGCATACAGAGTTTGTATCAGGGAGAACCTTCCGGATTGATCTTCCGCGCGCCTCTTGCCAGTGATCTGGTTGATATCGTTGGAGGGGTGCAAGGCGAGTCGTGGGGCACCGCGCCTGTTTATGGGCAAATCGACGGCAAGGATTGCGTAACCACAAACGGTACAGGAATTAAGTTCACTTTCGACTCTGCCGGATTGTTTGAGGATATCTGGTCTCCGAGAACAATCATGCTTTGGTTCCGCAAGACAGGTGGTTCTGGGTGGAAGCAGATTTACAGTCCGGCAGACAATATCAATATTCGTGAAGCCTCTTCGACTGTTTACTACGGTAAGTATGAGCAGGAAAGCACTGTTTCGATTTCGAACAACGTCTGGTATCATCATGCATTTACTGTCACTGAAAATAACATCAAGTGGTATATCGATGGTGTGCTGAAAACGAATAACACATCATGGATTCCGGACGGACTTTTGACATACTTCTCTCTCGCCACATGGTCTGGAACAGTCGGCGCGTCACCTGGTGGAGCATGGTCGGGTCAGATCGCTGATGTTAGGATCTACAACAGAGTGCTTGACCCCGCCGAAATACAACAGATTTACGCCTCCTGAGGCGATTCCGCAGTGACGATTGACGGGTACCCTATATTAGTTCGCCTATAATATAAGGAATACAACATGGCAGAAAAGAATGTACAGCTCAAGTGTGGCTAGGACTTGCTGTATCCGAAGACGAAGCTCGCTATGGTGGACGGGCTCATCGATCAGGAAACAGGAAAGATCGACACCGCGCTTCTCCCGAAGACAGGGATTGACATCAAGTACAACAACGGCATGATCTAGCAGGGAGTTACCTAGATCAACTTCGCAGGCACTGTTACAGTGTAGAAGACTGCGGACGGCGTTGTCAAAGCACGTATCGGCTAGAACCAGAACAGCTCCAACTTCAACTCCAAGGATGGCGTCACTGACGGTACTGTATCGTACTCCGGCATCACTGCGAAGAGCATGATCATGACGACACCCGCCGATTAGACGTGGGGTATCGGAGACTGGGCTGCAGGTTCCACGCACTCAGGCTTCAACGCAACCACGACTTCTTCGCAGAACGTCACTGTGACGACAGCCGGAAATATCCACTTCTAGTAGCAGAACAGCTCCTTCACTGCACAGGTCATTGACTGGTCAGGTGTAGCAGCATAGACCACCTTCGCAGTTGCATCCGACGGGACTGTTACGACCTCCGGCGACTCCGGCATCACATGCTCCATCGCCAGCTACGGCACAGAAACAAATGCGCCTGCAGCTGTGGGCAATATGGGCAAGCCGACGTTCACGTTCGACATGAAGCAGCTCCTTCCATAGGGCGGACGCTTCCACTTCAAGATCGTGCACAACAACGGAACCTAGGGCGCCTTCACATGGGAAATGGAGTAGCTGTTCTACAACGCAGGCACTACGCCGACAGTTGCGACGCCTGCCATTGAATTCTCTTCATACGATACGACTCAGGTGTCCGGTGTCAGCTATATCAGCAGCGGTACGCTGAACGTCACGTCCGCGCAGATTGCGAACCTCAACAAACGCGCCGCAACTACAGGCAACAAGGTTGCAGTGTCCGGCTCCTACACGACGTACACATACAATGCGTCGCATCTGCAGGATTACACGCTGTAGTAGAACGACGTCACAGCGTTCGCTTCCACTGTCACTCTCGCAACAGGCAAGTCTCTTGCAGGCAACCTGTCTGTGAACATGAATGCGACCAATGCGTATGCGACCTCCGGTAATGTAGCCAGCAACACCATCGCAGCTCTTGTTGATACTCTTGCAGCAGGAACGACAGATGCCACGGCCTGTCTCTTATACACATCTCCGAGCCCACGAGACTAGCGCTCATCTCG
>ENA-OYVR01000018-OYVR01000018.1-human-gut-metagenome-genome-assembly--contig:-NODE-18-length-26286-cov-6.212954_pt1 | contig 26286 bp, 28 predicted proteins | sample MGYA00244158_ERZ653373 | MGnify/ENA primary metagenome ERZ653373 (study PRJEB26926, sample SAMN06164990) | human gut metagenome | biome: ENVO:00009003; feature: ENVO:2100002; material: ENVO:00002003... | reverse complement strand
GAGATGAGCGCTAGTCTCGTGGGCTCGGAGATGTGTATAAGAGACAGTTTCCATACTGTTCAAAAATACGTTTTATATCATATCTGTCTTTACCTTTGCCTTTAAGGCATTTACATACTGATTTTTGAATTAAATCAATATTTGTAATATCAACGTCCTTACACAATCGTTTCATAATACACCTCCGATTGCTGTATAAATAGGTTTTCTGCTTTATGCCTACTAGCCTATGTTTCTTTAATACAAATTTTACGTCACGAAATCCTCGTCAACGTTAGCCTTTAAAAAGGGCTCCTTCTAGAGGAACGAAACATGGTTTAGTGTTTAAATATTTGTTTTATGCAATATGCCGCGAGATAGTTCCACCAGGTATTCGAAAGGCCGTTCCTGCAATTCAGGTAAGAAAGACCAGCATTACCGCAATTCCTGAGATTACCGCCCATGGGAACCACCTACCATGAGTCCTATATAATTATTTACTGTGTGAATACAATTCTTTGGCTAAGGGGGCGAGCCCCCTTAGAATCCCCCGATTGAAACAAAATCAATCGGCCGCGAGATAGTGCCACCAGGTAGCCGAAAGGCCGTCCCTGCAATCCAGGCAAGAAAGACCAGCATAACCGCAACTCCAGAGACTACCGCCCATAAGGTATTCTCTGGATCCACTTGTTTGAGATCCTCCAGCCCAGCACATATCGCCAATTCCCTGTGCTTCTCCTGATCCCTTTGCAGAAGGGTACCATACACCTTCTGAGTGAGCTACATCGCCAATCCAGAAGTCAGCTCCGTTCTTGTCAGGATTTGGAATTGTTCCTACTTTCTTATAGGTATTCTTAATTTTTGTTTCATCTGTAGTATGATCCGTTCCTCTTGGTGCATAGTAAACATCTTTAGAACTGTCTGCATTGAAGAACATTACTGTATCACTAGCTACTTGATAACCACCTACGTGATATTCGATTCCCTGGATACGATATGGATGGGCAGAGTCTGTATTTGATACAGGTGAGCCATCGTGATGACCTATTACAGCATCCGTAGTCCCTGCTCTGTAGTGCATACTCGTTAAGTACACTGAATTTCCACTTACAGGAGCTGTCGCAAAGGCCTCACAGTCTAAGTAAACACCGTAGGTTGTGTCATTTATTTTTTCTACCTTTGTTACAAGTACGTCATCCGCGTATGCATGCAACGTGCTTACACTTCTATCTAGATTCGATGCTGCATAACCAACAGATGCATAAGATCCAACTTTCACTTTATCTTTGTCTGCTACACTAACAGGAAAGTATTTATGTTTATCTGCAGATTCCACGGATGCCTTTAACTGAACACTGTAGTTCGTACACCCACCAAACACTTTCTGCACATTCTTTTGTGCATGCTTGATAGCCAAGAAGATCTGTGCAAAGGTCATACGGTTTGATCCAGCGCCCCAGTATCCTTTTCCCTTTTTCTGATAATTCGTAATCATATTTGAATAAGACTGGTCTCTTTCCGGCTTCAGGCCTGGCTGAGATCTCAACAGTCCATCAGAGGCAATTCCACTAAAGAAACGTGACTGTATAAAGTAAGGCATCACTGTTCCATCTGCGCGCTTTGCCATGCACCATGGTTGTAATCCTAAAGCATGGTTTGGCGAGTCTGAAATCAATAACTCTGTATAAGCTTCCGTTTCAATCTCTTTATAATAGAAAGTCATCTGTAGGGATCCACAGTCAACGGATCCAGTCTCCTGATAAGCTCCATCACCTAGCATTGCTGTAGGATAGGCAAAGCCGTCATCATATCTTTTATAGTTGCATTCATACCATTGGAATAGCGGAATGTCTGCATAGTCGTCTTTACCTTCAACCGTATCTGTACTGGGCTGGCAAACAAGTCCAGTGTTATCTCTAGTCTTTTCACAGGCACTGGTTGGATTTGAAGCAAACTTCCAGATTTTCGTTCCATAGACCTTTCCATTTCTTATAGACGAGAAAAGTTTGTCAAAGTACTCTGCAGAATACTTTTCATAACCTGGAATTACTGCTTCTAGAGCACTGGCTACACGTTGAAGCGTAGCCTCTGTGGCAATTCTTTTATTCATTTCTGACATAGGTATCCTCCTTCATCAACATAAAGGCCTAAGCTGTCAAAGGCCTCTAATTTCTGATATATATCTTCCTTGTTTTTAAAATCTGCAAGCGACTTTGCAGCTGCAGTCTCACTAGCCTTGGCCTTGGTAGCGGATGCCGCTGAAGCATCTGCACTATTCTTAGAACTAGTCGCGCTAGTAGCCGAAGCTCCGGCTGAGTTGCTTGCATTCTTAGCTGAGTTAGAAGCGGCAGTTGCCGAGTTTGCTGCGTTAGTGGCTGAAGTACTTGCTCCTTTTGCAGAACTACTAGCAGAAGAAGCAGAAGCAGAAGCCGCACTTGCACTGGCATTGGCTTGATCAGCAGACGTCTTAGCAGCTTTCTCACTGTTAGCGGATGCCGTTACTGCTTCATTTATCTTTAACAAAAGATTTGTGATAGTCTCATCTGTTTGTTCGTCTACGTGAGTTTCATCAGGTTCAATTCCTTCTGGAACTGTATGTGTTGATCGTACTGTATTCCAGTCTGTCTTTTTAAAGCCACTTACTTCATTCTTTGAACGTACACAGACTAGGAAATTGACATCACCTGCATACAGGAACACTTTTGATGACGGCTTCCAGTCGAAGTAACAATAACCATCCTGTACCTTTTTATTAAGTGCTACATCGTATCCTTTTTCCTGATTTGCGTTTAAATAGTTGATTTGGATTTCCTGTTCGCTTAGCTTAATAGCATCCGTGACATTGTCAACAAATTTAAAATGAATCAATCTAGAATCCTGATCGCCGCTGACACCTAGAAAAAAGTTTTCATTTGGAAATATCAACTTACGTGTATCTGGATCTACAGTTACATAGCCTTCATCTTCATTCTCAAGAGCCTGTGTACTTAGATTTTCATTTAGAGTTAACTCCATAGCTAGCTCCTTTCTTTAATTTTTAAAGCATTACGAGAAGAAAAGATGATATCACCACTTCTTTCAATCTGGATCTTGTAGTCATAGATTCCAGGTAACAGATAATCTGTATTGAATTGAATGCACATGTCTACCAGTGCAAAAGATAATATTTTCTTCTCATTTCGTTCTAACGTAAAAAGAACTCTTTCATCCTTGGAAGGGATAAACAGAGTTCCATCGTTATTTTTTATGATAAGAGCCTCATTAAAGGCTTCTCCCTGTACAATTTCTTTGATTTGCATAAAGCCTCCTAATCAATACGCTTATAGGCATATACGGTTTCACTAAACATATTTGTTGATCCTATTAATTGCCAAGAACCAGCTAAAGAATACGGAGGAAACCATACAGCTATATCATTTGTATTCGTTGTTAATATCACTGTACCGATAGGATATATCTTATCCCATATTCCTTTATCATAGAACTGTCCGTTGGAATAAATGTTATTGGTGAAATTTACAATACCACTAAATTCAACGTCCATGTGTACATCTATCTGTTCATCTTTATTTGTGCATGGACCACCAAAAGATAAGGAGTGCCCATTTGCCCCAAACTCAATCAAGGTGTATGAAACAGGAACTTCGATTTCCCGTGTATACGTAGTAAAATAATCCGAAATAATCAGCCTGAATTTAAAGCTTTTGTTCTTGTCATACACTACAGCAGGAATATATTTGGCACAATTTGCGTATGGATTTGACGCGGTTACATCATATGAACCTTTTTCGTAATCTGAATAATCAATCAATCTTTTCCATGATTTACTTGATTCCTCATATTGCTGGATTTCAAAAGAGGCTGTGTTTTTATTGTTTACAGGCGAAATCTTGTAAGCAAATTTAAATAGCACGTTTTCTCCATCATCTGTCAGTTCCAGCGCTTCGTTCACACGATAGGCTTTACAACCAGGTAGATCCGGACTCGAATATGGATATATCTGAACAGCTTTAGTTGCTGTAGCACTACGCCCTCTTGAATCTTGAACAGTAATATCTACTGTCAATTTGCCTGAAACGTCAATTATTCCAGTGCTTACACTCGTTCCTTGATAGGTGTTTCCATTAAACAATATAGAACAGGAACTAATGGAAGATCCTGACACTCCTGAGCAATCCGTCTTGATTTTTAACGCAGATTTATGCTGCACAAAACATTTAAATTTGTCAGCTAACCCCGCCGTAATTTCAGTTATTGAAACGTCCGATATACTAGGCACATAGCTATCTGGTATAACCGCGGTTAAGCCAACACTCTTATCACCACCGACTTGGGTATTGCCATTGTATGTCTTACAGACAATATAAACGGCTCCTTCAGTACTAGTGGTAATGGATTCTGCTAAACTAGTAGGTAAAGTCCATATGGTTGTAGACTTTCCCTTTACAAAATCATCTATATGTACTAGATCCTTATTGTTTAGACTGTAATACAGTTTATGTGAAAAATCAGAGCTATATGGCTCCATAGTGATTGAAACATTTTCGCCTATGTTTACTCTAGGTTTAGAAAGTGTAGGTATAGTTTCTCCACGTGTACCATATGCAAAGCTTGCCGATTGCACAGATGACTGTCGGCCCGAATTTCCATCGTTGAAATACATGTATACACTTATATTCAGATTACCAGCACCATCATCAACGTTAACCTTAAACGAGCTACCTGAAACGTAATACCAGGTTCCAGCGTTGTGTGTGCTAGCGCCAAAGGTAGCCGAGTATCTTGATGATCCATCAACAGTTATATAGCAATCAACGGCAGCATAGGCACCACCAGGAGAGCAGTAACTCCAATAAGGAGTAACTGTAGCGTAGGTATCACCATAATTACGAGTTACAGTAATCTTACACCAACCTTGATTGGAAACAGTCCAGCCACTTCCATATGTATTCCATACAGGTATATTTATTTCTTTAACTGTACTTGACATTAGTTACCACTCACTTTCTTAAAATCAAGAGAACCGTTAGGCCTTGGACTGAATTCAAAATTGCCAATACGCAAAGTGCTATTAAATTGGCCATCATTTACATACAACTTATTATTTGAGAAATAAGCTACCTCGGCACCTCCCTGAACAAATGATAGTCTGTCATTCTTTTCAATCAATTGAATAGGGTTGCCTTCGACTCCAATGTAAATATTTCCATCGATAAATCGAATATATTTATGAATCTCATTAAAAGATGCAATATTCTGCTTTTTTGATGCCTCAAAGTCCGTTTTAAAGTTCGTAAACTCAATGTTGACCGAATTTTTTGTCTGTTCTAGCTTAGTTGAGATTTCGCCAAACTGCGAGTCTAGGTTTTCTTTATCATAGTATTTTTCCCCTATCTCAGTTCGAAGAGCATCCTTTTCTTTGCTGACCTGTGAATCTGTAATCTTTACTGCGTTATCAATACGTGCAAGTGCCTCTGCATACACTTTTTTAGATGCCTCATAGTCACTGGATAACTGTACAAGACCATAGCTAAATGAAAGATTGACAAAAAGTGTACAGTCTACATAGTAAAGGTTGTCCGTATTCCCTAAAGTGTACTCAGGCTCAGTACGGCTCCATACAGTATTTGATGGAGGGTATGAAACTGGTACTTCTGGTTTATCCGAGCCTAAATGATAAAAGCGATAGATTCCTTGGATATCCGTAACGGAAGCTAAAGATATCGTATCACTGCCAAGTATTTCATTTTTAGCGTTAATAACCTGTACTGAGTAATTTGTATTCAATACTGAATCTGATTCTGAAACGCTTAAAATTAGATCTGATCCAGTCTGCCGAGTGTCATTTTTAAACCACTGAATAGTTCCCAGATTCTTTACTTCAGAGCTTGTCAGCTTTTTAGAGCCTCTTCTGACTTCAAGAGTCAAAGTTGTCTTTATGGACTTGTTCTTGAAAATCTGACCCTGCGAAGATAGCAGTTTAAAACTTAAAGCAGCTTCTCCTGCAACCCCATCTTTTCCGTCCTTACCGTTCGTTCCGTTAGTACCATTGTGCGAAACAGAATAGGTTTCTGTACTGGATCCATCACTATAGAAGACCTGAGTACAGACCCATAAATACTTTCCTAAAGGAACTACCGGGAACTCAGTCTGCCAGCCTTCTACAGGCTTTGTCTGAGATGTATCTGTGACTGCATATGTGACAATCGTTTTCTTGATATAGACGCTAGTACCATTCTGTACTTTGGTTACTGTCAGCTCATAGCTAGCTTTCACTACACCTTTGTCATTAACAGCTTCAACATGATATGTCAAACTTGGATTCAAGCTTGATTTCTCAACGTTGATTGAGTTAGCCGTTGACACAAGCTCTCCATCTAGGTACCAGTTTATTTTGAACTGATCCGTGATATCTTTGCCGTTATCTTTTACAAGAGCTACAAGAACTGTACGTTCTGTATCTTCATTTAAAACAGTGCCATTTGAACTACTGACAACTAACTGATATGTTTTGTTCTGTTCAATCAGTCGATTCATTTCGTCAATCAATTCATTTGAAATTCCTGAAGCCACTTCTGTGAAATTATCAAAAGTTGTCTTGCATCTGTCTCTATCAGTAAAGCTGATCTCCTGTTCTACGACTCGAGCCTGCAGATACATAGCCGGCGTATATTCAGTATCCTCAATCGTAAATGTATCTCCTATATTTGCATCAATGTAGGCATCTACATCATATGTGACAATAGGGTTAACGTGCTTCTTTAGCTCAGCTAGTGCCTGGCCATATAAAGTATTCACATTCTTTGTTTCATAGGACCATATCTCTACGGCATACATGTCATTGCTGTGATCCGTTAAAAGAGTCGATGGAAACCGGTCCCTAGCCTGAGGTGCTAGAAGATTATTACCACTGACCATGTACTCAACATTGCCATTTGTATCGTATTCTTTTTTTCCATTTAATGATGTTAACTGCAACCCATCTGTACCAGTTGGCCGAATACCTGTATAAAGCTCAGTGATATCACTGGTCTTTACAATTGAATGGATGTCATTAGGATATCTTAAAATAGTTCCTGTACGATTTGATCCAAGGCCTTGATACGAATCTGAATGTTTACGATAAACGTTCAGAGTTACGCCCTTTAATGAATAGTCATCGTTCAATTCTGTAATGAACTCAAGCTCTGCATCAAAAACATTGGCCAATGAATAGAGGCGGCTCAAAACAGTGGCCGTACCCTCCCAATCATGACTAATTGACTTGTTAGACACCTCATTGATTCGAACTGTAAAGGAGCGCTCAAAGCCCCAGGCCTTAATATACTCAACAAAGCTCATAGCCCTTGGCGACTTATAGGCATCGATCTGTTCGTTTGTTAGTTCTAAGTTAAGTCCATATGCTTCGACCATTACAGTCTTTCTTGACTTTTCAACATTCATAATCGTCAAGTGATACCCTTTATCCTTGTACTTGAAAGACAACTTATTTCCTTCAACAAGATATTTAGCATCTTCATGAGCTGTGAGCGTTTTAAAACCAAAAGTATATGCAGATCCACTTAAATATGTATGTAACGTATCACTCCAGTATGGCATCGCCTTATCAACATCATTATCCAAATGTGCAAGAACTGTACCGTAGGGATCCAATACTGCGATTCTGACTTTTTGTAATACTGTCATAACCAGGCCTCTCTGATACGAACAGTCACATCAGGTTGTTTCCTGCAGAAATCAGAAACATGAAATTTGATATCTGTTTTTCCTGGAGGAACTTTAAAATACTGAGTTCCTACGACTTCATCGCCTGGTCTGTCCATTCCGTTTACGTATATATGCGATGTTTCTCCATCGATATTGATTACTGTGCCTGCTGGATATCTATTAGGAACATCCCTCCATTTGCTGACATGCTGTTTGTAGAAGTTGATCACATTAAAGCCAGCGAAAGTCATAAACTGATTTCCCGCTCGGTTTCCCCACTGCTTAACAGCAACCTGTATCTTCGCGCATTTCATATCTGCAATTTCTGGGATCGTGTAGTTATAATAACCACCCCAGTAGAAGAAACGTATATTCGCGCCTTCCTTTAAGATGTCACAATGTCCCCAATCCCAGTACCAAGGATTCTGGGTATGTAGGTGAGACGTTGTATAGCTCCAGTTTCTCAGCACCTTGCCATTAGCCCATATTTCATAGTGACCTGTATTTCCAACTGCATCTGTCTTATACCAGTTACATCCACAGATAAGTTTGTTGTCTGCTGTTAAGAAGTTGATACACATCTCTCCTGTTTGGCCCATCAGACCTGCATAGAATAATAGGTGAAAATAACAGTAGAAGTTTTTAGATCCACTAGAGTCTCCGTTTGAGTCTGCTGGCAATACAAGAGTTCTTAGGCCACCATTAGCAGAGCCTTTTTTATTTCCTGTACTACCAAAGCCTAAGAATCTATTGTTAAACCACGTATGAGCAAATAAGGCGCCATTTGCGCCATATTGTGGATGCATAACGTCCGTACCGTTTGTATCATCCTTACAGTTAAAAAAGCTGTCTAAGGAAGCAAGATGCTCATTCTGTTCATATGTTTCTGTATCCAATTCTTCGATTTTACCGTACTGCATGATGCCCTCTGTCGATACTATTCCAACATATCCTGTTTCTGCAGTGCAGTTAATCTGATAGTCAACAGTTGCAGGTAAAGTTCCTTCATTCTTTACAGTTAAAGATCCTGAAGACGTTGTAAATTCCTTCAGGGCTGTACTGTACTTTCTTGGATCAGAACAATAAATTTCAATTTCTCCAATAACACAATTAGAGCCGGCATCAACTTCTGTGTTTGATAGCTTGGTACCAATAAAGTACTTATCTAATTCGTCATTGAAAATGATCTGAACCTGTTCTTTATTGAGTAAAGAGTTCAGTTTGTTATAAGCCTGTCTGTAATCGTAATTGCTATCTGCTTGTAGCAGGTACTTTACTGTTATGGTTCTAGGCTTAAGTCTTTTAGAGTTATAAATAGTTCCATCCATTCCATCAACCTCAGTCTCAAGAACTTCAGATCCTAACAGCTCTCTACCACTCACTGAGAGTGTTCGATAGCCTTTTATTTCGTTTTCAATAAAAACACCATCATAGCACATTGCCTCGGCCGGCAAATCTACACCGGCCTGAGGTTTTGTGTCTATTGTGTCCACAAAGTTATAGAGCATTATTTAACACCTCTCAATGTTTTATTAAATTTCTGTGATCTAGCAAGTTCTGCCTGGTCATACTTAGCAGTTGCTCTCGCCATTTCACGACCATCTATTTCTAAAGGCACCTCAATGATGTATTCACCGCTCATTGAGTACGTATAGTCACTATTCAAAGATGTCGTCATTCCTGAATAAGATAAGTTAGGTTGCAGCATGTTTGGCATATACAAGATGTCTGAAGCAATTTCTTTGACTTTTGCCTTCATAGCCTTCATACCATTGACTAAACCTTGGACCCACCATATACCATTCTTATACTGAACTTTAGAAGGTGATCCAATCTTAGCCTTGGCCTGAATTGCCGCATCTGCTGCAGCTGCCAAACTAGCGGCCGCCGCTCTGACTGAACCTTCGCTTGCTCTTAAGCCGTTTGCAAGTCCTTGGCCAATCATCTGACCACAATATTGTGCTCTTGACTGACACGCATTGAATGCACTGATAATGTTATTGCATGACGATCTTGCAACAGACACGCCCCTTGATAAGCCCCCTTTAAGTCCTGATGTGAACTTAGTACCCATTGCAGTTCCTGAAGTCGAAGCTCTAGCTTCTGCTGCAGACATTGCACTGATAATGCTATTCAATGAGCTTGTCACCGTAGCCGACGTACTGGCAAATGTAGTACCTACCATACTGATAGCCGTTACAAGGGCCATCATCTGAGTACCAGCACTACCTATGCCTACAGAAGCTGCAGATATGGCACCTATACCGGCTGCAACTGCCGCTAAGCTAGCTCCCATATCCAATAGATTTAATCCTGTAATAATCTGAATGCCTTTAGCTAATTCCTTGAACCCTTTACCTGCATTCAAAGCAGCTGTACCAATAGAATCAATAACACCCGATACAGACTGTAGTACGCCTGAGACTGCTTCTCCAAAAGCAGTAATAACTCCTGATATTCCATCGAATACCGTTGTAATAATGCTTCCAAATGACTCTATTGTGCTACAGATACCTTCAAAGACTGTCTGAATCACTGGTCCTAACGCAGTTACAACAGTAGCCACACCGTTCAGAATCATCTGCAATCCTTCACCCTGTGAACCGGCTAAAGCAAATGCAGCGCCAACTGCAAGAGCGGCCGCAGCAATACCTAACCATGTTGTTGGTGGAATCATAGCCAAGGCCTCACCAAGTCCTCTGAAGATAGTCGCAATACCGGTACCAATACCTTGTGCTGCTGTTGAAATAGCACTACCTAAGGATGTCACAATACCTGAAATAGCGGTTCCTAGAGTTTCAATTACTAAGGAAATTCCTTGAGTGATACTGTCAAGAATGCCTGAAATAGCCGTACCAATACCTTCAATACTTGTCTTGATCGTATTGCCAACAGATTCAACCACTTTAGCGATGCCTTCATACTTGGCCTTGATCTTGTCAATTCCGCCTGTATTTGGAACACTGCCCCCAGATTCATCTGAATCGTCTTTCTTCTTTTTGAAAAGATTCTTTAATGGATCCAGGCTCTTTGTGCTTGCAGAGTCCTTGATAGCACTTATAAGATTTTTTACATTGCTAACAGCATCTTTAGCATTAGCGCCGGCATTCTTAGCTGCACTTCCAAAGTTCTTCAGATGTGATATTCCGCTTTGTACGGCTTTATATCCTTTAAAAGCCAGGAATAAGCCAGTCACTGCTTTAAGTGCGGTTTGAATCGTTCCTGGATCCAGTGCACTTACAAACTCAGCAATCTTTTTAACAACATCGGCAATATTCTTTACAACTTTACCGAAGGCATTCGCAAGATTTTCGATCACACCACTTTGAGCGCAGGCATCCATTACATGAAGTACTGCGTCCTTAACAGCACTTAAGGCAGATGCACAAGCCTGTATAGCTCCAGTATCTCTGAATTTCTCCCAGGCACCTTTCAAGGCTTTTCCCATGTCAGAGAAAACCTGTTTTACCTGATTACAGGTATTGGTAATTCCATTGATATCGATTAGACTTGAAAACTGACTTGCGATTTCTCCAGCAAAATAAGAAGCTGTACCAACAATTTGACCAAAGATATTTGCAATAGTTTCTAAAAGCATAGAGTTTGCCAAGGCATCCCCTATTTTATTAAAAGCCTGCCCAAATTTATTCAAGGCCTTCTGAGCTTCTTGAATGGCCCCTGTATCTTTGAAGGCATTCATTGCACTTCTTACTTTTGTCTTCATAGTGTTGATTGCACTCATAAAGTCCTGTAGGATAGCAGGCTTAAATGTATAATCGATACCGTCCTTAGTCTCCATAAAGGCTCCTGAAAGACTATATATAGATGATTTAACCTTATCCAGGATATCTACAAAGCTTCCAAATCCCTGACTGTCTAGAATGTTATTAAAGGCACTGATGATACGCATTTCAGTGTTCTCTACGGCAGATTTTATATTGGTAAAGCCTGTGCGAATCGTTTTAGACGCGCTTAATGCGGTTTCCGCAAAACCACCTGCTTCTGTATCACACTCAATCAAAGCTGCATTGAACTGATCAAATGTAATCTGACCGTTCTTCATGGCATTGTAAAGCTCAGTTGTATTGCCTGAAACAATACCTAGCTTTTTAGCTGTTTTAGTCAAAGCAGGTGCCATAGTCTCCTGAAGAGTTCTCCAGGACTGCATATCAGGCTTGCCAACGGCCAGCATCTGAGAATACTGCTGCTGTGCTCGACTGACATCTTCTGTGGAAGCACTGGATGCCAGCAAGGCATGGTTCAATGCGATAGCCGTATCTGTAGCCTTGCCCATGTTTCCTGTGACAGATGTTAAAGACTGTGCACTCTTAACGATATCCGCTAAAGAAGTAGGCAATCCCTGTACAGAGGCATTTAATTTTGATACAGAAGCTTTGGCAGCATCTGTTGAAAAGCCTAAAGAGTTCATTACTTTTGGATAACTGTGTAATGTATCAAATCTTGTAATAGCTCCATCTAGTGATGTGGTCACTGTGTTCATAGCGACGCCTAAGGCTTTCGTTACACCTACACCGGCTACAATAGACTTGACTTGAGATCCAAAAGAATTACATACTCCCAGGGCCTTTTTGAACGTGGACGACATGTTTTTATCGGTAGCCGATAGTATGGCTTCAACGCTATAGCTTTCTGCCATATGTGTACCTCCTTATGTTCGTCTAGTTCTCCTTTTCTTCTTTATTTTTCATAAATTCGCTTACGCGTTCCAGTATGGACTTTTTCTTTGTATTCTTTTCACTACATAACCTTTCAAGAGCCGCATCATAATCAAAAAATTTCTGAAAGGTATCAAATACTTCTTTAATCTTATTGCCTGACTTTTTCTTGGCCTGAGCAGTCATATTTAAATAGGCTTGAAGGTGTAAATGATAAAGCTGATCTACTTCTGCATATTCGAGTGCTTTAATCTTCAATCGATATTCCTTAGGTGTAAGCGCATCAACTTCACTTAGGTCTTTAAAGTTAAAGTAACGAAAGCAGTTAATCGCTATCTGTTCATACTGTTCGTTGAAATCAACCTTTTCTACGCTTCCTGAGGTGCTCTGTTTTTCATCGGAATGTACCCTGTCTCCAATAGCATTTTGCTTACGATTGTATGAGATACATTCGCAGTAGATAAAAAATCAAGCACGCTATCTACTAGAGCTTCAATATCTTCTACATCAACGATATATTTTTCTAGATCCTCTTTCTTTACTCTTGGCTTTTGTCCTGCATTCATAGCCATTAATACTGTTACAAGAGCTTCCATATCGCCGGCAAGCATAAAAGATACTTGATAGGATAATCCGACATCTTTTTTTACGTTCTCGTCAACGCTGACTTTTACACCCTTGTTGATTTCACGTAAAAAAGCAAAGTCCGCGGTAAAGTCATATAAGGTTTCGTTAATTTCAAGTTGTAATGGTTTCATTTTTAAGTCTCCTTTTCTTTAATAAGTAAAAAGGACGTGCTATATCAGTACGTCCTCTGTATTTGTGTTAACTATTTTGCATTTGCTTGAGTTGTATCCTGGAATGCATACTCAATTAAAGCTTTCTGTTCGGCAGTAACTGTTGCATATCCATCCGCACCTTTTCCTTCTACCTGGAATGTCAATTCCAATTGTGCTAAATCATCAGATGCAGATGTTTCAGTCTTTTCAGTCAAATATGCATGATAATAAGTTGCTTTATACTTATTTCCAGCACCTGAAGTCTCTGGCTCTTTCATGTTGATTTTCCAAAGTTCCACTTTTTTACGATTTTTCAAGGCACTTGTTAAATCATCAATCAAAGTGTCTCCCTTTGATAGAATTGAAGACGCAGTAATTTCGATAGATACACTTCCAGCTTTAGCTACCAAGCCATCCTTAGTTTCTGTAGTATCTGAATCTGCGGACATTGATTCTTCGTTTTCTGTTGTAAAGGCTAATCCCTTTGCAGCTTGACTAGATGCTTTTTCTAATAATCGATACATATATACAATATCGCTGCCTTGTACTGTTTCTAATACGGCATCTGCGAAAAGCTGTAAATCAAATTTAAGCATTTCCTGTTCCTCCTGTTATTTCATATTCAAGTTCCAGGACACCATGCATTAATGGCTCACTGGTTGTATTGTCAGACAATATACGTTGTTCTATATGCCTGATTCTCCAGCAGTAGTTCTTCGTTTTTTGAATTCTACGTGATATATCCTTGACCTGTAGAAGCAGATCAGATATAGTGCCACGTTCTCGACAATTGTTATGCCATAAATGAATAGTTTGGTATACTCTGCCTCGAATCATGGTTTTATTGTCATAAGAATCAACAAACTGACTGTCTGCTAGATAAACAAAAGGGTAGGTTGTTCCTTCTGGTGGCATAAATCCATCGTAAACACCTACTCCTTTTTCTTTAAATTCTTCTTTTAACTGTACCAGTAAAGTGCTGAACAGTTCCTGTTGTGCATCCATTTATATTCACCTACTTTACTAGTTTTTTGAGATCTCTCTCGAAAATAACTTTCTGGTCGTTATAGGCAGGTCTGACAAAAGGCTGAGCACTCATAAAACGTGTACCATACTCGACATAAGGACTGTAATGTGTTCCAGGTCCTGCCTTGTAGGCAAAACCACCATCGATTGACTGGCCCCTGATACTTTGCTTAGTAGCACCTGTAGAGTAGCCTCTGTCAAACACAGCATTACGTACCATTTTAGCCTGCATTTCGACACCATTCTGTTTCACTACAGTCTTGACATCAGAAAGAGTCGCATTGTCCTTTAGTGATTTCTGAAGTCGCTTCAAGCCTTTAATCTTTACTGTGGCCATTACTGAACCTCTGAAAGAATGAAAGTCTCTTTTACTCTTAATTTTCTTCTGTAATCGACTTTGTATCTTTTAGATCCAATACGAATGAAATCAAAAGAATAGTTATATGAATTCTGGATATGGACTGTTAGAGACCCTTGTCTAAGTTTTCCGTAGATTTGCATGATCGTCTCTGTCTTTGTATCCATTACAGATGCATATACCTTATCTTCTGGAACTACATCATCGTCATAATTACCAGTCTCGGCATTGTAATCACCGCGCACAAGATGTTGAAAAAAGATAGGAGTGTCATATCTCATAAGAATCTGACCTTTCCTATCTTTTGTTCTTTGTTGGTACTTCTCCAGGCTTCAATATCATCCTCAAAAGCCTTGAAGTCATTATCCTTGAAGTTCATTGTCTCGCCTTCAACCGCATGACCTGATAGTCCTTCTGAGCCAATACGATTGAATCGAGATACAGATACTTCAGTTACGATATACTCAAGTTCTTCAGGAACCGTCTTAGAGCCTAAGAGAGTTTTAAGACGACTCTGTGTCAGTTCAACAATAGCATCTAACTGCTTATCTTCCTGTCCTTCACGACCTAAAAGGATCTTTACGTTGTCGATTACTGACATGTTCTACTCCTTATTCTGCTTTAACAGTTACTGCAGTAGAACCTTTAGCAGTTGCACAGTATGCAGCATCTACGTCGACTACAGTGATTGTCTGAGCAGCAGTTGCTTTGATTTCAGACTTACCATCCCATGCAGACCATCCACGTACATTTTGACCTAATTCAACTGTTGTTTCTTTAGAATCTAATTTGTATTTATATGAGTGACCCTGTGCTAATTTTCCTGAAACAGTAATCTTAGTCATACCAGCGGCAGTACCTTCTGCAGAACTAACTGTTAAGCTTCCTAAAGTTGCATCTGAGTTAACGACTGCGATAGCCTTCTTGTTTACTTCTGGAACGTATTCACCGGCTTTACCTGCACCTTGTAATGCTAAACCATCGAAATCTTCTGATTCGATAGTACGAGCCGTATTGATACCTGTGAAACATTTACCGATACCTGCGATGTAAGCTTTGATATATTCATTTTCTGCGAAAAGTTGAGTAGGAACTTCTTCGATATCGAATCCTTTAAAACGTAATACATCGCCATTATCGATATTTACTGATGATTTCTTGCTTGAAGTAGTTAAAGTGCAGTCTTGGATGATTGCGTATACATCTGGACATACTTTAGCTTTACGAACTCCACGAGCTCCGATATCAGTAAAGTATTTATTCAAATCATTGAAGGCTTTGATTACTGAAGCTTCATTCAATGCAGTAATTTTAACTTGTTTTCCTGCATTCTCAGTAATGTAGTCACCATGCCAAGCGTTAAACAACTCGATTTTTGCAATAGCCTGCAATTCTAATCGGTCATATACTGCGCTTTCAACAGCATTATTTACATTGTGGTAATCAATTCCTTCGTGGAATGCCCATTCGTGAGTATATGGAACCTTTGTATCTACATATGTAATCTCTGTACGTTCTCCAAATCGTGACGAGTTACCTGTACCTTTTCCAAAGGCTACATCTTCATCTTTGCTGTATTTATTGATTACGACTGGAATATCTGAAGTTTTTACTGTAAATGCAGTATCTGACTCTTTAACTCCGTCTAAGGCTTCCAAGTCACCAACAAACATATCTCTGAAGTATGCTTGCACACCGAATACAGCTTGAATCAATTCTTTAAATTCTAATTCATAACGACGTGCTGCTGTTGATTCATCTGCAAACATTTGTAAATTAAATGGGTTTGCTTTTGCAAATAAAGCTTTGTTCATATTCTTAATCTCCTTATTTCTTATATTTGTTCAATCGTTTTTGAAACTCTGATAGTTCATTTTTGCCATTGTTAAAGGACTTTGGTGTTTTTCCAATAGCTCTCTCTGCTTCAACGGCTTTTCTGTCGGCCTTGATGATTGCTACAAATTTATCGATACGACTCTTTGTAGTATCTGCATCATCACCAACTACGAAGTCTAGAATGTCTTGTGTAGCCGTGATATTGTGATCAGACTGCAACATATCTGCAGCTTGTCTAGATAGATCGGCGTGTTCTTGAGCCTTTTTCAAACGTTCGTTTTCTGCACGCAAGTCATCCATTTCTTTAGCTTTCTTCTCTTCTTCGTACTGTCTTTTCTGCTCTTCATTCATTCGAGCTAGCTTTTCGGCTTCAGTTCTAGCATTCTCGATCTGTGTGGCCGCAGCTTCTTCTGCTTCCTTACGAGCTTTATCCTCCGCACGTTTAACTCTTTTTCGAATGATGTTATCCAATTCTTCCTGGGTGTATGTTTTAGCAGCTTTTTCCGGTTCCTCTTTTGATCCAGTTTCTTCTGGATCTGTTTCTTGTGCACCCTCAGCTGCTGGGTCCGCTTCCGGTTCTGCAAACAATTGCAAGCTGAATGGATACTTTAAAGCAAAATTTAATGTTTTCATTTTCTTGATCTCCTTCTTTTTAATGAGGTTATGTCCCTCGCCATGAGCTTTTTAGGTCTTCAAAGTTTGGACCTTTAAAACTTTGGCAGTCTACGAGATGCGATATACACCTTGTACCGCCTTGATCGGCCACAAAAAATGCACCGTTGACTACGTACTTCAACGATGCACTCTAATTTCCGATCATAATATCTTTTTTCAATACGCTCCTCATATCTGTGATTACACATCTTTCAGTTCCACGTATTCCGGATACGCTTCTTCTGTGCCTTTGCAGCCTATTCTGAAGAAACTTAGCGCTAGTTCTCCAGCAAGGTCTAATTCCGAGATATACAACGTCTTGCTATCTTCATCAGGCTCATCGTAATATCTGCAAATAGCATCGGATGTTTCGTCGATTGAATTGGCCAATGTCAGGAAAAGGACTGAGATAGCACTGCAGACGATATCTCTTCCTCTTGGAGCGTAACCTGCATGGCCATGCATTTCAATCAGGCAATCACATTCTGTCTGTTTAATTTTTATATTGATCACATGGTATCACCCGTTTCATTCTGGTATAAGAAAAGACCACTCGTTTTGAGTGACCTGATTTTTAGAATCCTGGAATAATGTCTTTTACATCCTTCAGGGTTTTCTTTACTTTTTGAAGCATAGAATTTTCAAATAGGTATTCAATACCTTTTGGAGTAATTAAAGCCTTGGTTAAGTCTCCCCAGCAAATACCATCTTTTGTATTTTCTGGATCAATTCCAACAATATAGCCATCTCTTAACAGAGCTGCAATAATGTACTCCCAATATGGCTCTGGTAATGAATATTGAGATGCCGTCAAAAAGGAGCGTTCTGGCTTTTCACCTTTTTTCAAGCAATCTTATAAGTACTTAAGCACCTGATATACAATTACAAAATAATCATCTCTTGCCATGGCATATCTCCTTTTCTACAGAATAACGCCTAACAAAGAAGATAGCACAACGTTAAAAGAATCTTTTACAAATTCAGAAGCCTTTTTCATTCCGCTGTTTTCTTCCAAAAAGACAACTCCCTCGTAGGTAATCTTGAATGGTGGATCTGTTTCTACATATACTTTATAATCCTTATATTTGTTTTCATACACCTTGAATCCTTTGATGTAGCCATGGGTTACTAATGTAGAAATTACTTCCAGCCAGTAGTTCTTAGGAACATCAAATAGTTTAGAGCTATAAGAGAAGTCTTCTAATTTAGCTTCTTTATCGAGTTTCATACACTCGTACAAATACTTTAAAATCTTGTACATAAGTACCTGCATATCATTACTAGCCATAATAGTATCTCCTTTCTCTATGAGTAAAAAGAAAAGCCGACACTTTGTCGACTTATTCAATATTAAACTTAATCCAATTTCCCTGATTTAATCAATTCATCTGTTTGTTTAAGCATATCCTCAAATATATCCCAATTCTTTTTTGTTCCAGCATCAGGACTTATTAATTCCTTTTGAGTAACTAAAGGCCTATTAGGTTCCATATTCATCACCTTATCCACTGAATCCCACATTCGTTATGCCTTCTTAAAATAGCTTTTGCTATTTCATCAGTATGGTCAACAGGATTCTCGTATTTCCCTCTTTCTTCGAAGATTATATCACGAAATTTTGTTAAGTTATAGTTTTTTGTCTTATTCAGAACCGCTATTTTCCCTTTATTTGTGACAATTGTTACAGCTTTTATTTTTTCATCGTAAAAACATCCTAAATCATCATACGAAAATTCATTTGTAAATCCATGGTTATGAAGCCAGTAAACTGATTGATATCCACTTTTTTTCATCATAGTAAGTGCTTCAATGTTTTTACTTGGCATCACGCTTCTTTCTGAGCCAAAAGTAATAACTTTCTGATTATAATCATTTACATTCACTATTGTCAGTACCTCATCACTATCATTGTCATCCATCGACTTTTTCAGAACTTCTTTATGTAATTCTTGTAACCCTACTGCGTCTAGAAGTCCTTCAAATTCTATTGGCTTAACTTTATTTATAGCTTGCTCAGTAATATATACTTTCTCATCACCAAGTTTACTACTTACTTTTTTATTCGCAGAAAGTTGTTCTTTCCACTCATCGAATCTTAGATCATGTTCTCCATTTGCTAATCCATCTAGCCACTGCTCATACACTTTTCTATCTGAATGAGGTGCTGTACTGCAGTGACAATTTGGATGCATTGGAGGTGCATTTTCTCCTGGCTCCATGTCTTTTAGCTTGAAAATCTGCTTATCCAGTACCTTACAAATGGGGCATACCTCTTTTAAGCCACATGCAACATATTCATATTCATCGATGCCGTTTGCTTCGTAGGACTCGGCCTGGGCCTGTATGCGTACTCTAGTTAGCTCTGTACGCAGTAAACGCTCGGCCTGATACCGTGTTACATCGAAGCTCTTTCGTACCTTAGGAATAAATTCTCTAGGGTTTCTGCCTTGAATCAAAGCTGTTGAAAGTATTCCGTAAAGGTCATTTTTCAAAAGATCCTGCTGCGACCAGATTCGTTCTGAAAATGTAGCATTTTTAAAACTTGAATTTGCAATTGTCTTTGCAGTTTTAGCATTATCAACAATCGTATCACCTAGGATTCCTGCATTTCGTTGAATCTGTTCAAGTGCGGCGCCTTCTAGCTTTTCCTTTGTGAAGGAAACAAGTTCATCACTGCCAGCGGTAAGCTCTAATCCTATGTTTGCTTTCAAAAGTTCAAGTCGATTGACTTTCATGGCCAGATTGTAAAGTCTCATCTGTTCATTGGCTTCTTTTGAGAAGTCTTTTTCTTTTACGTACTTCTTAGCTTTTTTCTCGTATTCCTTTATGTCGATATCAGAGGCCTTGCGTTTAGCTTCGGCCATTGACATACCCTCTTTGTTTGAATATCGAACGAAGAAGGACTCAATTTCTTTGTTGATCTGGGTAAGCATCGTACTATAAATGTCCTGGATCTCCTGAATGTACTCGGCTTCATCTTTTAAATCTGCTTTCTTCCATTCACGCTCTCGCTTTCTCCAGTAGTTACTGCTTTTGCTCATCCTCTTCATCCTCATCAATTAGCAAATCGTTTGGATCAAAGGAATCAGCATGGTTTTGCATCTGTTCTTCATTTTCTTTTTCAATTCGATCCAGTTCTTCCTTAGGATCCGGAACATAGGATAATAAAGACAATTGTGTTTCTTTTGATACGATACCTTCTGCATCTCGTGCGGTCTGTGTTTCTTCCTGACGGTTCTTAGGAAGGTTTCTAGACATCTTGATATCCATGTCCATCCAGGCATCTTTATCTGAAACGTTTGTATTCAATGAACAGAAGATTTTATATCTCTTTCGCATTGATTTCTCAATCTTACGATCAAAACCAAGTGCCAGGTTACTCATAGCCTGTGTTTTGTAAGCTAAGGCTACGCCTGAGGTAGACTGGCCATAGTTTTCATCCGAGATATTCGCTACCATCGAGATCTGATAGATCAAACGTTCAAGACGCTGCAATAGATTCTCTTGGGTTGCATCTGCCGTCGGCTTGGTTAAAAACTGTACTAGGATATCCTTTGCATCATCTGTACCGTAAATATTAATCACTCGATCATCGCGAATTCTCTGTACCCCGTCTTCATCAACTTCGGCACCTAGAATAGCTAAATAGGCTTCTGCAAAGGCATCTACATCGTTGGCTTTCTCACTGATCGTGTGATTGTATTCTTCAGTTAATCCTGTGATTGGCTCATACAGACCGATACGTTCTTCGTTCATCTTGTATTCGACTACAGGAATGTACCCGTATGGATTTTCATAAACTTCACCAGGTACCTTCACACCCTTTTCGAATCGTTCGATACTGTTTCTAGTCAAGATTTCACCATACAGATTGCCCCATCTGTCTTTAGTCGATAAATCACCATCGGTATCATGATATCCATATCGCACTGCAAACAAGGCTCTGTGCTTAACCGTATCATCGTAAACCACGAACATTTCATCAGGTTTTACAACGGTCATCTTCGTTCGTCGTTCTTCATCCTGATAAAGGTACTCAAAGGCATGACCATAAATGCACACATTCTTGAAAAGCTCGAAGTCATGATCTGTGATTTCATTATCACGATCAAATTTTTTCAAAGCCTCATTAATAGTTTCATCCTCATGTGATTTCTTAATCGGGTTACCATAGGCATAGCCCATGAAGGTATCCGTAATGTATCGAGGAAAGTTAGCAACAAGTCGGTTATCCGGTTTCCAGGATTCCTTTTCAGGTTGCTGATAGATATTGTGAAAGCCCTTATACAGATTCTCTAAATAAGAATAGCGTCTAATTCGTTTTGCATGCTTTTCAATATAGGCCTTTACAATGTTCATAGACACACCATTGGCCACCATAGCTTCGTCGATTACCAGTGGATCAGGTAATACAAAAGACTTATTTTTAACTTGACTCATAGGTACCTCGCTTTCTATTTAAAAGTCCTGATAGTAACTCTGCCCATTGCATATTTTTCAAGTGCATAGCGCATAGCATCCATCAAGTGGTTAAAGTCGTCGATTGGCTGGTTGATTGAATTTCCGAACTTGTCCTTGTCAAAGGTGTAGTTCTGTATTTCTGTTGTAAAATTCACACATCTAGGGTGTATATAAATCGTTAAGCCCTGGATGTACTGAATACCATGTGATATTGAGTCCTTACCTTTAACAGCAGCTTTTGCTCTCAAGCCATAGCCTCTCAATTCTGCAATTGACTTAGGTTCTGCCGAATCACAAACAATAGATTCTTTCCCATATCCCATTGACACGAGACGGTCATAAATCATCCGATTGGTCAGTCCCTTTTCATATAGTTCATCCCAGATGTACAAAGCCTTGTTTTTCTCATCCAGGAAGCCAATAAAAAATGCAGTAGGATCATTCGTGTAACCGAAGTCCATACCGCATACTGTTTTATAATTGACCATGTCGGCCAGTTCAAACCGGTAATCAATGTGAACATTGTCATAAACAAGTCCTTCAGTGATTCCCCAGTTTCCTAATCCTGCGACATTGTATCGTCGTGGATTGTTGATCTTCATATTTTCGAATAAGCGTTTATCCGCTTCATCAAGCCACTCATTGCAAGTGTAGTTCGTGGTCTGTGCCAGGATATCCGGATTCGAGACATCGAAAAACTTCTTTTTTAACCAGTGTCTCTCGTTCCATGGGTTGAAGCTGATTACCCATTGTTTCCATAAGTTTGGTGGAAGCTCACCACGAATGGACTCATCCAGGGTATCAAAGTCTGCCTCTGAATTGACTTCAAAGGCTTCTTCCAGCCAAGCCCAGCACAAGTAGCCATAGTCTACTGTAATAGATGTAACCTTCAATGGATCGTCCAGTCCTCTGAAAAGGATCTTCTGTCCTGTTGGAAGGTAAGTAGCCTCTAAAGGTGATTCCTTAAAGGACCACAGACTCTCAACTTCAAGTCGTCGTGTAGCCCACTTCAAGTCCGTCCAGCATGAGTCCTTCAGGGTTCTGTACGTTTTACGGATTACAAGCAAATTCGATTTATCATACTTCATCATCAAATAGATCCAGCGTAATGCTGTAGTCTTTGATTTCTTTGAAGCACGTGAACCCTTGATCACGTTATAACGTCCTTTAAAATTCCAGAATTTCTTATATCCTCGGCCTACGACTTTGGCTATGTTGATTCGTTTCTCCTTGAATCTACTCTTCAAGGTCATCCTCTCCTTCAAAGACTGGAAGGACTACATCAGCCTGCACTTTATCAGTAAACATGCTGTATCGTTTACCAATAAGCTCCGCGGCTCTTAACCGGTCCTTTTCAGATGGATTCTTTAAAGTGTGCTCAATGTGTGATACACCCTCACCATCACCAACTACAAGGACTTCTTCAGACTCTGCATGACCTCGCATAACCTTAGTAAGGTATCGCATGACCTCTGTCACATCGGCAATATCGTCGGCTTTGATCTGTTCCATGACCTGATCAATGTATTCCTTGACCTTTGGCATGTTACGCAGTTCGTAGCCATACTTGCTAGCTGCATCACGACGACCCTTGTAGCTTGGATATGCCTTCATGACGGCTTCTACACTGTTCATATCTTTCAGGTATTCATGGACGAAGATCTTCTGTTTCTCAGTCAGTCGAACAGATCCACGTGGATGTTTTGCTTTTGGCATACGTTACCTCACTTTCCAGCTTGCTTCGGATAGACAATCAAAATAGGCTCTCAAGGTGAAAGGAAAACGAAAAAGCCCTTGATTGCCTATCCCAGGCAAGCAAAATAAAAAGCCGAGATTTATCTCTCCCGACTTTTGTACGATATCATTATACTCTGTTGACACGCTTAGTTTCCTAAGTCTTTTATTTTAAAATCCTTGAAATGAGCCGAATCATCTTGTCATAGACATTCGAGTAACCGTACTCGTACTCAAGATGTCTGTAGGACTCGCCGTTTACGAAGTCCTCACTAAAGGCTCTTTCGTTATCGTTGCAGACTAACTGCAATCTTTTATAGTAGCCTTCAGCTCTAGCAAGGCATTTGATGTAGAATGCCTGTTCATCCATTAGAGCCTGTTCATCAGACAGTAGTCCATTCACAATCGTACTTTTTTCCTTGTGGTTTTCAATCTTGACCCCTTCACCGCCTAAAGGGCAGTGGGGTGTCTGAATATCATTGATCTGATCCGTCAGGTCCTGTAGAAGGATTCGGATCTCTTTCAGTTTGTTTCGATAATATCGAATTGATTTTAATTCCTGCAGAATATAGACTGCATCTTCTCTTGTCATCGATTACCTCCATGATTCTAGTAAGCATCGCTTCTATCGAAGTTCGTCCATCGATACTTAATACAGCTGTCCAGTCAGACTGAACGCAAACAGTTTAATGAGTAGTCCTGATATATTTGTGATCAGGATGTAGAAAAGGAATATCAGAAAGGCAAGTGTCAGACTGCAGACAATTGCAAGTATTATAGCTTTGCTTTCTTTCATACTATTCCTCCAGGATACGGACCTGTTCCGGTTCAACGCAGAACAGGGCTCCGTCTGGAAACTGGATGTCCATCAAAACAAAACGCGAGACCAAGTCACCTTTGTAGCATCTTTTCCGTATGATCTCACCGGTCAGTCCGATATAATCTCTTTTCAGTCTTCCGGTTCCTGCAACAAGTCCATGCTCATATCCAGAAGTCAGTTTAATTAGCTTTGCTTTCATGCTATCTCCTCAGGGCTTCGATGAGCCTCTTTTGTGTTACATCCTTTTCATCCAGTGCCTTCAGCATATCCTCATCAATGGTTCCAGGAACTATGATCTGATAGATAGACACATTCTCTTTCTGTCCCTGCCTGTAGATTCTGGCATTGGCCTGCTGATACAGTTCAAGGTTCCAGTTTGGCAATGTGTACCATACAGCTATGTGACCACCTTGTTGAAGGTTAAGGCCGTGGCCGGCACTGGCTGGGTGGATCAGAAGGACATCGATTTCACCATTATTCCAGTCTCGGACATCTTTCTCATCGCTCAAGGCCCTTACGTTAAGGCCCTGAGCCTTTAAATGGGCCTTTATTCGTGAAAGCTCATGGCGGTAATAATAGAACACCATAACCGGATTTCTGTTAGCTGATTCAATCAGATCATCTAAAGAATTCAGCTTTGCATCATGTATTACTTTCGTGCCTACATTGTCACCAAATTCATCCTTGATATAGATCTCTCCTGAGGTCATCTGCAGCAGCTGGCCACAAAGGACTCCTGCATTCACAGCCATCAGTTCTTCATTGCTCTCAAATTCTAGCACTTTTTCACGTTTAAATGTTGTATATGCTTTCATGGCTTTTTCTGTCATGCTGGCCTTGACCTTGATGTACTGAACAGGGGGAAGCTCAGCACAGTCTTTCTGACCAAGACTCATACAGATATCACTGATTCTCTCGTAGATCAGTTCTTCACAGCCATCACGCACTTTCCAGTCGTACACGACATGGCCATTCTGTCTTCCTGGCTTAAGATACCTGGCTCTGAACTCAGACAATGTTCTGCCAAGTCTTTCACCCTGATCCATAAGATAGATCTGGGCCCACAGATCAGGCACCCCCTTGGGGGCAGGAGTACCCGTTAGACCTATGAAGCGCTCAGTCAGCGGCATCATCTTACGAAGTGCCTTGAATCTTTTGGAACCCGGATTCTTGAATGTGGAAAGTTCATCGATGACAACCATGTCAAAATCGAACAGGTTCTGTTCTACAAGCCATGTCACATTCTCTTTTCCGATAAGGTAGATCTGTGCATCCACCTGTAATGCCTTCTTACGCTGTGCAGCAGTGCCTGCAACAACTGAAAACCTTATGTCCTTAGTATGAGACCACTTCTGTATCTCGTCTGGCCATGTGCTCTTTATAACACGTACAGGACCTATGATCAGTATCCTCGCTACTTCGATACCTATTAATTCATTCAGTATCGTAAGTGTAGTTACTGTCTTTCCAGCACCCATGGGAAGAAGAAGACCACATCTTTCATGATCCAGGCCGAACTGGATAGCCTTCTTCTGATAGGCATGCGGCTTAAATTCGATCAAAGTGCTGCTCCGTTGGCTCGATACCGGATTCAAGCATTGCTGCAAGCTCATTGACCTGTTCCTTGGTTGAGATACAGAATACCTTGATACCTCGGCTTCTTATTCGCTTGGCCATCTTCTTCTGAAGTTCTCGGGGTTTGCCGTGTGGCTTTTTCAGTTCAACAAAGAAAGCAAAGCCTCTGTAGAGTACGAGTCTGTCTGGTACACCGGAAAGCCCTGGACTTGTAAACTTCATTGCTAGACCGCCAATAGAGTTGATCTTATTCACAAGATAGAGTTCTACATTTGATTCTGTGATCATTGAAGTCCCTCCCTGTAGTTTTTCATCATGCGTTCCTGTTTAGCCTGGATGATTTTGTTGATCTCATCATCACTTACGCCATAGTAGTATTTCATCTGATCCATGATGATCAGTACATCAGCCATCTCTTCCACAAGGTTGGAACGTAAGCCTTTATACTCAAGTGGCTTGGTACTTTTTTCAGGATATCGGATCAGCTTTGTGATGGCCTTCTGCAGTTCAGACAGTTCTTCAACAGCTACAAGACTTTGCATCTCGATGCCGTACTGTCCTATATAGACCTTGTTTGTTTCTCGATTCATTGTTTTTACCTCTCTTTCTATGTCAGGACACAGTGGAAACAAAGAAACGGTAGTCCCAACTTTTTCTCTATATATATCATATTTACTATAT
>ENA-OYVR01000004-OYVR01000004.1-human-gut-metagenome-genome-assembly--contig:-NODE-4-length-36407-cov-5.892826_pt1 | contig 36407 bp, 23 predicted proteins | sample MGYA00244158_ERZ653373 | MGnify/ENA primary metagenome ERZ653373 (study PRJEB26926, sample SAMN06164990) | human gut metagenome | biome: ENVO:00009003; feature: ENVO:2100002; material: ENVO:00002003... | reverse complement strand
GATCTACACTTATGCGATCGTCGGCAGCGTCAGATGTGTATAAGAGACAGACGCCGATCTTCTCCTCGGGGTCATCGATCTCGACGGCATCGAGCGCAGGAGCAGCGTCCATGAAGGCGACGCCGCCGCCAGCGACAATGCCCTCCTCGACAGCAGCGCGGGTGGCCTGCAGGGCGTCCTCGACGCGATGTTTGATCTCCTTGAGCTCGGACTCGGTAGCAGCGCCGACCTTGATGACGGCAACGCCGCCGGAGAGCTTGGCCAGGCGCTCCTGGAGCTTCTCACGGTCGAAGTCAGAGGTGGTGTTCTCCATCTCGCCCTTAATCTGAGCGATACGGGCGTCGATGGCCTCCTTGGAGCCAGCGCCGCCGACGACGACGGTGTTGTCCTTAGAGATGGTGACGGACTTAGCGGTACCGAGCATATCGGCGGTGATGTCAGCGACCTTCACGCCCAACTCGTCCAGGGCAGCCTGGCCACCGGTGAGGACGGCGATGTCCTCGAGAATGCGCTTGCGGCGATCGCCGTAGCCCGGGGCCTTGACGGCGCAGACGTTGAGGGCGCCACGGATCTTGTTGAGGACCAGGGTAGGCAGAGCTTCGCCGTCGATGTCCTCAGCGATGATGAGCAGGCCACGGCCAGCGCGCTGGACAGCCTCGAGAACGGGCATGATGTCCTGAACGCTGGAGATCTTCTGGTCGGTGATGAGGATGTACGGATCCTTCATCACGGCCTCCATGCGGTCGTTATCCGTGACGAAGTAAGCGGAGACATAGCCCTTGTCGAACTGCATGCCCTCGACGGTGTCGATGGTGATGTCGAACGTCTGGGAATCCTCGACGGTGATGACGCCGTCCTTGCCCACGACCTCCATGGCCTCGGCGATCTTCTCGCCGACCTCGGGGTCACCGGCAGAGATGGTGCCGACGGAAGCAATCTGCTCCTTGGTCTCGACCGGCTTAGCCTGCTTCTTCATCTCGGCGACGGCGGCGTTGACGGCCTTGTCGATGCCGCGACGGATGGCCAGCGGGTTGGCGCCAGCGGCGACGTTGCGCAGACCGTCGTTGACGATGGCCTGAGCGAGCAGAGTTGCGGTGGTGGTGCCGTCACCCACGGTGTCGTTGGTCTTGGTGGCAACCTCCTTCACCAGCTGAGCGCCCATGTTCTCGATGTTGTCCTCGAGCTCGATCTCCTTGGCGACGGAAACGCCGTCGTTGGTGATGGTCGGGGCACCGAACGTGCGCTGCAGCGCAACGTAGCGACCCTTGGGGCCCATGGTGACGGTAACGGCGTCGGCCAGAGTGTTGACGCCCTTGGCGAGCTTAGCGCGGGCATCGGTGTTGAACGTAATGTTCTTTGCCATGGTAGGTAATCCTCCAAAAGAAATGTGACTCGCGTCGCCGCTTCCGAGTCCTATGCGGCGGACGCGTTCAAAGACGAATCAGAGATTCTGACGAGACTAGGCCTCGACGACAGCGTAGATGTCGTCGGCGCGCATCAGCAGATACTTCTCGCCGTCGACCTTGACCTCGTTGCCACCGAACTTACCGTAGATGACAACGTCACCGACCTTGACGTCCATGGGGATGCGCTCACCCTTGTCGTTGACCTTGCCGGCGCCCACGGCAACGATGGTGCCGCGCTGCGGCTTCTCCTGAGCGTTGCTGGCGATATACAGACCAGAAGCGGTCTTCTGCTCGGCCTCGTCGGGCTTGACCAGAACACGATCTGCAAGCGGCTTCAAAGACGACATGCTTGTCTCCTCCTTTTTGGGCCGCGCGGTTATACCACGCGAATTAACCCTTTTTGTTTGCGTACGCGTTGAATGGTACCCACGAATGGCGGGTTATACAACACAGAGTCAAAAAATCTTATTTTTTGGCACTTAGATTTTCTGAATGCCGGGGGATAACTTAGCAGTGGCTCCCGTGTGGCTCCGGAGGGGCGGGGCATAAGGTTTCCTGCTCGGGCAGTCCTGCTCGCACGAAGGCCACATTAAGTGGCCTTCGGCTCGTGCGGAACTCGCGATAAACCTTATGCCCCGCCCCTCCGGAGCCACACGGGAGGCAGGTTAACTAATTCAAGCCCGGCATTCAGAAAAGTCAGTGCAGCAAAATGGCGATGCAGATGTTGCGAACAAGAAGGGGGCACGTTGCTGAAACGTGCCCCCTATGAGTGGGGTATGAGGCTAGCGCTCGTAGATTACGTTACCTGCCAGGTAGGTGACCTGAACCTTGGTAGCCTGGAGCTCTTGTGGATCGACAGTGAGCGGGTTTTGGTCCAGGACTACCAGGTCGGCATACTTGCCGGGCTCCAGGCTGCCGAGGTTTCGCTCGTCGCCTGCCGCGTAGGCGCTGCCCAGGGTGTAGTTGCGCAGGGCCGTTGCTGCATCGATGCGCTCGCTCGGCAACCAGCCGCCCTCGGGCCAGTGGCTTTTGGGGTCCTGGCGCGTGATAGCCGTGTAGAGCACGTTCATGCTGGTAACAGCTGTGATAGGGCTGTCGGTACCGAAGGCTTGGCGAATGCCGCGCTGCTTATAGGTCGCAAACGGCCACATGATGCGGCTGCGCTCCAGGCCCAGATCGCGCTCGGGGCCGCCCGGGTCGAGTGTAATATGACAGGGCTGGCTCGAGGCAACGACGTTAAGCTTGCGTAGACGATCGATGTCCTCGGGCAAGAGGTTCTCCAGATGCTCGAGCGTGTTATGACCGTGCTGGGGCAGGCCGTACAGTTCGGCGGCCTCCTCAAAGATATCGAGCGCGGCATGGATGGCACCGTCGCCGATGACGTGGATGCGCACGGTGTGGCCGCGCTCCGCGGCCGCCAGAACCAGCTTACGCATGCGCTCGGCAGGAACTGTCAGACGGCCTCGGTCGCCCGGGAAACGCGGGTTGGTATAGGGCTCGGTGAGATAGGCCGTGTGTTCGCTCGACACACCGTCGAAGAACTGCTTAAAGCCTGGCGCCGAGAGCAGCGCGTTGTTCGCGTAACGTGCCTGCAGCTCTTCCAGGCGCGACTGGTCATCCAGCAGCGTGGGGAACAGATGGGCTCGGATGCCCAACTTGCCGGCTGCCTGCAGCTTGTCATAGACGTCGTCGCGGATAAAATCGCAGCCCGGCATGGGCATGAGCGACATATCGCATATCGAGGTGATGCCCTGCTCGGCCATACGCCTCATTTGATCGGCGTAAGCGCTTGCGATGCGATCCTCGCCCAGCCACTCAAGGCAGCGCGGTAGCAACTGCATGGCAGCCGCCTCGTGAGCAATGCCCGTGAGCTCGCCGTTTGCATCCTTGTCGTAGCTGCCGCCCGCTGGCGGCTCGCTGTCGCGTGTGACGCCGAGCGCCTCGAGTGCGCGACTGTTGAGCCACAGCGTGTGCCCGTCGCCCGAATACATAACGCAGGGACGATCGGGGAATGCCGCATCGAGCGACACCTTGGTAGGATGCTCGGGCGGGTCCCAACGGTAATCGCGCCAGCCCTGCGTCACAACCCAAGCGTCGTCGGGCAGGTCCTGGGAAAACTCGAGCGCATGTTGCACCAGCGCCGCCTCGGACGTGCCCATATCCATGAGCATGTACGGCGAGGAACCGACCGAGGTATGGAAGAAGTGCAGATGAGCGTCATGGAAACCGGGGCAGACAAACTGCTCGCCGTAGTCGATAACCGACGTAGCGGCAGGAGCGGCGGCGATCACGTCATCGGGCGCACCGACTGCGACGATACGGTCGCCTGCGATGGCAATCGCCAGCTCGCGGGCGGTATCGATGCCGTCTTGCGCGGTAAAGACGTTCTTGGAGCGGACAATCCGATCGATATGTTGCATGGGCATCCCCAGCTCTGGCAGTAAATTCAACTCCCCCGAGTGTACTCCCCCGCCCTTGTAACAAAACCCCAAGCGGCAAACGGCAACTTTACCAGCCCTAGCGGCAGGTGGCATACTGGAGAGAGCCTGTACGATTTTGCGATCAACCCAGCAAGGAGCAAATCGACCATGACGAAGACCAAGGCACAGCAGATTATGGCGGCGACCGAGGCTCGCGCGGCTGACGACGTCACCGCAGCCATCAAAGATATCGCTACCGAATTTGAACCATATATCATCAAACAGCGCCGGCACTTCCATAAGCACCCGGAGCTGAGCCTTGCCGAGGAGCGCACGACCTCCGACATCGCCAACCAGCTCGACGCCATGAATATCCCCTACGAGCGTCCGCTCAAGACCGGCTTGGTGGCAACGCTTCGCGGTACCGCGCCGGATGCCTACCGCGAGGACGGCACGCCACGCCGCCGCATCCTGCTGCGCGCCGACATCGACGCCCTGCCTGTCACCGAGCAGACCGGCGAGGAGTTCGCCAGCGTCAACGAGGGCTGCATGCACGCCTGCGGCCACGACTGCCATATCGCCATGATGCTCGGAACGCTGCAAATCCTGCGCCATATGACCGACGACATCCACGGCGAGGTCCGCATCGTGTTCCAGCCCAGCGAGGAAAACGGCCAGGGCGCCAAGCTCATGATCGGCACGGGTGTGCTCGACGGCGTCGATGGCGCCTACGCCGCGCACATCTGGAGCGAGGTCGACGCCGGCACCGTAAGCTGCGAGCCCGGCCCGCGCATGGCCAATACCGACTGGTTCCGCATCGATGTCCGCGGCACCTCGTGCCATGGTGCCATGCCCCAGCGCGGTCACGACGCCGTTATGGTTGCCGCCGAGATTGTCAACGCCCTGCAGACCATCGTCTCGCGCGAAATCAGCCCCTACGAGCCGGCCGTCATCACCGTCGGCGAGCTGCATGGCGGAACCGCGCGCAACGTTATCGCCGGCACGGCCTACCTCGCCGGCACAGTGCGCACCTACGGCGATTCGACCCACGAGGAAATGCCGGAGCTCATGCGCCGCATCGTGGAGCATACCGCGGCAGCTCTGGGCGCCGAGGCAGAGCTCACCGACTACACCATCGCCAACTACAAGGTCGAAAACGACGCCGCCTCGAGCGAGCGCTGCCGTCAGGCTGTAATCAAGTGCCTGGGTCCCACCGGTCAAGGCCATTACCGCGGCACGCTTTCGGGCGAGGATTTTTCGGAGTACCTGCGCCGCGTACCGGGCGTGCTCGCCTTTGTAGGTACGCGCAACCCCAAGATTGGCGCCACGTACGCCCAGCATTCCTGCTTTTACAAGATTGACGAGACCGTGCTGGCAAAGGGCTCCATGGTGGCCGCCCAGTATGCTATCGACTTTTTGGCCGAGCCCACGCAAGAGGAGCTCGACGGCCCCGCGATTACCGCGGTCGCCGAAACCAACCCCGATCTGGCCGCCAAGTTGCGCTCTGCCAAGGCGACGACCGCCGAGGCTCGCGACGCCATCCATGATGCCCGAACGGCTCGCCATGCCGCGATCAAGGGCATCCACGACGCACGCGCTGCTGCACGCCGTGAGGAGAAGCACGACGAGTAATCGATTCGCTGGCATCTCGCAGTCATAGCCACATCGCGATGTCAAAGCGGGGGCGGACGTTTCGACACGTCCGCCCCCGCTCATTCTTCAAGCGCTATTTCTACTATTTCTACCCCGTCCCCAAATGGCAGACGGCATGGCTACTCGTCCTGAGGGTCCTCGTCGGAGCTTGGCTCGGACGCCGGCTCAGGTGCAGGTGCCGGCTCAGGCTCAGGCGCAGGCTCGGGCTCAGATGCCGTCTCAGGCTCGGGCGCCGGCTCAGGCTCGGTCGCGGGAGCGGGTGCAGGTGCCGGCGAAGCATCCGGAGCACCGTAACCCGAAGGAGCGGACTTCTTCTCGAAGGGCAACACAAAAGTCAGGACGTCGTCCTTATCCTCATCGGCCCACTCGCTTGCATAGCGTGCGGCCCAATAGCCAACGGCACGGTGCTTGAGCATCTTGCCAAAGACCGTAAGAAATACGGTGACGAAAGCGACCAGCACCAAGAACAGCGCGAGCGTGACGCCACCGCCGGTAACGATTGCCTCAATACCCGTAGGACGATAGTAGTAGCTATACATACCGACAGAGGCAATGGCGCCAAAGACGACCGTCAAGATCCATGTGACAACGTTGGCGACCAAGCCGGTCAAAAACTCGGGAAGGAACGAAGCACAGAACAGCTTGGTCTTGTTGTGCTTAAACGCCGCCCAGACCTTATCGAGCGAAAACGCGCTCTCGACGCGCCCGGTCACCGCAAAGTGCATCACAGCAATGTCGGCGAACATCTTAAAGAAGACACCCAGAATCGCCGAGGCAATTAGCGCAAGGACAAGCAGGCCGAGCGAACCGAACAGCGCAGCCTCGAGCGCATAAGAGCCGTAATAAGAATACGAGCCCGCGGCGCCAATTACCACGCCCTCCACCAGCGAAAGCACTACACCGATAACGGGAATGGCAGCGATAACCTCGAGCACGACCGAGATAACGCTCGAAAAGACTCCGAGACCAAACGACGTGGAACGCATCAGCGGACGATCCATGCCGTCATCGATCTTAAGCGACAGATCGCGACCCCACTCGATGCCAAAGCCGGAACCGCACACGCTCGCAATGCAAGCTGCCAAAAAGCCGATGGCAGCCGCAATGCCGCCAATAACGGGAATAAACAACACGAGCACCGACACAACGCAAATAAGCGCCGGCAAAAACGCGATTTGGCATACACGCTGAAGCACACCCGGAGTCTTGGTCATATCTTGGAACGCCTGAGCCACACAGCCCTTTGGCGCATTCGCCACGGGCGGTTGCGGAACAAACTGCTGGGGCTGAGGCTGTCCCTGGGGAGCGGGGCCAGCGGCATTAGGAGCACCACACACGCCGCAGAACTTGTCGTTATCGCCCATGGGGGCGCCACACTGCGAGCAGAACATCGAAATCATCCCTTCGTATCTTGAACAAATCACTTGGATCGCAAACGATGTCTTTAGCATCATTATTGCCCAATGTGGGGTCAAATACTCAAAGATGACCGATTTGCAAGATGCACGGCGCCAGCAGGCGGTTCGTTGAATACGTCTGTGCTAGTTCGTTCCGCGGAAGCCCTTGCCGACAATCTCGGAGCTGTCGACGATCGTGATAAAGGCACCCGGATCGACCTCGCGCGCATAGCGGCGCAGTTGCACGGCCTCGCGACGGCTCAGCACGCTCATAATCACCGTCACGCACTTGCCCGAGAAGGCACCGTAGCCGCGACTGATGGTCGCTGTGCGGTTGAGATGCTTGACGATAAACTCCTCGACCTTAAGGGGTTCGGAGCAAATGACCGTGCAGACCTTACGAAGATGGATGCTCTCGATGGCCTTGTCGACCACAAGCGTCTTGGCAAACAGGCCGAGCACGCAATACAGACCGACACGCGGGCCATACAAAAAAGCCGCGATGGTCACGATACCGATATCGACCAGCAGCAGGGCGCGGCCAATCTCGAGCGTGGTGCGGCGCTTGAGGATCATGGCAAGAATGTCCGTGCCACCCGTCGAGGCGCCGATGTCAAAGACAATAGCGCTGCCGAGCGCCGGCAAGATGACGGCAAAGCACAGGTCGAGCCACATATCGCCCGTCATCGAGACATCGGTCGGAATAAAGAGCTCAAACAGCGAAACATAGGCGGACAGCGCAAACGAGGCGAAGACACTCCAAAGAATCGCCTTGCGCTCCAAAAAGATAAAGCCCAAAACGACGAGAACCGCGTTGATAATCCACATAAAGACGCCGACGGGCAGGGTCGGGAACAGCGTGGACAGAATGACCGACACGCCCGAGGTGCCGCCAAAAGCAAAGTGATTAGGGGTTTTAAACGCAACGATGGCAAAGGCCGTAAGAATCAGGCCCAGATTGAGCTCGGCAAAAAAGCGCGGGAAACCCGGCTCCTGGCTGCGCTTTTGGCCGGCACGCTCGCCGCGCTCGATATCGGTGCGATCAACCACGCGCTCCATCGGCACTACGGGAGGACGATGCACCTCTTCGGCAGCACGCGATGCCGCCTCTGCCGCGGCGGCCTCAATCGCCCATGCCTTGCTTTCTGTTTCGTGCTCGTCAGCCATTACGGCAACCCCTCGTTAACAATTTGGAAACAATGCGCCCATTAGGGTAACGCGGAACGCGACGATTGCAACCCCTAGTTAGACGAGCGGTATGCCTACATCGGGGGGCATACAAATAACGGCCGGCCACGCTTTTGCTTGCGCGGTCGGCCGTTTAACGTTTTCGCAGATAAAACCTGCCAAAACAAACCTGTCCCTTTTTGGAAGGTTATTCGTGCTGGCTGGTGCGGTGCTCGTACTCCTCGGGGGTGATGACGTCCTCGATACGCAGGTTGACACCCGCCACCTCAAGGCCGGTCATCGCGGCAAGGCGCTCGGTGACACGTGCCTTGACATCGTCGAAGATCGCGGGCGCATAGGCGCCGTACTCGATGATGACGGAGATGTTGACGACCACGCGATTGTCATCGGTGACCTCGACCGTCACGCCCTTGGTCAGATTCTCGGCACCAAACTGCTCCTGCACAAAATGCATGAGGTTACCCTTCATGCCCAGAACGTGTGGAACCTCGCGAGTGGCCATAGCAACGATCTTTTCGATCACACCGTTGGAATAGGTCAGCGAGTCCTCGGACTCGTCTGTTTCCTCATCATCCTCGTCCGCATCATCGGCGGACTCGGCCTCGACGAGCGCCTCATCCTCGAGCGTTACGTCCTCGGCCTCGGCGGTGACGGTCTCGTCTGCCTCGAGCTCGGTATCGGCCACATCGACCTTCGTATTAAAAGCCATGGTTCCTCCTTATGCCTGCCGCGGATGCGACAGTCGAATACATATTAGCGGCCGCTAAACAGACGGCCGAAGAAGTTGACGATCCCGTTCTCGCCGTCGCGAATTTGGCCGATCACGGCGCCGATCAGCACGAAGAATGCAATGACGAGCGTGTCCCACAGGCCGAGCGTGAGCACCAACACGGCGAGGACAAAGCCGGCGACGGCACCGAGCGTGGTGTTGGGATGACGCACAGCATAGCTCCAGATGGCAGCGCCCGTACCCTTGATGAGACCCATAGCCTCGTCAAAATCCGCGGCTGCCGCGTCTTGTAACTCGGCTGCCTCTGCTTTGGAATCAACAGGTTCGCTCGCCGGCGCAGCGCTCTGGTCAATCGTCAGGCGCGGCGTACGAGCGGTCTTATCTTGATTGGTATCACTCACCGGAAACCTCCACGGTCTGGACGGTAGTCTTGGACGGCAAAAAACGGACGCGCGCGGTCGTACCCGGCGTGCCGAGCATGGTGTCGCAAGCTTCCTCGATGCGCTGCTGCATCGCGGTAGCCAAAGATGCCACGTCCTTATCGTCAAGCGCGATAGCCTCGACCTTAAAACGGACGTGCGAATCGTCGGAACCTTGGACGCGGGCCTCGACATGCTCGATCATCACGCGGTCGTCGCGCTCGGCAGCAGCCCTGGCACACGAAGAAAGCGCCGCGAGCGTGACCTCGATATTGCGCTCCCCCGCCGGATGCACGCAGAACGGCTCGCGACGAGCAAACATCAGGCGAAAGAAGCTTACCAGCACGCCGATCGCCACAACTCCGCCGCATGCCGTCACGACAATGCGCGGCATGGGGTCGCGCATCAGCAACATAAAGCGATACGTATACGGCCCCCAAAACTGGCAGACAAGCGTACCCAGCGCCACGATGGTAGCGGCAAGGTACACGATCGCTAGGGCTCGTTTGAGTACGCGCACGCGGCGCTCCCTTCAAATCTCGGCTCTCGAAATGCAAAACGGTTCGCATCATTATAAAAGAGCCGGGTCCGGTGCTCTACGCACGCGGATCCGGCTCATCTATTCCACGAGGCTTGCATGCTCGCTTCATTATGCCCAGATATGCACGGCTTAACCCGTGCGGGCACTACTCCTCCTCGAGGGCAGCGATGACCTCGTCGGTCATGTCCATGGTGCTGTAAACATCCTGGACGTCGTCGAGCTCCTCAAGACGGTCGATGAGGCGCTGAACCTTCTTGGCGTCGGCGCCGGAGACCTCGGTCGGGGTGGTCGGGACCATGGTGGTCTCGGAGCCCTTGACCTGGACGCCCTGCTCCTCGAGCGCCTTGGAGACAGCCATGACCTCGTTGGCAGTAGTCCAGACGATCCACTCCTCGCCGGCGTCCTCGTAGTCCTCGCCACCGGCCTCGGCGATGGCCATCATGAACTCATCCTCGTCACCGGCAGCACCGTTGGCGATCATGGTCTCCTTCTTGGCGTTCTCGTCCAGAATCTCCTTGGCGACGACGATCTGGCCCTTGCGCTCAAACTGGAAGGCGACGGAGCCGGAGGTGCCCAGGTTGCCACCAGCGTGGGAGAAGGCGGAACGGACATCAGCGGCGGTACGGTTGCGGTTGTCGGTCAGGCAGTCGACGTAGACGGCGACACCGGCGGGACCGTAGCCCTCGTACACGATGTTCTCGTAGACGGCGGCGTCAGCACCCGAACCGAAGGCCTTGTCGATAGCGGACTTGATCTTGTCCTTGGGCATGGACTGAGCCTTGGCCTTGGCAACGGCAGCGGCGAGGCTGGCGTTGTTCTCGGGCAGCGGGTCACCGCCGAGACGGGCAGCAACGGTGATGTTGCGGCTCAGCTTGGAGAAGAGGGCGGAACGCTTGGCGTCCTGCGCGCCCTTACGATGCTTGGTTGTGGCCCACTTAGAGTGTCCGGACATACGTGTCTCCTATCGGTTTCGACCTAAAGCCCAGCGCAGATGCTCGGGCAATATAAACAAACGTCGTTATGATATACCTACTGGCCTGCGAGATAAACCCCAAAATGAAGGCGTCGTGATGATGCCACCCTTTGGTGCAAGGAGGTCAGGCTTGTTTGCGCCAATGTGGTGCAGATTAAGCTGACCCCAATGCACCAAGTTAGGACCAGAGGAGGTCGCTGCGGGTGATCGTGGCGCCGATGGCAAAGGGCATGCAGGCGATGACCGGGTACAGGTAGCGCATGTAGGTCGAGCCGTTGCAGGGGCCGATCAGGCACACGGCGAGCACACCCAGCAGCGGTATCCAGATAGCCAGCGCGCGCCACGAATGGCGGCGCAACAGGTAGACCACCACGACGATCATGATCCACACGTAGGTGGCCGAGCTCATGGTGAGCGAGATAAACGGGACGCGCTGCACCGCCACGCGATACAGGTTAATCAGGTGGTCGCACCACCGCACCGCCTTGCTATCGACCGGATGGAAGTCAAAGTACTTGAGGTTATCGGGCTTCGCCATGATCTCGGCACTGCGCGCCGTGCTGTAGACCCATGCGTCGCTAGCGCTCGGATAAAAATACCCATAGTAGTTATTGATGAGCGCCGAGATATAGCACCCGGGGTCCTTTTTGAACATCTGCGCCCACACCTCAAAATAGGCCTTGATGTCCTCCTGCGAGGCGTACTCGTTAAAGCAATTTTTGACGGCGTCCGACTTATCCGGGTTGTAACGGCGCCCCAGATTCTCGTACTTGAGCACACGGTCGATCACGGCACGCTCTTCGTCGGTCACCAAGCCGTCGCAAGGAGCCTCCACGATGGTGCCGTCCTCCTTAACCGTGGGGTTGACGCCCGAGTTGAGGCCGTCGTGCTTTTGGACGAAACGAGCCGTCTGCTGGAACGGAATCGAGAGGATTTCGCGCTTGGAACCAGGCGTGATGTCGTGCTCCGGCATAAAGACCTTGGTGAAGTACATATTAGAGGCAAGGCAGAGTGCAAGCACCGCAAGAACTCCCACCCAGCGGAAACGCGGGATGGCGCCCGAAGGCGCAGCACCAGCCTGCTTGGCTGCACGACGAGCCACATGCGCATCCCATGCGCAAAACGCCGCCGCGATTACGCATGCCGCCAGGGGAAACACCAGGCCGCCGTTGCGCAGAAACGTGGAACCCATGGCGCCCAGAGCGAGCAGCAGCCAATCATGACGCGCAAAGAGCACGGGCCTCTGTTCGCCCGCACGCTCGGCATTGGCATCGCGACGGGGCAGGCCGCATGCCACGAGCTTCACGGTCTGCACCAACAGCACCAAAAACGCGTCGGCAAACAGCACATCTTTGGTAAGCAGGGCCGCGTAGTTGGAGAACATGGGCATAAACACAAAGAACAGCAAGATTACGCCGCGGACCGGCAGGCTCACGTCCAGCTTGCGCAGCGACGAGATGGAATAGGCCATGCAGGCGGCCGTAATGACGAACTGAGCGCAGGTGTAGATGGCAAGACCTGCGTTGGCGCTGTTAAACAGTGAAAGCCCCAACTGGACGCACGAACCGATGATAGCCGTATGCACCACGGGGTGATGTCCGTTGAGCAACACATTGGGATTGAGCAGACGCAAGTAGTCACTCGTGCCGTTGGGGTAGTTGAACCACTGGCGAATCTGCGCACCCGTATCTCCCATAAAAAGGCCGGGAAGCGAAGCGATGAGCGTGGGCGCCCAGGCGATCATAAGCACCAGGAAGGGCCCGGCAAAGGGATGGACCGAGAGCACGGCGTGAGCCACACGCCATACGCGGCCAAAGTGCGCTTCGGAAAACGGAATGCGCCGAGAGCTCAGCCAATCTAGACACTCAAAGGTAAGGTAGAGGGCAACGACCGCCAAGAGCATCCAGCCCACACCGCCTATCCAGGCGCAGATGATGCGGGCCTTGTCGCCGAGCACGATCTCGGCCGAATCGGTGAGGTCGTAGCTGCGGCCAAACACCATGCAGACGGCAAAGAACAGCGACGGAAGGATCACCGAGGGACGCCAAGCGTCGCCGCGGCCAAAGAATACGTAGCGAAACGGCAGCGTGAGCAGGCAGGCAAGCGCAAGCAGCATGACCGCGTCGGTATGGCCGGCAAACGAGAGGAGCACCTCGTAGCACACGTACAGCATGCCCGAGGCTTTGGGGTCAATCGCCAAGACCGCGTTGCTCGACACCGGGGCGGGATCGATGGAAAACGCCGTGGTCGCCAACAGCGCGAGCAAAAATGCAATGAGCGTCTGCTTGGCGGGGTAGCGCTTAAACCAGACGATGCGGGCAGCGTCGCGCGCAGCCGTTGTGGAGAGGTCGGAATCCTTCACAGTCCGAAAGCCTTTCTAGAAACCTATCAAACTCGGCAAGACCACCACAAAGGTGCCTGTCCCCTTTGTGGTGGCCTTGGTTAGGCGTCGAGGTAGATGCGCTGGGGGCGATTGCGGTGTCGGGCGAAGATGATGAGCGCCAGACCGGCGATCACGAGCGGCAAACTCAGCAGCTGGCCCATGGTGATGACGCCGCCCAACAGATAACCCAGCTGGGCATCGGGCACGCGCACGAACTCAACGAGAAAGCGGACGATGCCGTACCCCATCACGAACACGCCCATAAACGTACCCTGGGGCAGTAGCGGCTTTTTGCGGCTGAGCACCTGCAAAATACAGAAGAGTACGACGCCCTCAAGAAACGCCTCGTAGAGCTGGGAGGGATGGCGCGGCATATCGCCCGCAGTGCCGCCAAAGACCACGCCCCAGGGCAGATCGGTCGGCTTACCCCACAGCTCGCCGTTGACGAAATTGGCGCAACGTCCCAGGCACAGCGCCAGCGGAGCACCGATCACAGCAAGGTCGGCGATGGTCCAGGCGTCGAGCTTATACATGCGGCATACAATGATGCCGCCCAAGATGCCGCCCACCAGGCCACCGTGGAAGCTCATGCCGCCCTCGTTGGTGGCAAAGATCTCGAGCGGGTGGGCCAAATAGTAGCCATCACCGTAAAAGACGACGTAAAACAGGCGCGCGCCGATAATAAGGCCAAAGACCGCACCGACCACGACGCTCGTCAGGTCATCGATCGTGATGTCGAAGCCCCAACGACGCTGCGTGCGGTACATAACGACCGCCGTGAGCAGGGCGCCGACCACATAGGCCAGACCGTACCAGTAGATCGTGATGGGGCCCGCCGAGATCGCAACGGGGTCAAGCATATGGTAGAGGTCGTTGAGCATATCGATCCCCCTGCTCCCTACATACAAATGCGGCCGCGGGCCTTGCGCTCGCAGCCGCATATTTGGACGTAACGTCTATGCGGAGCGTACCGTCCGCAGCTTTCGCATCTTAGAACGGCGCGTACTCGTCGTACAGGTCCTCGGCCTCGCCGGAAGCATTGACCTGCTCGACGCGGGTAACGCCGGGCACGTGCTCCTTCAGGATGCGCTCGATACCCATGGAAAGGGTCAGCGAGCTCATGGGACAGCCGGCGCAAGCGCCCTGCAGTTCCAGCTTAACGACGCCCTCGTCGTCGACGCCCACATACTCCATATCGCCGCCGTCGGCCTGCAGGTTGGGGCGAATCTCTTCAAGAACCTTCTTAAGCAGCTCTTCGTTAACAGCCACAGGGGCTCCTTTCTCACAATAACGCGGGCACGCCCGCGGACAGAAGCTATGTTACTACAGCCATGTACCCGCTCACGAGCCGTCCATGCGCGCAGACGCGACTTTCACGAGTAGTCAATTTGGGACGGGGCTCTTTGAGCTGCGTTCGTCGCCAGATAGCGACAACGCATATTACTGCTGAGCTTGTCCCCCGGTACCAATCTGGACATCGACGATGACCTGGCGGTAGCTGATGCCGCAGGAGTCGAGAATGCGGCGGCTGATACGGCCGTCATCGGTGTCGGCATACTTATTGTCCAGGTAGACGACCTCGCCCACGCCCACCTGCGCCAGGATCTTGGCGCAGTCGTGGCACGGGAACAGCGTAACGTAGACCGTGGAACCCTCAAGGTCTTTGAGCGAGCCACGGTAGTTGAGCACGGCGTTTGCCTCGGCATGCACCACGTAGTTGTGCTTGTCCTGCAACGGGTCATCGCTCGTTCCCCACGGGAAAAAGTCATCGTTGAGTGCCGAGGGCGTGCCGTTGTAACCCACCGAAAGGATGCGGTGGTTGGTGTTGGCGATGCACGCGCCCACCTGCGTGTTGGGGTCCTTGCTGCGGCGCTGCGCGGCAATGGCCACGCTCATAAAGAACTCGTCCCAGCTAATGACGTCGCGGCGCTTGCCCGACGCGGTTTGATGAAGATCGTCCGACATGGCAGACACCTCCGAAATTGCAATAGTTTGACCCATTGTAGCAGGTGGAAGGTAGGGGCGCTTATCCCACCAGCTCCTCGCCCTACGCGCGACGGGGCTTTTGGTTGATGTGGTAGAGCTCGGCGAGACCCCGCAGCGTCAGCGCATCATCGACCGTCAGGCTATGGCCGACCAGCGCCGCAAGCGCCTCGGCATCGTCGCCGGTAATGACGATGGGCACGTTGCCCTCCCCCGCGGCCTTGGTCGCACGCATCTCGGCAAGCACCATGTCGAGCATGCCGTCGATGCGCGCCACCTCGCCCAAAACCACACCCGAGCGCATGGCCTCGCGCGTGTTGCGGCCGATGACGTGTGTCGGCGCCGAGGGCTCAACCTGGGGCAGGCGCGCTGCTGCCGCCGAAAGCGAGCGGGCGCCGAGGGCCAGGCCTGGCGCGATAACGCCGCCGACAAAGGTACCGTGCGCGTCGATGACCTCGATATTGGTCGTCGTACCCAGGTCGATCACAATGCACGGCGAGCCGTAGACGGCGCGGGCCGCCACGGCATCGGCGATGCGATCGGGGCCGATCTCGGCCGGATCGTCGTAGTGCACAGGCATGCCGGTCTTAAGCCCCGGCCCCACCGCGAGCACGCGCCCCGTGCAGGTACGGGAAAGTGCCGCCTTCCACGGGCGCTCGAGCACCGGGACCACACAGCTCAGCACTGCAGCTGCAGGAACGAGCGCGCCGGGCATGCCCGCATCGGCCGCCAGTGCGGCCATGACCTGCACGAGACGCATGCGCGCCTCGTCTGCTGTGATGCTCGACGGCGTGGTGATCTCGCACGTCGCAAGCGGACATTCCTGCGCCGCGGCCGAATCCTCTGCAAACAGGCCAAAGCGAATGAACGTGTTGCCCACATCGACCGTCAATATATATGCGCACCCATTAAGCATCGTCGGCGCTCCTTTCGTCTGCCCAGCAGTATATCGCCTACCTAAACCAGTCATCCCAAAATGACTAGCTTGCGGCTATACTGGTGCGCGGTCGCGCGCGAGCTCACGCGGCGGCCCTTGGTAACCCGACTTCCCGCGCCGTATCCGTAACGGCGCTCCCGGGGGAAGCGGATATACGCAAAGGAGTTTTATATGAGCAATCCCTCGAACCGCGCTTCGATGCGCGGGCAACTCACGCTGCGCGGCGTCGTCATCGGCGTCCTTGGCTGCGTGATCATCACGGCAAGCTCGGCCTACACCGCCCTCAAGATGGGCGCCCTCCCCTGGCCGATCATTTTCGCTGCCGTCATTTCGCTGTTCTTCCTGAAGCTCATGGGCAACGCCAGCCTCAACGAGGCCAACGTCACCCACACCATCATGTCCGCAGGCGCCATGGTCGCTGGCGGTCTGGCGTTTACTATCCCGGGCGCCTGGATGCTGGGCTATGCCGACCAGATCAGTTGGCTCGACATGTTTATCGTGGCACTCGCCGGCACTATCCTAGGCCTGCTGGCCACGGCACTCATCCACCGTCACTTTATCGTGGACGCCGCGCTTGAGTTCCCCACTGGCAACGCCGCAGCTCAGACCCTGCGCGCGACCGAGGCCGGCGGCAAGACCGGCAAGCAGCTCTTTGGCTCCATGGCCATCGCCGGCATCTACAGCGTGCTGCGCGACGCTCTGGGCATTGTGCCCAGCATGCTGTGTACGCTCAATATCCCCGGCGTGACCTTTGCCATCTATAACTCGCCCATGTTGCTGTCCATCGGCTTTTTGGTGGGCTTCGCCCCCGTCGCGTTCTGGTTTGCCGGCGCGCTGCTGGGCAACTTTGGCATCATTGTCGGCGGCACCGCTGCCGGTCTGTTTGACGTTATGACCGCACAGGGCATTGTTAAGTCCCTGGGTATGGGCCTCATGATGGGCTTTGGCGTCGCCGTCGTTCTCAAGGACATCCTGCCGCAGGTCGCCGGTATCGTCCGCGGCCTCGCCGCCGACAGCTCCACCGACACCGACGAGCAGTCGCTCATCTCGGGCTCCCTTAAGCTCGACGCCGGCATCATCGGTCTGGGCACCGCAGCCATCGCTGTGATCGTTGCCATCGCGCTCGACCTTGGCCCTGTCCCGGCCGTCATCGTCACGCTGTTCACCTTTGTCACTACCATCATGAGCGCTCAGAGCTGCGGCCAGACGGGTATCGACCCCATGGAGATCTTCGGCCTCATCGTCATGCTCATCGTTGCCGCCTTCGCGCAGCTCGCCCAGGTCAAACTGTTCTTTATCGCCGGCATCGTGGCCGTGGCGTGCGGCCTTGCGGGCGACGTCATGAACGACTTTAAGGCCGGCGCCGTGCTGGGCACCAACCCGCGCGCACAGTGGGTCGGCCAGGCCATCGGCGGCATCGTGGGCGCCCTGGTCGCTGCCGCCGTCATGGTCGCGCTCGTCACCGCCTATGGTCCGGACGCCTTCGGCCCCGACAAGAGCTTCGTTGCCGCACAGGCAAGCGTGGTCGCCACCATGGTCTCGGGCATCCCGAGCGTGCCGTGGTTCGCAGGCGGTTTTATCGCCGGCATCGTCATGTACTGGCTCGGCATTCCGGCCATGATGATCGGTCTGGGCGTGTACCTGCCGTTCTACATGTCGCTCACGGCCTTCTTGGGCTCCTGCGTCAAGCTCGCCTACGACAAGTGGGCTGCACACCGCGACGCCGCCGCCGGTCTTTCGGACGAGGAGAAGGCCGCCAAGGATGCCGCCTTCCAGGAGCAGGGTCTGGTTGTCGCCAGCGGCCTGCTCGGTGGCGAGTCTATCGTCGGCGTTATCCTGGCGTTTGTCTCCGTGGGTCTGAGCCTGCTGGGCTAAGCTGAGCAGCTGCTCGACAGCAACCATATTGTCTACGATTTGCTCGGTCGGCAGCTTTCGCGGCTACCGACCGAGCTTTTTGATACCACCGCAAAGAAAGGCCGGCGCGCCGCGTATGACAGCGCGCCGGCCTTATCGGTTGAGTTATCGAGTCGGCCTCGCGACGAATTGCGGTATGTCGCGAGGCCAGCGCTCAATACGCTACATCTGCTTGCGACGACGATCGCTCAGCGTCACGCCCGCGGCAACGAGCGTAATGCCGCCGATGACGAACACCTCGCCCGCAAGCGCGGAGTTGTCGCCGGTCTGGGCAAGCGCGCCCGACGCAGCCTTCTTCTTAGCGGCAGGGGCCTTTGCAGCAGCCTGCGTAACCTGAGGCTTAGCCTGCGGCTCGGCCTTGGGATGATACTTGTCGTACTCGGCCTGTGCAGCAGCCAGGGCGTCCTTGGCATCGCCGAGTTCTGCCAATGCGGCGGCATAAGCGTCGTTGGCATCGGACAGCTTGGCATCGGCATCGCTCAGGGCAGTCTTGAGGCCCGCAGCGGCATCGACGGCGGACTTGTATCGAGCGTAGGCGGCATTCAGCTTGGTCAGCTTATCGTTGCCCGTCGTGCCCGTGGCAAGGGAGGCCTTGTGGTCGACGGCCTCAAGATCGGCCTTGAGCGCCTCGTCGCCGGCAAGCTCGGCCTTGGCCTTGATGATATCGAAGTTCGCATCGACAACGGCCTTGTTGGCGGCCTCGAGCTGCTTTTGGGCATCGGCGACACCGGCAACGGCGGCATCATAGGCGGCCGTGGCGTCATCGACCGCCTTCTGGGCGCCGGCGAAGCGCTCGAAGGCCTTGTTTGCGCGGGCCAGCTCGCCCTCGGCGGCCTTGACCTTCGCCTGTGCGTCGGACACGGCCTGCGTCTTGGCGGCAACTGCCTGCTTGGCATCCGAAAGAGCGGTCGCGGCGTGTGCGCCTGCGGCTTGAGCCTTATCTACGCCAGCCTGAGCGGCGTCGTCGGCCTTCTTGGCCCCGTCAAGCGCGCCCTGCTTGCTCGCAAGGTTCGCATTAGCGGCATCGCGCTTGGCAGTAAGGTCCTTGACCGAAGCCGTGGCATTGTCATACGCCTCGTTGGCCTTATCGGACTTTGTCTTGGCGGTATCGTAATCGCCCTGTGCCTTCGCCTTGCGGGCGGAAGCCTTGGAGGCGTTCGTCTGGCATTCGGTGAGCTTGGAGTTAGCGTCGTCAAGTGCGGCCTGCGCGACGGTCGCCTCGTCCTTGGCGGCGTTGAGATTTGCCCTAGGAGTTTCGATGTCAACATTCTTCAAATTGACATCGGCAGCGCCATATGCCGCCTTCGCGATAGCGGTGGCCTCTTGCGCAGCTTCATAGTCGCTCTTGGCAGCAGCAACGTTACCGTTCGCTTCATTCGCGGCACTCTTGGCAGCATCGAGGGATGACTCCGCAGAGCCAAGCGCATCGTTTTTCACATCGAGCGCCTTCCGTGCTGCCGCAAGTTGATCTTGCAGCTGCGCCAGCTGCGCCTTCTGCGCGGCGGTACCACCGGCATGATAAACGGAGTCTACGTACGTGTTTACCAGGTTCTTGAACTCGTCAACCGTAAAATCGCCTTCGGCCCAGTTTCCCTGATAAATTGAAACAGGACTGGGTGCACCGTCATCCTCGGGCGTTGAGCGGTTGCCATCCTTACCGTAGCCGACGGCGAACCCAAAGGAATTAGCACCTGAATCAATAAAGTTCTCATAGTGGCCGGTGTTGCTATAGTCACCCCTGTCATAGTCACGCTTTTCCGCAGTATACCAACCGATAAACGGCCAATCATCGCCGTACTTGTCGCCGTTATCGAAGGATATTTCCCAATCTTTAGGATTATCTGACCCCTTGTAGGCGCCAGCACGTCCGGCAAGGTTTTCGTTATAGGACATATAAAAGCCCTCGCCGCTGTTCCCCGCGTGGTCCCAAACATTCGACGAATAGCAAACATCGAGCGCCGACTGCGCCATAGAGACAATGCTGACCTTCATGTCACTCAAGCCATTTGCGCGACGAATTCCATTGACGGCATTCATGTAGGTCAAGGTATTCTGCAGATTCACGAGCGAAAAAGCATTGTCAGCGTCAGATGCATCCAAGTTGACATAGTCGTCATACCATGCCGCCTTGCTAGCAGACCCATCAAGTAACTTCGCCGCATCGCTCGCGTTGGCACGCTGAGCAGCAGTAAACGACGTACTACTTGCGATGTGATTCATAAAGCCAAGCAGGCCAGCCTTGACAGCATCCGTATCCACCGTCATGTTTGCTTTTAGCTCAGAAATCTGCTGCTCAAGAGCTTTGACGTTTGCGCTGGCCGTGTTGTATTCATCATTCGCTTTGTTGTAGTCGCTGGTAGCATTCTCAAGAGCGCTTTTCTTCTGCTTTGCGACCTCTGCTAGACGGTCGTACTCTGTCTTCTTGTCGGCCTCGGTCTGCTGAGCTTGCTCGTAAGCAGCCTTGGCGGTGTTGTATTTGCTGGTCAAATCACCGAGTTTGCCGTTGGCTTCGTCGTATGCAGTCTGCGCTGACGAAACGGCAGCGTTGGCGGCGTTGACCTTTTCCTGCGCGGCGCTGGCATCAGTCTGTGCGGCCTGGAGGTTCGTTTGTGCGGTGGCGTCGGCAGCCTTCGCGGCATCAAGCTCGGTCTGCGCGTCCTTGAGCTCACCGGCAGCAGCTTCCTTGGCGGCCTCAAGCGCTTTTAGATCGATGCCCGTGCCCGAGATGGCGGCATCGAGCGCTTTCTGGGCGTCGTTCAGCTTATCCTGGGCGTTGCCGCACGCGGTGGTCGCAGCGGCAAGGGCATTGGCGGTCTCCTGCTTCTTGGCCTGGGCAGTCGTCAGAGCAGACTCGGCATCACTCTTTGCCTGCTCAGCATTGTCGGCGGCGGTCTTAGCGGCATCGAGCTCACCCTCGGCCGTCTTCACATCGGCATTCGCCGCATTGAGCTTGGCCTGCGCGTCCTCGACGGCCTTCTTGGCGGCCTCGTACTCGTCCATACCCATGGCCTCGAGCTTGGCCTGCGCATCGTCGAGGGCCTTCTTGGCCTCATCCTGCTTTGCCTTGGCGTCCTTGAGCGCCTGGGTCTTATCCTCGACACTCTTGTTGGCCTGATCGAGCTGATCGTTCAGGTCGCCCAGCTTCTTCTGCTGCTGCTCGGCCTTGTCAACAGCCGCCTTAAGCTCGTCGATCTTCTCCTGAAGCGCGGCTGCCTCGGCCTCGTTCTGCTCGGCGGCGTTATCGGTCACGGCCTGCGAGGCCTGATTCTTTTGCTGCTGTGCCTGCTTTTGAGACTGGCCCGCCGCGTCGGCCTTCTTCTGGGCGGCATCGTAGGCGGCCTGAGCGTCCTTGAGCTGCTTTGCCGACTCCTCGGCCAGCTGGGCAGCCGTCTTTACGACCGCTTGGTTACCGGCGGCAACGGTGTTCTCTACAGAACTACCCCCCCCCTGAACAGAATCGCCGTTATCGGTTGACGGTGCAGCGATTGCCGCCAGCGGCGACATGAGCGGCTGAGCGATGAGGCCCGCCGTCAAAACGGTTGCGACGGCGCGGTTGGCAACGCCCTTGACGTTGACGGCCTTGGCCCGAGGCTCAAAGTGTTGTGGACTGTAGTTTGCCATGGCTTTCTCCCTTTGACACGGATGTATCCATACGTATCAAACGGTAGCTGTCGATTTTTGAATTCTGTTGCGCAACATTGGCGACCAGCGTATTTTTTGAAATTCACGCTCTCGTGCTTCACAGTTTCGTCACATTTGAAGGAGCTGGTGCATCATATTCTCGCGGGATGGAATTGAGCCTGTGATTTGCATTTGCTCCCGCGTCATCCGCCCTATCGGATTCCGCATCCAACAGACACCCCGCCCGCCACGGTGTAGAGTTATGACAACGGGCGCGTTGCGCGGACCGCGCTGGAACGAGGTGGACATGGAACTCGACAAACAACAGATCAAGCGACTACGCGAACGCCACCACCGGCGCCACGGCATCCGCCCTGCCCATAGCGAAGCCATGGAAAACATCACCCGCTTCCTCAAGCGCGCATTCAACATTCGCGAGGGTCGCGCGCCCTACCACGTGATCCGCAAGCGTTTTGTAAACGGGGCGCGTCTGACTGGCTCCCACCTATGCATCCTCATCATCGCCATGCTGATCGCAAGCATCGGCCTCGATATCGATTCGGACATCGCCATCGTGGGCGCCATGCTCATCTGCCCGCTCATGGGCTCGGTCCTTGCCATGGCATACGGTATTGCCACGCTCGACCGCGAGATTACCGTCGAAGCCGTCGCCAGCCTTGCGCTGCAGATGGCCTTTTGCCTGGTCACGTCCACGCTGTACTTTAAGCTCTCGCCCCTTGGCACCACCACGGCCGCCATCATCGACAACTCGACACCCACCGTCTGGGACCTTACCGTCGCACTCGCAGGCGGCTTTGCAGGCGGACTGGGCAACTCGCGCGACCAGGAACCCGCCACGCTCATCGCCGGCGTGGCCGTGGCGACCGCGCTCATGCCGCCCCTGTGCGCGGCGGGCTACGGCATCGCCATCGCAAGCGGGTCACTGTTTCTCTCGGCGCTTTATGAGTTTGGCATCAACGTGGTCTTTATCGCGCTGGCGGCCGAAGCCGTATTGCTTCTTTTACGTGTACCGCTCAAGCGCGACCTCAACGGCGACGGCATTGTGACAGCCGAGGAAAATGCCGAGGTCGATGAGCTGTCACGCAAGGTGCGCCGCCGCATTATTGTGGGCACGGTGGTCTTTGCCATCCCCTGCATCGTCATGACGGCGGGTTCCATTGGCTCGGCGCAGGCCGGCGTGCAGGACGGCTACGGTGTCACCGAAACCACGCGCGAGCTTGCCGCGGTGCTGCCGGGCTTTAAGGATTACACCGTCGCCGTCGAGACCTCGGCCACCGAAGGCGACGAGGAGGGCATCGTCGAGCGCGAGATTGTCGCCCATGTGACGACAAGCGAGGCACTTGGGGCACACGACCGTCACGTCGCCCGCAAGCTCATTGACCTCAACGTGCCCGAACTCGATCGCGTGGAGTTTGATGTGGAGTAATGCGGAGCATGGGATGGCTCCCGCGCACAGGCGCAAGTCGCGGCGAGGCTCAGACGCGACGCAGGCACAAGCAAAAAGCGGGACGTAGTTCACGTCCGCGCCCCGCTCGCTGTTTTATTGCCGTGAATCAGACGTCCGCATCGACATCGCCAGACCCCACCGTAAACGCTGGATCGGTGCTCACAAGATAAAATCGGGTCACCTTAGTATTTCTAATTAGGTAAATCTGCCCCTGATTGCGTCGGCGCGATATATACGCAACGTGAACCGTGCCGAATTCTTCGCCGTTTTCCTTCTTTAATATCAGGATGTTGGGGTCATCCGTACGCTTAAACTGCCCGTCAACGCAGCTGCCGTCTTTGTCGACCAGTTGCCATCGACAGCCATCCTCCTCAAGAAAGGCCAGGATTTCCCGACTCGTTTTGTCATCCCGGTAGTAACCATCAATGGCAAACCCTTCGGAAGCGCATTCCTGCATATAGGACGTTTCTCGGCTTATAGCAAACAGCCCTGTAGCGCCCAGGAGCACAGTCAGACAGACCACTGCAAGGGTTACCGAAATAGCACGGCGGTCCATGTTAGCCCAATCGATAGTTGTTTAACGGAGCGCGAAACATACCTGGAGCCTCTGATATCAGGGGGAACGTCGCCAGCAGGCTGGCGACAACTATATGTTTCTGATATCAAAACATATGGCTGCCACTCGCGGAGGGGGCATCGGCGAACGGCGTGTTTTCATACTCCATTGGTCAAACCTAAGCGCGGCCCTACAGCTCGTACTTGTACACGCGGTAGATGTACTTTTCGGCTTCCATCTCGTAGGTGGTGATGGCCAGACCGTAGCGGTCGTCTCGTCGTTTGGCAGATAGGTCACACTGTGCTGGCCTGCGTTGAGCGAAAAATCGCCTTGGGCCTGCAGCAACTTGTCCTCTAAGCCCGAGCCGGCCCAAAAATCGGGCAAGTCCACGGAAGGCTGTAGCAAGGTCATTTACGCAACATATGTCCAGCAAAAACGGGTGGTAGCCGGTACGGCTACCACCCGTTTGTCTCATATCTAGCCCATAGCAGACCAGCTACTTCTTAATGCCGCGCCCCAGGCGCTTGGCGACCGATGCAACGGCCTCCTCACTGGCAGATCCGCAGCTCGCACAGCCGTCGTGGGCACGCATCTGACCGGTGACCTCGTCCATCGCGAGCGGCGCCACCTTCTCGAGCTTAAAGCCTTTACCGGCGCGCATGTTTTCCTTGGCCACGCTAATCATGAGCTTAATGCGGTTGAGCTGGTTGACCTCGGACGCACCGGGATCATAGTCCACCGCGACGATGTTGCTCTCGGGGTGCTGGCGGCGTAGCTCCTTAATCACGGCCTTGCCCACCACGTGGTTGGGCAGGCACGCGAAGGGCTGCGTGCAGATGATGTTGGGCGCACCGTGATCGATCAGGTCGAGCATCTCGGCCGTGAGCAGCCAGCCCTCGCCCATGTTGTTGCACACCGAAAGCACCGTGCGGGCCTTGTCGGCCATGGTGCCGATGCGCTCGGGCGCCTCAAAGCGGCGAGACTTTTCGAGCATCTCCTCCACCGGCGTGCGCATCCAGTCCACGAGCTTAATAAGCGCTTGCATGCCCGCGCGTGTAGTGGCAGAGCTTCCCAGCTCGTCCTTCTGCAGCTCGGCGTTGCTCATGGAGTACAGGAAGAAGTCGAGCAGGCCCGGCACTACGGCCTCGCAGCCCTCGCGCTCGATGACATCGACCACGTGGTTGTTGGCCGTAGGGTGGAACTTGACCAGGATCTCGCCAACCACGCCCACGCGCGGCTTGGTACCCTCGCCCACGAGCGGCATGGTGTCGAACGCGCGGATGGCCTCGCGGCACAGCTTGGTGTAGTTGTGACGGTTGAACTTGGGCGCCAGCTTGCGGGCGCGCGCCATGTACTCCTCGTAGAGCGCATTGGCGGCACCGGACGTTGCCTCGTACGGGCGACAGCGGTAGAGCATCTGCATCATCACGTCGCCAAAGAGCACCGCGTAGACCGCCTGCTTGAGCAGAGCCGGCGTAATCTTAAAGCCAGGGTTGTCCTCGCCGAGCGCCACGGCCGAAAGCGAGATCACCGGAATCTCGGGGTGGCCGCTCTCACGCAGAGCCTTGCGGATGAGTGCGATGTAGTTGGTGGCACGGCAGCCGCCGCCGGTCTGGCTGATAACCACGGCCGTCTTGGACAGGTCGTACCGACCGCTCTCGATGGCCTCCATAATCTGGCCCGTCACCAGGATCGACGGGTAGCAAATGTCATTGTTCACGTAGCGCAGGCCGGCCTCGACGGCATCGTGGTCAGTCGAGGGCAGCAGCTCCAAGTTGTAGCCGGCACCACGGAACACCTCTTTGACCAGATCAAAGTGGATCGGCGCCATCTGCGGGCACAGGATGGTGTAGCCCTCCTCGCGCATCTGCTCGGTAAAGGGCACCTTGGGCCACGCGGTCGAAGCACTCTCGCGCTGCGCCTCGAACGTGTACTTGCGGCTCGCGAACGCGGGGGCATCCGTGGAGGGCGCCACCGGCGCGGCATCGCCCTGCTCGTAGGCCTCGCCCGCGGCCGTTGCCTCAGCCAAGCGCTCAGCCTCCTGGTCCTTAAGCGCAGCCATGAGCGAGCGGATGCGGATGCGCGCGGCACCCAGGTTGGACACCTCGTCAATCTTGAGCACGGTATAGATCTTGCCGCTGGCTTCCAGAATCTCCTGCACCTGGTCGGTGGTCAGGGCGTCCAAGCCGCAGCCGAAGGAGTTGAGCTGAATCAGGTCCAGGTCGTTGCGCATCGTCACAAAACGGGCGACGGCGTACAGGCGGCTGTGGTACATCCACTGGTCGACGACGCGGATGGGACGCTCGGGCTTCACCAGGTGCGCAAGCGAATCCTCGGTAAAGACCGCAAAGCCAAAGCTCGAGATAAGCTCGGGCAGGGCGTGGTTGATCTCGGGGTCGTTATGGTAGGGGCGGCCGGCGAGTACGATGCCGTGGCCGCCGTGGTCCTCGACCCACTTAAGAGCCTCCTCGCCCATGGTCTGGATATCCTCGTGGAAGCGCGCATCGGCCTCAAAGGCAGCGTTGACGGCGGCATCGACCTCGGAGCGCGTGATCTTGGGTCCACGCACGCGACCGCGACCGGCCTCAGCATCGGCCACACGGTCGACGGCGAGCACCTGGTACAGACGGCGCTTAAGCTCGGTCTTATCGTGATACGGCACAAACGGGTACAGGAACTCGATGTTCTGCTCGCGAATCTCGTCGATATTGAGCGCCAGCGCCGTGGGGTAGCTCATGACGATGGGGCAGTTATAGCAGTTGCCAGCCGTCGGATCCTCCTTGCGCTCCCAGCGCACGCACGGCATCCAAATGAAGTCGACGTCACGGTCGATGAGGTTCATCACGTGGCCGTGGCTCATCTTGGCCGGATAGCACACGCTCTCGGACGGCATGGACTCGATGCCCGCCTGGTAGGTCTTCTTGCTCGACTGGTCGGACAGCTGCACGCTAAAGCCCAGGCGTGTAAAGAACGCGTGCCAGAAGGGGTAGTTCTCGTACATGTTGAGTGCGCGCGGGATACCCACGGTGCCGCGCGGGGCCTCGTCGGGACTCAGGACCTCGCGGTTAAAGAGCAGCTCGTTTTTCTTTTTGAAGAGGTTGGGGGCCTCGGTCTTCTGCTTTTTGTGGCCGGCGCCCTTCTCGCAGCGGTTGCCGGTAATGAAGCGTCTGCCGCCGCCAAAGTCGTTGACGGTGAGCTGGCAGTTGTTGGAGCAACGGCCGCAGCGGACATGCTTTTGCGTCACGGTGAGGTGCGCGATGTCCTCGGCTGAAAGGATGGTCGAGGTGCCATCGGCGCCGGCGCGATCGCGAGCGAGCAGGGCCGCACCATAGGCTCCCATGCAGCCGGCGATGTCGGGACGCACGGCATGAACGCCGGTGAGCTGCTCAAATGCGCGAAGCGTGGCGTCGGACATAAAGGTGCCGCCCTGGACGATCACCTGGCTGCCGATCTCCTTGGGGTCGCGCAGCTTAATGACCTTGAACAGGGCATTCTTGATGACGGAATAGGACAGGCCGGCCGCGATGTCGCCCACCGTGGCGCCTTCCTTTTGCGCCTGCTTGACGCGCGAGTTCATAAAGACCGTGCAGCGGCTACCCAGGTCGACGGGGGCCTTGGCATGGATAGCGGCATCGGCGAACGCGCGCACGTCCATGTTCATAGAGACGGCAAAACTCTCGATAAAGCTGCCGCAGCCCGACGAGCAGGCCTCGTTGAGCATGATGTGCTCGATAACACCGTCCTTGACGCGCAGGCACTTCATGTCCTGACCGCCGATGTCCAGGATGAACTCGACGCCGGGCAGGAATGCCTTGGCGCCGCGCAGGTGCGCGACGGTCTCAATCTCGCCGGAGTCGGCCTTGAGGGCCTCGATGAGCAGCGCCTCGCCGTAGCCCGTGGTGGTCACGTGGCCGATGGTGCAGCCGGCGGGGATGTGGTTGTAGAAATCGGCCATGATGACCTTGGCCGTGCCAAGGATGTCGCCGTTGTTGTTACCGTACCAGGTGTGCAGCAGCTGGCCGTCCTCGCCCACGAGCGCGGCCTTCATGGTGGTGGAACCGGCGTCGATGCCAATGAACACGCGGCCGGTGTAGCCGTCGAGCTTGCCCTTGGGAACGACTTCCTGGTCGTGGCGGGTCTTGAACTCGGCAAAGTCCTCGTCGGTGGCAAAGAGCGGGTCCAGACGCTCGACCTCGGCACCCTGTGTGTCACCCAGGGCATCGATAGCCTCGATGAGCTGCGGGAACGTGCTGAGCTTGTTGGACTCATGCGCCATGGCGGCGCCGCTCGCCACAAACAGGTGGGCGTTTTGGGGCACAATGCGGTGCTCCTCGTCCAGGTTGAGCGTGAGGTAGAAGCGATGGCGCAGCTCGGAGAGATACTGCAGCGGGCCGCCCAAGAAGGCGACGTTACCGCGGATGGGACGGCCGCACGCCAGACCCGAGATGGTCTGGGTCACGACGGCCTGGAAGATGGAAGCGGCGACGTCCTCGGGACGGGCGCCTTCGTTGAGCAGCGGCTGGACGTCGGTCTTGGCAAAGACGCCGCAGCGGCTAGCGATGGGATAGATGGTGGTGGCGTTGGCCGCGAGTTCGTTAAGGCCGCTGGCATCGGTGTGCAGCAGGGTTGCCATCTGGTCGATGAACGCGCCTGTACCGCCGGCGCAGGTACCGTTCATGCGCTGCTCGATGCCGTTGTCAAAGTAGATGATCTTGGCGTCCTCGCCGCCCAGCTCGATGGCGACATCGGTGGCCGGAATGAGGGTCTCGACGGCACGCTTGCTGGCGATGACCTCCTGGACAAACTCCAGGTCGAGCCACTGGGACAGCAGCAGGCCGCCCGAGCCGGTAATGGCGCAGGTCATCTGGGCCGTCGGCAGCACGGTCGCGGCACCCTCGAACAGGTCGCGGGCGCAGGCGCGGACGTCGGTGTGGTGGCGCTGGTACTTGGCGTAGACGATCTGGTTGTCGTCGTTGAGCACAGCGAGCTTGACGGTAGTGGAGCCCACGTCGATGCCCAGGTGCAGGTTGCCACGAGCGTTCTCGGGGTTGAAGATCGCGCCTTCGGGGGCGTGGGCGGCGGCCACGGACTCAGCGGCGGTGGCGAGCTCGCTAGCGACGGACGTCTCCCCTGCTGCGTTCTTGGCATCGGCAACTGCCTCGGCAACTTTCTCGGCAGCCGCGGTCGCGGCCTTCTGCGCGGCGTCCACCACGGCGGGCGCGGCCTCGCGTGCGGCAGCAACCATACGGTCCTTAATGCCCTCGACGAGTTTGCTCATCTGTCTCTCCTCTTAGTTGTTGGACTCGACGGTTGCGACGGTGTCGGCCGCGTCCTCGAGCTGCAAGTTCAATAGCTTCATGCCATATTCCGGCACGTTGATATCGATGGGTTGGCCATACAGGTCACCAGGGCGCACAAAAGCGAGCACCGTCATAATGCGCGCCATGGCCTCGGGCGATTCGGTGAGCCCACGCTCAAACCAGCGCTGAATCATGCCGACCTCGGCACTCACGACGTAGGTGACGTAGTAGTCAAAGAACGTACCCAGCGCCAGGCCCAAAATGCCCGTCTGCGCACGCGGCACCACAGCCTCACGAGCGGTGTCGATGATCCTTTTAATGAAGGCCTGGTCGCCGCCCGGACCCAGCAGCGCACCGATTAAGTCGCGGTTGGCCGCAAGATAACGCAGCAGCTCAACCGAACCGGGCGCCGGCTCGAGCTCATCGATATTGTGATAGAGATCAGGCAGCTGAGCTGCAGTGATGAGCTCAATGCGCTCACGGATCTCGGCCAGCAAGCCGTCCTCGATTTGATTGATAAAGTCGGGAATATCGCGGTAGTGCGAATAGAACGTGCGGCGTGTAAGACCGGCGCGCTCGGTGAGCGACGCGACGTTAATGCGCGAAAAGTCGCCGCTTTCGGCAAGCTCGCTGGCAAGCGCCTGGCGAAGGGCACGCTGCGAGCGAAGGGACCGGCGATCGCATTTCTCGAGCTGGGACAAGCGTCCTCCTTGTTACTCAGCCTGTGCGCTATTGCACAGTGCGAGTATTATTGCACACCGTGTGCATCAACACGTAAAGGCAATATTTAGGATGTGACGAAGGGCAGTCCCTTTGTCACATTATTCGATGACGGTGCGGGAGTTTTGCTTGCGCATGGTGGCGAGCATATGCTTGGGAACGGCGTGGACCATGCAACTGCCGATGGTCACGCTCGCGGCGGCCTTGGCCGCGTCACTGCCGTTTTTGGTCGCGTAGCTGTGACGGAAACGCTTGAGCATGGCGATATCGTTGCCGCCGTCGCCGTAGACCGCGACCTCGTCCTCGGCAATACCGTAGTAGCCCGCCAGCCACGCCACGCTCTCGCCCTTGTTGCACGCCACGTCCGTGATCTCGAACATCACCGGATCGAACGGCGCGTTGACCACGCGGTCCGATCGCTCAGCCAAATATGCCTTAAGGTCGCGCTCCAGCTCGGGCGAGGTCACGCGGCAGTTGATTTTGCACACGTCATGACGCAGGATGTCACCGATCGACTGGTCGAAATACTGTTCCTCGTGATACCCGCCACGTGCACGCATGCCGCGCATCACGATGCGCTTGATAGGACTGTCCTTTTTAAAGCCCGCCTGGTGCATCTCGAACGAACCGCTCGAGAACATGCCGTCGGGCGTGGAGCAGTCGAAGCAAATGTCCGGGAACGCTTTGAGCAGCTCCTCGGTAATCTGAGGGTCGATGGTCCAGGTCTTGAGCACCTCGCCATGGCTGTCGCGTACGATTGATCCATTGGAGCAGCAGGCGTCAAGCGCCAGACCTGTGAAGCCATGCTCGCCGATCGGCAGCGTCGAGCGTCCGGTCGCGGGAACCACATGCAGGCCGGCCTCGGTCAGCTCGCGAATGGCACGGCGAATGGTCCCGTCTGCCTCGTGCAGGGCATTCAACAGCGTTCCGTCTAAGTCACTCGCAAACATCTTGATCATGGGCATGCCTCTCCTTCGTCTGCACGATATTGTAGACGAGAACGGGCGCGCCCCAAGAGAAGCGCGCCCGTTAGGCGAAAGATCGTCCTACACCGCGGCGGGACCATGCTCGCCGGTACGGATACGGATAACCTCCTCGACCGGCTCGACCCAGATCTTGCCGTCTCCAACAGTGCCGCAATCTTGGAAACGGCGCGGCAACGGACGCGAAACGAACGGGAAATGCGCGAGCAAGGGAGCCGTGAGCGTGCCCGTCCCGGCTAGCGGCGGAACAGCTCGCGGGCACGGTCACGGAGGTCGGTAGCTCGGATGACGCCCTCGTAGCGGTTGATGCGCAAGCGCGGGAAGGCATTGAAGAAGCGCAGGTCGCGTCGGCTGAGCGACACGCTTGGCACCGGACGGCTCATGCGCTTGCCGGCAAGGTGACGACTGAGCGACGGACGCGGCATGTTCGGCGCGGCATCGGCCACGCGGCGGGCGGCAAGCGCCAGGCCGCGAGCACCATCCGCGATAAACGTCGGCATCGAAGCCTTCTCGCGCAGGGCATCGAGCGCGGCGTCACCTAGCTCGGCCAGCCACGCGTTAACGGCACGGCTACGGATGTGCGTCTGTGCCACCGAGTCAATCGTAGAATCGGGAATACGTTCGAGCATTGAGTCCGAGGCATCGGCAAGCGACTCATTGATGCGGTCGGCAAGGTCGGCCCGGACGCGCTCCAGCTGATCAGACAGACGCCGCCAGCTCGCCAACGAGCACACCGCGTCGACCATCATCGCGACCGCGACGATAAAGGCGGACAGCCGCACAATCAGCACCGGCAGATGGCCAAGCAGCCCCAGCAATGCCGGCTCCACTAAACGGCAAATACACAACGCACCCAAGCCAAACGCGCAAGCCCAGTACAGACAGATGCGTCCGTGCAAGTTAAACGGCAGGTGCGAGTAATCCCAAAAGCGAGCGCCCGTTGTTTTTTCCAACAGCACGCCTACGCTGTACTCAATCACGCTGCATACGAGCGCTGCAGCGACAAACTGGCTCGAGGCATCCGGAATCCCACGCAACAGCAGCCAGCAGGCAATGCCGCCCGCGCCATAGATGGGGCAGCACGGCCCAAGCAAAAAGCCACTGTTGGCAAATCGTCCGTGATTGAGCATGGCGCATACTGTCGACTCCCATGCCCAACCGCAAAACCCGTAAAAGGCAAACGAGAGCACCAGTGCCGAGAGTGGGCAGGCGGCAAGCGTCGCGCCGCCAAACGCCATATCAATCGCGGTCCCCACCGTCTACCCTCTCCTCTTTTCGCTCGAATCTTTGCTCGAGCCGTCGCTCGAGCCCTCGCTCAAATCGTTCGCGTCGTCTTTGCGCGGCAGGCGGCCGGCGACCGTCTCGCGCAGAGCACACCATTTATCCGCCAGGCACACAATCCAAGCCTCACGACACGTCGGCGGCACCGGCACCAGCGGAAACATATGCCGCACGATAATATTCCGTTCGCGCGACGTCAGCTCAAAATCTTCCTCCGCGCGCGCTAGGGCAAAAAACGGGTGGCGAAAGCCATGCAGCCGATGGCTTGGGTCGGGATCGTGCCAATCGTAGAGAAAGTAATCGTGTAACAAGGCTCCGCGCAGCAGCGAGGCACGGTCGATCGAAACACCGACGCGGCCCAGGCGCTCGGCAAAGGACAGGCTCGTCCGCGCTACCGAAGTCACATGTGCATAGACCGTCACGTCGCCATGCTGGATAAACTCGCGCGTCAGGTCCAAGCGGCCCGCCTGGGCGAGCTGGCGGGCGGCATCGTCGACCTCGTGCGCGATTTTCTCGGCACGAACGGCATCGGACATGCTGCCTCCTTCCAGCGGCTCACGGCGGCAAGCCACGGCCTGCACGTATTGAAAAAATCATCATCGAATCTATCAGTATGGCATCGGACAAAACGTTTTGCCCCACCAGTTGGCGAATTACCGCGCCGCCGTCACATATCAAACGCCAAAATGTGCGAGACTGTCTTGTGCAATTGTGTCGGCCGAGGGAGCGCCGGCGCTCGATTCGCATGGAGTAACCCACAACGATGCTGCTTACGCAAACGACAACGCCCGAGGACGTCAAGGCTCTTAATCGTGCCGAGCTCCCGCAGCTCTGCGACGAGATTCGCCACGCCATCCTCGAAAGCTCCGCCGCCGTCGGCGGGCACGTTGCCCCCAACCTGGGCGTCGTTGAGCTTACGGTCGCGCTCCATCGCGTGTTTAACTCCCCTATCGACAAGATTCTCTTTGACGTTTCGCACCAGACCTACACCCACAAGGCGCTGACTGGGCGCGCGTACACTTATATCGATCCGAAGCGCTTTGGCGAGGCCTCTGGCTTTGCCAATCCCGACGAGTCCGAGCACGACCTGTTCGCCATGGGCCATACCTCCACGTCGGTGAGCCTGGGCTGCGGCCTGGCGCACGCTCGTGACCTGGCGGGCGATGCGTACAACGTCATCACCATCATTGGCGACGGCTCGCTTTCGGGCGGCCTGGCGTTTGAGGGCTTCAACAATGCCGCCGAACTCGACAGCAACCTGATCATCATCGTCAACGATAACGACCAGTCCATCGCCGAGAACCACGGTGGCCTCTATCGCAATCTGGCCGAGCTGCGCGCCAGCAACGGCACCTGTGAGCGCAACGTTTTCCGCGCGATGGGGCTCGACTACCGCTATCTGGACGCCGGTAACGACGTGTTGGCCCTCGTCGACGCGTTGCAGGAACTGCGCAATATCGATCATCCCATCGTGCTGCACGTCTCCACCGCCAAGGGCAAGGGCTTTGAGCCAGCCCAGAACGACCCCGAACGCTGGCATCACGTGGGTCCGTTTGACATGGCAACTGGACGCAAGCTCTGCCCGGGCCATCCGAGCGAGCCTGCGCCGCGCACCTATGCCGACATTACGGGCGAGGCGCTCAGCGCCGCCATCGAGCGCGATTCGCAGGTCGTGGGCATCACGGCCGCCACGCCCTACATCATGGGCTTTACACCCGAGCTTCGCGCTGCCGCCGGCAAACAGTTCGTCGATGTGGGCATTGCCGAGGAGCACGCCGTGACCTTTGCCACCGCGCTTGCGCGCTCGGACGCCAAGCCAGTCTTTGGTGTGTACGGCACGTTTTTGCAGCGCGCTTACGACGAGCTGTGGCACGACCTGTGCCTCAACGACGCCCCGGCAACCATTTTGGTGTTTGGCGCGTCGATCTTTGGCACCACGTCCGAGACGCACCTTTCTTTCTTTGATATTTCCATGCTGGGCGCTCTTCCCAACATGCGTTACCTGGCGCCGGCCTGCATGGAGGAATATCTGTCCATGCTGAGCTGGTCACTCGATCACCGCGAGCACCCCGTGGCAATTCGCGTGCCGGGCATTGGTCTGGTAAACCGTCCCGACTTGGCGCCTGCCGAGGACGCCGACTATAGCGTCGCCCGTTACAACGTAGTCCGCCAGGGCCGTGATGTTGCCGTGCTCGCACTGGGCGATTTCTTTGAGCTGGGCGAGCGTGTGGCGAACCGTCTGACTGCCGAGTACGGTATCGAGGCCACGCTCGTCAACCCGCGCTTTGCGACCGAGCTCGACCGTGAGTTCCTCGATAGCCTTGCCGCCGAGCATCGCGTTGTCGTCACCCTCGAGGACGGCATCTTGGACGGCGGCTGGGGCGAGCGCGTGGCGTGCTACCTGGCCTGCACGCCCGTGCGCACGCGCACCTTCGGCATCGCCAAGGGCTTCCCCGACCGCTACGACCCCAACGAACTGCTCGCACAGAACGGCATGACGGTCGAGAATATGGCCGCCGAAGCCGTGAGACTACTCAACGAGTAAGAAAACCTCCGCAAGGGAAGCACCCCTGCGGAGGTTTTTGTTTTCGCGACGCGATTATCTCAATCTGTAACATCTAGGGCCCGAATTCCCGTCTAACTGTTACAGATCTAGATAAGACGTCGTAGTCCCAGACCTTTGTCTCAATCTGTAACAGATAGAGACCTTTTGGCCGTCCAGATGTTACAGATTGAGACATTCGAATTCCCCTGAAGAGAAAATCTCGATCTGTAACAGTCGCTCGGCAAAAACGGCTGCAGATGTTACAGATCGAGACAAAGCAACAAGGCATGCCGCCGCATCGGCCAAAACCACCACGAAGGTGCCTGTCCCTTTTTAGTAGGTAGAATAACCCATAAGGTAAGTATGTTTCTGAGTTATTTCGTGTTGACCCATTTGAGCGCGATAGGGTATAACTCTACTCAACCGCTAGGGATTTTATTGAGAAAGGTGTTCTACCATGAGCAAGAACCTCTCCCAGCAGGTCGTTCTCGACCGCCGCGGCTTCGTTGCCGCCACCTTCGCAACCGTCGCCGGCCTTGGTCTTGCCGGCTGCTCCGACACCAGCGCCGAGGCCGACAAGGGTTCCGCCGCCGGCTCCTCCAAGAGCTCCGAGGATACCGAGGCTTCCACCACGCTCGATGCCAAGGCATTCGACAAGCTCGTCGACAACGGCCCCAAGGCCGATGACGACGCCATCGCCGCCAGCACCTGGGCCACGGCCGTCAAGGACGCCGGCGTCTTTAAGATCGGTGGCGTTCAGACTTCCACGCTCTTCTCCCTCCTCAACGAGAAAGACGGTCAGACCCGCGGCTTCGACGCCGGTATCGCACAGCTCCTGTCCAACTACATTCTGGGCGAGAACAAGGTCGAGATCACCCAGGTGACCTCGGACACGCGCGAGTCCGTCCTGCAGAACGGCCAGGTCGACGCTGTCTTTGCCACCTACACCATCACTGACGAACGCAAGAAGCTTGTCTCCTTTGCCGGCCCCTACTACTACACGCAGCAGGCCATCCTGGTGCTCGCCGATAACGACGACATCAAGAGCGTCGACGACTTGGCCGACAAGAACGTCGCTGTCCAGTCCGGCTCCAACGGCCCCGCCATCCTGGAGGAGTTCGCTCCCAAGGCCAGCCAGCAGGAGTTCAAGACCGACGAGGAGGCCCGCCAGGCACTCCAGCAGGGCCGCGTTGACGCCTACGTCATCGACAACAACATGCAGCAGAGCGCCCTGGTCCGCGAGCCCGGCAAGTACAAGATTGCCGGCAAGCCCTTCGGCAGCAAGGAGCCCTATGGCATCGGTCTGCCGCTCGATTCCGACGGCGTCGCCTTCGTTAACGACTTCCTTAAGAAGATCGAGGACGACGGCACCTGGATCGAGCTGTGGCAGATCTGCATCGGCGACCGTACGGGCGACACCAATGTTCCCGAGCTGCCCGAGATCGGCGCCTAGGCAGCGAGCCTGGTAACGGCCGCAACGAAACCATACGGAAACGCATGATGCGCTTTATTGCGGTAAACTGTTTCCTCACTGAGTTGTCGGGGCTTCCGTACACACGGGAGCCCCTTTCCTTATCGGCGGGAGGTCCGCATGAGTCTCTCCGAGCTCTGGTCGCTCTATGGCCAGAACTATATCGACGCGCTGCTAGCAACCTGGGGCATGACGCTTGAGTCGTTTGCCATCGCCATGGTGCTGGCCGTCGCCGTCACCGTGATGCGCGTGTCGCCGCTCAAGCCGCTGCGCGTCTTTGGCGACCTGTATGTCCAGGTCTTCCGTAACATCCCCGGCATCGCACTGCTCATCATCGTCGTCTATGCGCTGCCGCCGCTCAAGGTCGTCCTACCCTACCGCACCTGCGTTATCGTCGCCACGGTTCTTTTGGGCTCGGCCTTTGGCTCCGAGAACTTTATGAGCGGCATCAACACCGTCGGCGTCGGTCAGGTCGAAGCCGCACGTTCCCTCGGCATGAGCTTCAGCCGTATCCTCGC